>Ga0105105_10000457_pt1 | contig 18730 bp, 10 predicted proteins | sample PPLLaktember2015_4_FD_79108 | JGI IMG/M metagenome (GOLD analysis project Ga0105105, IMG submission 79108) | Freshwater sediment microbial communities from Prairie Pothole Lake near Jamestown, North Dakota, USA - PPLs Lake P8 Core (1) Depth... | ecosystem: Environmental > Aquatic > Freshwater >...
ATCAGGCAAAACCTTCTGAGAAGAAGAGTATGTTTGATTCTGTCATAGAGGAATAATGTACAGACAGTAAACCAAATTATCAAGGAGTTGCAACATGCTCGAGATTCTCACTCCCCTCGCGAAATGTGTTCGCGTCACCCGCTCGATCGACACCGCGACGTTCGTTGCCAAGCCTGGTATCTGGGCCGAAGTTGCCACTGACGGTTCGCTCGTCAATGTGGCCGGCGCAGCCGTCCTGGTCAACAAGATGGTCATGAGCTCGGCTTCGGACAACGAGTACGAGTCACATGACGTTGAGGTTGGACGCATCACGACCCTTGAGGGTCCGTATGGCGTTCGCTTCAAAGTCGACTCGGAAGGTTACGTTGGAACGGTAACCCAGGGTGACATGCTCGTCGTGTCGAACCAGACTGGTGAAGAGGGTAAGCTTCGTCGTTCGGCTGGTCTGCCGGCTGGCACGTACGAGATCGTCGCTCGTTGCGAGCAGGTCGATGTGACTGCTGGTTGGATCATCGCTGAGTTGCTGTCGCCTTCGACGGTTACTATCGCATCGACATAGTAGTATCTGAAGTCGAGAAACGAATAGGTTGGGGCCGAGCCTTTAAATCGGCCCACTTTTTAGCTTCAACGTACCCAAATTAAAGGAGTTGCACCATGCTTCGAGACCTTACCGCAGTCCAGTATAACGAGAAGTTCCTGGACAAGATTGCGTCGATTCAGGGCCAGGCTGAGCTTACTGAAGCCGGTCGCCAGTACGTGAAGACCGAGCTTCTGGAAGCCGCGTTCTCACGAGCGATCATTCCTCAGGAGCCCATCACCACCGCTGACTGTCAGCGCAACATCCACGACAACTCGCTCTATATCATCCGCGATATCGAGCCGAGTGCGGTTGCAGTGGGTGTCGACAACCTTGGCGAGCCTGATGGTCAGTACATCAAGGGCGAGCGCTACATCATCCCTGTGGTGAACTTCAGCACCAAGCGTTTCCAGATCACGGTTGAGGATCTTCGTGCCTACCAGTACAAGATCACGAAGCGCATCGAGGACAAGTCGGTTCCGATTCTTGAGAAGCTCGAAGACAAGTTCTTCCTTCGTCTCATCGGCGCCGCTGTTGACGTGGCAGCTACTGGTGCGAAGAAAGTGGTCAAGTTCACAGGCACGCCGACCAACGATCTCGAGCTTTCCGCTCGTGACATCGTGAAGATCAAGAACACGCTCGCTTCCGGTATCAATGGTTCCGACTCCAAGCGCAAAGAAGTCGGTTGCCTGCTCATGACCCAGGAAGTGTTCGAGACTGCGGTTATCCTCCCGTCTGCGGGCGATGACTTCGGTAAGGACCGCGTTCTGAATGGTATCGTGTCGGATACCCTGTACGGAACGAAGGTTGTTCGCACGATCAAGAGTGACCTGGTCCCGTCCGGTCACATCTGGGGCTTCACGACTCCTGACTTCCTCGGCCACAACTTCGCACTCGGCGATCCGAACTTCGAGATCAAGTCGAACTTCGGCCTCATTGAGTGGCAGACGAAGGAATCGGTTGCTCAGGGTATCGGCAATGCACTGTCCGTGGCTCTCCTCACCCTTCAGGGTGCGGTTAACCCGGGTGGAAGCACCAACCTGGAAGTTGCGACCGATGGTACGATGCCGGCGAATATCGCGGCGTACTACAAGAGCCTGAAGGTCTAGTCTTTACAGTTGCGTCGAATGGAAGAGCCCGGCCCTCACATCGGGCTGGGCTCTTTTTTTTTAGCGAGGAACTTATGGCTGAAAACACTCTTGAGGATTACAGGGTAGCCTTGAGGTCTTTCATCAAAGACCATGACTTCCTCAACCGTCTTCTCAAGTTCGAACAAGAGAGTACGAACGACGAGTTGGATCTGTATATCAACATGGCTATCGGGTTCATGAATTCAATACCCCCGATGGTGATACAGCTTAACTTTGCAAACTTCCCCCTCCCATCGCTCCTTATCCACCAAGCAACTATCGAGTGCCTTGTATCAAACGGAATTGTTAATGCAAGAAACGACCTGACTTATAATAACGGTGGAGTCACAGCCAAGATTCAAGACGCAAACAGGTACCTCAACCTCCTTCAGATGATGTACCGAATGACTGACGCTGAAATACGAAATCTCACTCAAATGAAAATAGCCGCCAACATCATGGGCGGATTCGGTGGTGTTTACTCACCATACGCAACACTTCACGGTCGTCAAACAACTCTTAATCCAAACTCAATCCTCGCAGGATAAAGGGGCAACTATGCTTAAGATGGCTCAACTCATCAAGGCTGCAAATCGCGACCCGAGTGTTCGTAAGTACCTCCTCAAATGGGCCGGCGTTGACGATACGTCTCGGTTCAATGAGAACGTTCAGTCTCTTGAGAACGAACAGACCGGTCAGTACAGTGGTCAGGGTATGCAGAACATGTCTCCCAAGCAAGCTGTGAATGCCGGCGGGTTCCCGCCTAATGGTGCGCCCACAGGACAAGAAGAGGTTGAGGCTCAGGCTATGGCAGAGCAAGAAGCTAACGATCCTACCGCGATCGCTGTCAGAACTGCTCAGTCATTCCTCGGGCCTGATATCATGGAGCAGGCTCTCGGTGGAAACCAGAATGCTATGGAACTTCTGAGCCGCACTGCAGCTCAGATGGCAAGTAATGCTGCTCAGGGTGGGTTCCAACCACAGGCTCCTCAGGAGATGGGTCAGGAGCAAATGGATCCCAATGATCCGTACGCTGCCGTACCAAACTCGGTTGGTCTGAGTCCTGAAGATGAGCTTGCACAGAGGATTGTTGGTGTTCAGACGGCAAATGCAATGCCTGCGGCCAATTCAGTGAACACCGGCGACTCAGTAGATCCTAACGATCAGGGTACTGGGGTTCCCAAGGAAGCGTCATTGCGCGTTACCGCAGATGATATCAGAAACGTAATTCGATCGGGAATGTCCAAGACCGCTTCTGTGAGGATCACGAAGAATGATCTCTTGAATGTCATGCGGGTTTTTAATTAACCCGTCGCGAATGGTGGTGTTCGTATGAAATGAAACCGTCAAACAGGTTAGATATACATGCAGTTCTCATTTGTTGAAGTAGTAAAGACAAAAGAGAATTTCCACTACATTGAGTGGGATACGGTTCCCGCCACAGGGGAATCCATAGATGATTGGAATTTCAGGATCCTATGGAGCAACGATCCTGAAAGCGGGTTCCTCGAAATTGATGATGAAAACGGCGATCCGATCGAAATAGATGGCGCCGTAGGCCCACTGTCGTATACCCACCAAAGACGACAGTACGATTTCAACCAAGACCACTACTATAAAGTCCTTGCGGTACCCAAGGCTGTCGGACCATCCACGATAACATCTTCGGTTGTCTTTATAGGCATGTTCAGTGATGGTGCCCATGAGATAATGAAGGATGTTGAAAACACCCTGTACAACTACTATCAGGGTGAGCCGTGCATAATCATAAAAAGGAAGTCGTGGGGAGCGCGGTGTCCAACCTGCTGGTCTCAGCAGCGTCAGCAGGTAATGAGGACTCATTGTGATACGTGTAAGGGCACTGGCTTTGTAACAGGTTATTACCAGCCTGTTGAGGTTCAGATATCGTTTGATTCTGATCCCAAGAAGTCTGATTTACAAAAAGAATTTGAGAACGTATACGACACTAAGCGTGCAAGAATATCGAACTACCCTCTGGTTCGTCCTAAAGATCTGATCGTTAATCATGACGATAATAAGCGATACGTAATCGTCCACGTTGAGACTACGAAGCTCCCCAGGCTCTCCGAATCTCACACGAAGCTTTCCAAGCAGAATTACATTCTCAGCCAACTCTTGACTCTTGAAGAGTTGAATCCCAATGACAATGAGTATTTCATTGATGTTGACAATATACCAGAGATACCTCAGGTTGAAGAAGGAAACACTGGTAGTACACTCCCGTTCTTCAATGACCACCAAGCCGTTACCGTAGACGCTCCTTTAGAGATCACCGATGGAAAGCAGCATGTAGTTCTCAACTATGATGAAGCCGACTTCGATGTGGTTGATGGAAAGCTACACATTATTGGTGGAGGCGGTGGTGGCACTTCTGGATATTCAGGGCACTCTGGTTACTCTGGATCTGATGGCGCATCAGGACATTCTGGTTACAGTGGAGCGGATGGTCTCATAGGGGCTTCTGGGTATAGCGGCAAGTCTGGCTATAGTGGCAGGTCTGGATACAGTGGGGAGCCTGGCCCTCAAGGTGACGAGGGTAACTCGGGATACTCTGGTACGCCTGGACAAAGTGGATACTCGGGGATTGGGTCGTCAGGGTATAGTGGGCGATCTGGGGCATCTGGATATAGCGGCAAGTCTGGATACTCTGGACAGTCTGGAGCGTCAGGATACAGTGGCGGTTCAGGTGATAGCGGATACTCTGGACAAGCTGGGCGATCGGGGTATAGTGGGAAGAGCGGGTATTCAGGAATAGATGGAGAGAGTGGGTATTCCGGTAACTCGGGTTACTCAGGGCGATCTGGATTCTCAGGATCTTCCGGATATTCTGGTGAAGGTACATCTGGGTATTCTGGACAAAGCGGATACTCGGGAAGGTCCGGGTATTCTGGAAAGTCCGGATACTCTGGGATTGGCTCGTCAGGTTATTCAGGTATAGATGGGAGTTCTGGTTACTCAGGAAAGTCGGGTTATAGTGGAGTTGGTACTTCAGGATATTCAGGTGATGGCACATCAGGGTATAGCGGTCGCTCAGGGTATTCAGGTAAGAGTGGCTACAGTGGTATAGGGTCCTCTGGATATTCAGGAATAGGAACATCGGGCTATTCTGGACAAAGCGGATACAGTGGCATTGGGACGTCGGGCTATTCTGGTGTAGGTACATCTGGATACTCTGGATCAGGCGAGTCTGGATACTCTGGCCAGAGTGGTTACAGTGGCAAATCCGGATACAGCGGCAGCACTGGACAAAGTGGATATTCTGGAAACAGTGGTTATAGTGGGGTAGGCACTTCAGGGTATTCTGGAGTTGGCACTTCAGGGTATTCCGGTATTGGTGAGTCCGGATACTCTGGACAGAGTGGATATAGCGGCGGTTCTGGTCACTCAGGTTATAGCGGGCAATCAGGGTATTCTGGTAAGAGTGGATACAGTGGAAATTCCGGATTCTCAGGAATTGGTTCTTCTGGATATTCTGGTAAGAGTGGCTACAGTGGAGACTCCGGATTCTCTGGATACAGTGGACAATCAGGGTATTCTGGTAGAAGTGGCTACAGCGGTATTGGTACATCTGGTTATTCTGGAAGAAGCGGGTATAGCGGAGAATCTGGTTACTCGGGTGAAGTTGGAGCTTCAGGATATTCTGGAGAAGGTGCATCCGGATACTCAGGGAAGAGTGGGTATAGTGGAAGGTCTGGGTACTCTGGAACTTCCGGGTACTCTGGTATTGGTACATCGGGGTATAGTGGACAAAGTGGATACTCGGGAGGCTCAGGGTACTCTGGAGAATCTGGCTATAGCGGAACGTCAGGATATAGTGGAGAGTCTGGATACTCAGGATATGATGGGCAGTCAGGCTATTCCGGAACCTCAGGCTATAGTGGGCATAGCGGATATAGCGGTCAATCTGGTTACAGCGGACAGTCTGGTTATAGCGGAGGCTCTGGGTACAGCGGGGAGAGCGGATACTCAGGACAAGCTGGTTCGAGTGGATATTCTGGTACTGGTGACAGGTATACAACGTCGTCCACCACAAGTCTTACGCTTGGGAACGACCCGCAATCGTTAACCGTAGAGACTGGGCTGTCACTCTCTATTGGACAAACGATAATAATTGCGAATGATGATTTGCACAAGATGGAAGGTACGATCACTTCGTACAATCCAGCCACCGGCGCCCTCGAAGTTGATGTTACGACCACAACTGGAACTGGAACGTTTACATCCTGGTCTGTAGCGCTTAGCGGAGCACCTGGACCTCAAGGTCCGCAGGGAGTGTCAGGATACAGTGGACAGAGCGGATACTCGGGTAAGAGTGGCTACAGTGGAACCTCGGGCTACTCGGGAGATAGTGGATATAGCGGAGTCGAAGGCTCGTCAGGTTATAGCGGACAATCCGGATACTCAGGCAATAGTGGGTATAGCGGACAGTCGGGTTACTCTGGAATCGGGGGTTCAGGGTATTCTGGAACGTCTGGGTACAGCGGCAATTCAGGGTATTCTGGAGATGTTGGCCAATCCGGATATTCTGGAGAATCTGGATACTCTGGACAGAGCGGGTATAGCGGTCAATCTGGTTACAGCGGTATCGGAACGTCAGGATACTCAGGGACGTCCGGGTATTCAGGAATTGGATCGAGCGGGTACTCAGGGAGCTCTGGGTATAGTGGACAAAGTGGATATTCCGGGATAGGGACTTCTGGGTATAGCGGATTTGGCGAGTCTGGGTACTCAGGACAATCAGGGTATTCTGGCGTAGGTTCATCCGGATACTCTGGACAAAGTGGATACTCTGGATTTGGGACAAGTGGATATTCTGGATCTTCTGGATATAGCGGAAATAGCGGATACTCTGGTTTAGATGGACAGTCTGGGTACAGCGGTGTTGGTACATCAGGATATTCTGGACAGAGTGGATATTCTGGTGTTGGTACAATTGGGGAATCGGGATACTCCGGTCAATCTGGATACAGCGGATCTGATGGACAGAGCGGGTATTCAGGAATTGGCACTAGTGGGTATAGCGGTAACCCAGGACAATCTGGTTACAGTGGGTCTATCGGGCAAAGCGGATACTCTGGCGTCGATGGAGCCTCTGGATACAGCGGTCAATCAGGCTACTCTGGCATGGGGGCTAGTGGGTATTCAGGTGTTGGTTCGTCGGGTTATAGCGGAGAATCGGGGCATAGCGGGTCTTCTGGGTATAGCGGGATAGGGACATCCGGGTATTCCGGAGCCAGTTTTTCTGGATATAGTGGAAGCTCTGGATACTCTGGACAAAGTGGATACTCCGGGCAGAGTGGATATTCCGGACAGTCTGGTTATAGTGGAGAAGCTGGAGCTTCAGGGTACTCAGGTACCGATGGTCAATCAGGCTACAGCGGTCAATCAGGGTATTCTGGAAGCAGCGGGTATAGCGGAGTAGGAACATCAGGATACAGTGGTCAGAGTGGATACAGCGGAGTCGGTGTATCTGGGTATAGTGGGCAGAGTGGGTACAGTGGCGCAAGTGTATCGGGATATTCCGGTGAGTCCGGGTATTCTGGACAAAGCGGTTATAGTGGACATTCTGGATATAGTGGTCAGAGTGGATATTCCGGCATTGGGACAAGTGGATACTCCGGCCAAAGTGGGTATTCAGGTGTTGGAGAATCTGGATACTCAGGACAGAGCGGGTACTCTGGAATTGGTGTGTCGGGATATTCCGGGTCAAGCACTTCTGGATATTCTGGCCAATCAGGATATTCTGGAGTTGGAACATCAGGCTATAGCGGTCAGTCTGGATACTCTGGGCAGAGTGGGTATTCTGGGATTGGTACGTCAGGGTATAGTGGAATAGGCACATCTGGATATTCTGGGCAATCAGGATACAGTGGACAGAGTGGATACTCTGGAACTTCCGGGTATTCTGGCATTGGTGCCTCTGGATACAGTGGCCAGAGCGGGTATTCTGGAATAGGAACAAGCGGGTACTCCGGTCAATCTGGCTACTCGGGCGTTGGGGCTTCTGGGTATAGTGGCCAATCGGGGTACTCTGGACAAAGTGGATACTCTGGAGTTGGTACATCAGGTTACTCAGGCCAGAGTGGATATAGTGGGTCTTCCGGATATTCTGGTATCGGTACCTCTGGATACTCCGGACAGTCTGGATACTCTGGAGTTGGAATAAGTGGATACTCTGGACAAAGTGGTTACTCAGGAGTTGGAACGTCTGGATACAGCGGACAGTCTGGATACTCTGGGCAGAGTGGGTATTCTGGCATTGGTACATCAGGATACAGTGGTCAGTCAGGCTACTCTGGCATAGGGACGAGTGGTTATAGTGGTCAATCAGGATACTCCGGGCAATCTGGATATTCAGGTGTAGGAACCTCAGGATACTCCGGTATCGGGACTTCCGGCTACAGCGGTCAGAGTGGATACTCCGGACAAAGCGGGTATTCAGGAATAGGAACGAGTGGATACAGTGGAATAGGAACGTCAGGATACTCGGGTGTCGGGACATCAGGATACAGTGGACAAAGCGGGTATTCAGGTGTGGGAACCTCGGGATATAGCGGGCAATCCGGATACTCTGGACAGTCTGGGTACTCAGGTATCGGAACTTCAGGATATAGTGGTGTAGGAACATCTGGATATTCGGGTCAATCTGGATATTCAGGTGTCGGTACAAGTGGTTATAGCGGTGCCTCTGGATACTCTGGACAAAGTGGGTATTCAGGTATAGGAACATCAGGGTACAGTGGCACGGGAACTTCTGGATATAGTGGACAATCCGGTTATTCTGGTGTTGGTACTTCTGGGTATAGTGGTAGTAATGGGGGGTCGGGGTATTCTGGTCAAAGTGGCTATAGCGGCACCTCAGGGTATTCTGGCGTGGGGACTTCTGGGTATAGTGGCGCTTCTGGTTATTCTGGGAAATCTGGATATAGCGGTCAGTCAGGCTACTCTGGTGTTGGCACCTCAGGTTACAGTGGTCAAAGCGGCTACTCTGGTGTTGGCACATCTGGTTACAGTGGCACAAGTGGATACTCTGGAACTGGTACGAGTGGCTATAGCGGATCATCTGGCTACTCTGGTGTGGGAGTTTCCGGATATTCAGGTAAAAGTGGAGTAGGAGTTCCTGCATCTATATGCAAGGTGACTAATAGTACCACTCAAGCGACATCTCAAACATACGCAAACTTGACGTTTAATACAAATAGTGTAGTCGTAGGGTCAGATGCATCTCATAGTACATCTACTAATACTGATAGAATATTAATTAACACAACGGGTTATTATACAGTTGGATTTACAGCCAATTGTAATACTGTTGTTAACAATATGAGAATTGCAGGTAAGATTGTATACGATGATACTACAGATATAGTAGGATCAGAGATATGGAACAACACCTCCACCCCAGCTGAAAATAATGGTATAGAAAACACTACCATAGCTTATTTAGAAGCTGGACATTACGTTACCTTCCAAGCTCTTTACAATAATGGAACACCAAGTACGTGGGATGAGCTTGGGCTGCAATTTTTTGTAGTAAAAGCTGATGGGGTTCAAGGGGCAAGCGGATACTCTGGGTTTGGACAATCAGGTTACTCTGGTACAAGTGGGTGGTCTGGGGCTAATCCTGGGGCATCTGGATACAGCGGCCAGTCAGGTTACTCTGGAATTGGAACATCAGGATATAGCGGTGTAGGAACCTCTGGATACTCTGGTGTAGGAACGTCAGGGTACAGTGGTATGAGTGGATACTCTGGAATCCACAGACCAACTGTAACATGGTCTATCACGTCAACGATAGCGACGGGAACCAACTCAGCCCCATCCTTCATAATTCCGTTCGCCTGCACCATAACTAAGGCGTACCTGTATGCTAGGACAGCTCCAACAGGGGCAGCTCTTATCGTTGACATCAACAAAAATGGAACATCTATCTGGGCTTCGACTCAAGCCAATAGGGTTCAAATAGCGGCAACTGCAACTACAGGGTCTCAAACATCGTTTGACACAACAGCGCTCGCTGAAGACGATCGTCTCGATATCGACATCGACCAAGTTGGGTCTACGGTTGCTGGAGCAGATTTAACAATCGAACTCAGAGTTCAAGTGTAAAGGAGTTTATCGTGGTATTTTGGATAGCAGGAAGGATTTCTGATAAGGTTACTGTTGAGTATGGGTTCAGGGATGAATTTAGCCTCAACCCATTCCGTAGCGCTATCGCCAATAATTATGGAGGAGCGTATACTGATTATTACATCTATTCAGTAGACGAATCAGACGCAGACGCTCTTCGTGTAAAAGACGGAGATGAGTTTTCTGCCGCATGGACCGATGATGCTATCACGGGATTGGATTTCTCTGAACAAGATGCGAGGAAGTGGATTAGGTTTTACGCATCAAAATCCAATATAATTGTTGGTGGGAGTGACGAAGTTATCGTCTCATCTAAAGTATACGAATCAGATAAATCAGAAATAGATACGACGTTTAGTGAGAATGTAGATGTCATGATAAATACTCCTTTGAGATCCTATAAGATGAGGTTTACATTCTCTCAAGGGCAAGCGTCTCGAATAATAGTTCCCGATGTCGCAGGCGAGTGGTTTATATCACCATCACACAATATTGGTGACGACTTGTGTGTAGACAAAAGTTACGTAGCGTCCTTTAACTCTATAGCGTAGGAGAAGCAGAATGGCGACTCTTTTGGAGATCTACAATCTTCGCAAAAACCAAGAAGTGTGGTGCAGGGTATCGTCAGCTGTGGCAAAGGCGGCTACAGATGTCCTTAACGAGAGTGGATCTACCACGCATCACACTGAACGTGTAGTGTGGGCCAATAAGGCTAAGAATGATCTGAACGCGTGGACCGACAAGTTCATGTGGGATGTATCGCAAAACGCAACTATACAATCATCTGGGGCTGCGTGCAGTGACAACGATCTACTTTACGTTGTAAACTCAAGTATCGATCAATACGCCTTGAACCCGTAATTCATTATGGCCGTTTTAAAAGCAGTACAGAAGGGAACTGCAACTATAGCGGCTGGAGCCTCGTCAGGCACAGCTACTATCACTGCTATTACTACGGCCAACTCCTTCCTTCGTTTTACCTACAGATGCGCCACAGATACCACTAACCCAGTGGGATTCGGCATGGTGGGTGGTGTGGTAACAAACACCACCACCCTAACATTTACTCGTGGTACTGCTACCAGCTCCCCAATCCTGTACATTGAATGGTCAGTGGTTGAGTTTACAAGCGGTGTAACGGTGCAGAGAGGGTCTACTAATACGACAGGGACCACTACTAATGTCACCATCACCTCAGTAACCACTACGAAGGCGTGGCCCATAGCGAGTAGTAGGAAAAGTGTTACCAGTACAATTACTGGGCAAGATATAGCCTCAGTTGCCATAACTTCTGCGACCAACTTAGCCATAGTAAATACGGGTTGGGAAGAAGCCCTTACTATGGCGTGGCAGGTTATAGAGTATGACAATTGTACCGTAGCCCTGTACACCCACAATAAAACAGGTGCGGGTACAAGTAACCAAACGGTAACAGCCGTCACTACTGCTAAGACATTGATTTTTGCGACATACTCATGGGATGAAGATCCGGCTGGTGCAAATGATTTGTGTAGAATGTACCTCTCCAGCACTACTAATGTGGCGTTCACATCAGTGGGTTGGCAGGCAGGTACCTATGTAATAAAACTGTACACTGTCAATATATCCGACGCTGTTGTAGTTCAAAGGGGAGACACTTCAGTGGCGTCGGGTAATACTGTGGAAACTCCCGCGATATCAGAGGTGACTACAGCTAATTCTATAGTACATGTTACGAGTACGTTTGAGAATACTGCGGGGACCACGGCTAACACCGGGGCGGGGTTGAACACCGTCCTCTATACAGCGTCTATCTCATCTACTACCGCCGTAACTCTCACCCGCACTACTTCAGGAAACGCAGGGACGTGTGCATGGGAAGTTGCGGACTTTACAGGTTTATTGGTCGTTTCCGTTAGAAGGGTTTTCCTATTCTATTAAAAGGAGAAATGTTATACTATATGAAGGTATAGTCGCTTAGAATCTATTTTCAATATGGAGGTGCAAAGTGGATAAGAGTCTCATTATCGGAGCGCTTGTAGGTTTTGGACTTCCGCTCGTCATATCGATCGGTGTGGCTCTGTTCGCCAAGTTCTTCCCCAAAGAGGCTACGTTCAATAAGTTCATCGCACCTATCGCTGAGAAGCACGCCAAGCTCACAGAAGCCATCCTGGGAAGGTTCCTGAAGCCTGTGGATGCCCAGAAAGTTGAAGAAGGTGTTATCATCACCCTGGCTTACTGGCTTGATTCATACATACGGGTTTTCGTTGCAACACTCAAATTGAATAATAGTGGAAAATAGATTTAAGGAATTGGCGCGACGACACAGTCAATATCTGACTACCCCTGGTACGTGGAGGCAATACGATGAGCGCAATGATTCTCCGAGTTAAATCTGACAATACGGGATCTTCTGGAAGTGACCAATTTCGTTTGCCTTTGCTTTCAGGTCAAACCTACGATTTCACTATTGATTGGGGTGACGGCGGAAGCACTGAAACAATTACAAATGCTTCCAGTGGCTTCCCTAACATAACGCATACCTTCATTGGAGGAGCAGGGTCATACGACATTGAGATCACTGAGAATGTTGTAGGGGGCTTTCCTGCTATCTATTTCAATAATGTTGGCGATAAACTAAAACTCCTGCAATTGAAACAGTGGGGAACGAATAAATGGACAACTTTTGCTAACGCTTTTCGAGGGTGTGCAAATTTAACAATAACTGCCACAGACGAGGCTACAGCGGATACAGGCACGGTTACAAATTTTACGTATGCCTGGCAAGGTTGCTCAAGTCTTACCTCTTTCCCTCTTATTGACACCTCGGCAGGAACCAACTTCGGTAGTGCATGGGAGAGCTGTACTGGGTTAACGAGTTTCCCACTTCTCGATACTTCCTCAGGTACTAGTTTCTACACTACATGGTATGATTGCAGAAGTCTTACAAGTTTTCCCCTTATTGATACTTCTGCTGGAATTACTTTTACTAGCGCATGGTTTGAATGTAGAGGTCTTACAAGTTTCCCTCTTATTGATACTTCTGCAGGCACAAATTTTGATAGTGCCTGGTACCGTTGTAGTAGTCTTACTAGTTTTCCTACTCTTGATTTTTCTTCAGGCACTGCATTTAACAATACATGGAACCGCTGCTCGGGTTTAACAAGTTTTAACTCTTCTCTTGATCTTTCTTCAGGTACTAGTTTCAATGCTGCTTGGATTAACTGCACAGGCTTAACAAGTTTCCCTCTTCTTGACTTTTCTTCAGGTCTTAGCTTCACTCAAACTTGGTATGGATGTACAGGACTTACAAGTTTTCCTCTAATTGATACTTCTGCCGCCTTAGGTCTTGTGTCCGCTTGGACAGGTTGTACAGGTCTTACTAGTTTCCCTCTGCTTGTTACTTCCTCCGTTACGAATTTCTCGGATACCTGGTTCAATTGTACCGGACTAACAAGTTTTCCTCTAATAGATACTTCTTCTGGTACAACTTTTGTCAATACTTGGAGAAATTGCACTGCGCTTACTAGTTTCCCTCTAATTGATATTTCGGCTGCTACGAATATTTCTGCTGCATGGTATGGATGCGCAGGTCTTACTAGTTTCCCTGTTCTTGATACGTCTAGTGTTACAAACTTCAGTTACGCTTGGGGTGGTAGCTGTTGGGGACTTACCAGTTTCCCTACTTTGGATACTTCATCAGGGTTGGATTTTTCTGCGGCTTGGGAGAATTGCAGAAACCTTACCAGCTTTCCCTCTCTCGATATTTCTTCTGGTACTAATTTTACTTATACTTGGGTTCATTGCAGAAGTCTTACAAGTTTTCCTTTACTGAATTTTTCTTCGGGCACCTTGTTTCAGTCTACCTGGTATGGCTGTTACGGACTTACAAGTTTTCCTATTATTGATACTTCTTCTGGTACAAATTTTATCAATACCTGGACAGGCTGTACAGCATTAACAAGCTTTCCTTCTTTGGATGTTTCTTCAGGAACTCGTTTTGATGCGTGTTGGCAAAATTGTACAGGATTAACCAGTTTCCCTACACTTGATGTTTCTAATGGTACAAGTTTCTTAAATGCTTGGAATGGTTGTACCGGACTAACAAGTTTTCCATTGCTTATTACCTCTTCGAGTACAAATTTCCAAGGTGCTTGGCAAAATTGTGCAAACCTTACAAGTTTTCCTATTATTGATACAGCTTCAGCTACAAATTTGGAAAATGCTTGGCACGGTTGTACTGGGCTTACAAGTTTTCCTTTGCTTGTTACTTCATCTGTTACGAATTTCAACGGTGCTTGGCTGAGCTGTACAGGTCTAACAAATTTTCCGCTTTTGGATACCTCAAAGGGTACGAATTTCGGCCACGCTTGGTATAACTGTAATAAGTTGACCAGCTTTCCTTTGTTGGATACTTCCAAAGGTACGATGTTTGATTCTGCGTGGCACACTCTTACCCGTCTAACAAGTTTCCCTGCATTGAATCTTCGATTAATGACTTCTGGTGTTGCGTGTTTTGCAGGTACTACTCTTCGTACAAAAACGTACTCTTCCATTCTGATAGATCTTGCTGCGAATAACGCAAATACAGGTGTCACTTTACATGGAGGAAATTCCAAGTATTATGCAATGTCTGCTACAGCTCGATCGACGTTAACTGTAGGTAAAACGTGGACTATTACTGATGGTGGAGAAATACCAAATGCTCCAATGATTCTAAGAGTTAAGACGAATAATACGGGAACTTCTGGAAGCGACCAGTTTACACTTCCTTTGAGATCAGGTCAAACTTATAATTTTAGCGTGGATTGGGGTGATGGAAATTCTGAAACAATAACTAACGCTACGTCAGGATTTCCAAACATAACTCATACTTATGCTTCAGCAGGAGAGTACGATATTTCTATTGCTGAGAATGTCGTAGGCGGATTTCCGACGATGTACTTCGATAATGTTGGTGATCGCTTAAAGTTATTACAACTGAAACAGTGGGGGATAAATAAATGGATCACATTCGAGAATACTTTTACAGGATGCGCAGGCTTAACAATAACGGCCTCAGACGAGGTAGATGCTGAGACAGGTAGCGTTACTAGTTTTTTAACTGCTTGGGCAAGCTGTTCAAGTCTTACGAGTTTTCCGATTATCAACACGTCTTCCGGTACAAATTTCGGTAATGCCTGGAAAGACTGTGCAAGTCTTACAAGCTTTCCTCTTATTGATACTTCTGCAGGTACAAATTTCTATCACGCTTGGCAAAACTGTCCAGGTTTAACAAGTTTCCCTCTTATTGATACGGGTAATGCCACAACTTTGTCAGGAAGTTGGATAGGTTGCTCAGGCTTAACAAGTTTCCCCCTCATTGACACTTCTTCATGTGGCGATTTTAACTACACTTGGCAGAATTGTACAGGGCTAACAAGTTTCCCTCTCATTGATACTTCAAATGGTACAAATTTTCTTGGTGCTTGGTATGGTTGCACAAGTCTATCTGGTACTTTTCCTTCTATTATCACTTCCGCAGGTACAAACTTCAGTTACGCGTGGTATAATTGTAGATCGCTTACTGGTTTCCCTTTACTGGATACCTCTAATGGTACAGATTTTACCAATGCTTGGGCGTATTGCGCAGGTCTAACAAGTTTCCCCTCTACTATTGACACTTCCAAAGGTACAAATTTCACGGCTACTTGGCAGGGTTGCACGGGACTAACGAGCTTTCCGCTTTTAGATACTTCTTCAGGCACAAACTTCACTGGAGCTTGGTCAGGTTGTACGCATCTTACTAGTTTCCCTTCCATTGATACTTCAAAAGGTACAATCTTCTATTATACTTGGAGTGAGTGTTCCGCACTTACAAGTTTCCCACTCCTTGATACTCATTTAGGCACAAATTTCGTTTATACTTGGCGTAACTGCTCAGGACTTACGAGTTTTCCTCTCATTGATACATCGGCAGGTACAAATTTCAATGCTTCTTGGCAACTCTGTACCGGACTAACGAGTTTCCCTGCTCTTGTTACTTCTAATGGTACAAATTTTGCATCCGCTTGGCAAGTCTGTTCCAGTTTAACAAGTTTTCCTCTTTTGGATACTTCTAAAGGTACAAATTTCGGTGCTGCTTGGTCAAGTTGCTCAGGACTTACCAGTTTCCCTGCCACTATTGATGTTTCCAAAGGTACAAATTTTGATAACGCTTGGTCAAGTTGCTCAGGACTTACCAGTTTCCCTCTTTTGGATACTCATTTAGGTACAAATTTCACGGCTACTTGGCAGGGTTGCACGGGACTAACGAGCTTTCCTCTTATCAACACATCTAATGGTACAACCTTTAACTCCACTTGGGTCCTTTGTTCAGGTCTAACTAGTTTCCCACTTATTGATACTTCTAAAGGGACGAGTTTTAACAGCACTTGGAATAACTGTACAGGTCTTACGAGTTTCCCACTTCTCGACACTTCTTTAGGTACGAGCTTCTTTGCTACTTGGGCCAATTGCTCAGGGCTTACCAGCTTTCCTGCTCTTGTTACTTCTAACGGAACAGATTTCAGTCAGACTTGGCAAGGTTGTACCGGTTTAACAAGTTTCCCTGCATTGAATCTTAGAAAGATGAATAATGGTACAAATTGTTTTCAAGGTAGTACAATTCCTACTTTTGCGTACTCAGCAATCTTAATTGATCTTTCTGCTAATGCTGTGAATATAGGAGTTACTTTCCATGGGGGAAGCTCCAAATATTATTCTTCAGCAGTTGCGGCTAGAGCAGATCTAGTTGGTCCTAAGACTTGGACTATTACTGCTGATGGAGGATTAAAAGCAGGTACGCCGATGGTTATTCGAGCCAAGACTGACAATGCGGGAACTTCTGGAAGTGACCAGTTTACATTACCTTTAATTACAGGTGAGACGTACAGTTTTGAAATGGATTGGGGCGATGGATATGCTCAAACGGTAACCAATGCCTCACCCGGATTTCCAAATCTAACTCATACTTATGCTACAATAGGCGAGTATGATATTTCTGTCACAGAGAATGTTGTAGGGCAGTTTCCTACTGTTCGTTTCAATAACGCTGGTGATAAGCTAAAGTTACTTCAACTGAAGCAATGGGGAACGAATAAGTGGACAACTTTTTACCAATCTTTTTATGGGTGTTCCAACTTGTCTATAACGGCTACTGATGAAGCAACAGCCAACACGAGCACCGTCACCGAGTTCACTAATGCCTGGAGGGGTTGTTCAGCACTTACCAGCTTTCCGCTTATAGATGTTTCAGCGGGCCTCACCTTCTCTGCCACTTGGTATGGTTGTGCTGGATTGACGAGCTTTCCACTTCTAGTTACTTCTTCAGGAACTAATTTTACCTACGCTTGGTTTGGTTGCACAGGCCTAACGAGTTTTCCACTTCTAAATACTTCCTCTGGTACTAACTTTAATGTGACATGGGAGAACTGTTCAGGTTTAACTAGTTTTCCACTGATCAATACAGCTAATGGTACGAATTTTACCGAGGCTTGGTTTGGTTGTACAGGCCTAACGAGTTTTCCGCTTCTTGACACATCTAAAGGTACAAGTTTTAGCTATTCCTGGTACCATTGTTCAGGATTAACAAGTTTCCCTTTAATTGATACGCACTTGGGTACAAATTTCACGCAGGCTTGGGATGGTTGTACAGGTCTAACCAGTTTCCCAATTCTTATTACTTCTGCGGGTACAAATTTCACTAAAGCATGGCACGTTTGTACTGGTTTAACTAGCTTCCCCCTTCTGAATACTTCTTCTGGTACAAATTTCACACAGGCTTGGATGGGTTGTTCAGGATTAACAAGTTTCCCCCTATTGGATACTTCTTCCAGTGAAAATTTCACGCAGGCTTGGGCTCAGTGTTCAGGGCTCACTAGTTTTCCTATCCTTGTTACTTCTCTGTGTACAACTTTTAATAGTGCTTGGAATGGGTGCTCAGGCTTAACAAGCTTCCCTCTGTTGGATACTTCGTTGGGTACTATTTTCACGGCTGCTTGGTATAACTGCACAGGTCTCACAAGTTTTCCACTTCTGGATACTTCTTCAGGTACAAATTTTAACAGTGCTTGGCGAAATTGCTCTAGTATAATAGATTTTCCTGCATTGAATCTTAGAAAAATGTCTGATGGTGATTCGTGTTTTCTAAACGTAACTATTCCCACACCCACTTATTCTGAAATACTAACCGACCTTGCTGATAACAATGTCAACACGGGAGTTACTTTTGGGGGAGGAAACTCAAAGTATTATCCATCCGCCACCCCGTCCAAAACTTATTTAATTGATTCTAGGGGCTGGCTTATCACTGATGGTGGTGAAGTACCTTTTCCAAATAATTGGTTAGTTCGTGGTTATTGGTGGAATCGCGCAACAAATAGCACAGGAGTTTTGTAATATGCATCTATCAATCCCAGCGGGAACAACAAGCAAGATCGTAGCCTTCCCCGTATTTGATTCATCTTCAACAACTGGGAGAATGCTCACTGGTTTAGTTTATAATTCCGCATCATTGACAGCCTATTACAACCGCACCGGAGCGTCTGGAACGGCAACTAATATGGCTCTGACAACAATGACAAAAGGAGCGTGGGAACCACTCGGTTTCGTTGCCGTCGATGAAGTGAATATGCCGGGGTGGTACGAATTAGGGGTTCCTGACGCCGCGTTCGCCTCTGGATGTCAACAGTTACAAATCATGCTCAAAGGCGCAACGAATATGGTGCCAGTATGTATCGAAATTGAGTTAACAGTATTTTCAAATCAGGTTGCCGCAAAAGGAGGAGGAACTATGTTTACAGCAACCCTGCCAGGAGTGACAGGGACTGTTACTGTTGTAGCTATAAATATTTACAATGGCGACACGACTATG
>Ga0105105_10000458_pt1 | contig 18713 bp, 32 predicted proteins | sample PPLLaktember2015_4_FD_79108 | JGI IMG/M metagenome (GOLD analysis project Ga0105105, IMG submission 79108) | Freshwater sediment microbial communities from Prairie Pothole Lake near Jamestown, North Dakota, USA - PPLs Lake P8 Core (1) Depth... | ecosystem: Environmental > Aquatic > Freshwater >...
AACCTCTTTACCCTCTATAGCTTTGCTATTATCCCCATCCTCTCCTTCAAACCCTGTAAACATCTTTCCCATTTTTAAATACTCCTTTCTATTTTTCTATTATGTTCTAACTACTTTAAGTTTTATCCCAAGGAAGGTGACTTTGATTTCGGGGCCAAAAAAATTAGTTGTAAAAATTTTTTGGTATCTCTTTAAAAAGTATTTAGATGTATAGCTGGGAATGTATATGTATATGTAAGGGGGGGTATATAGAGTATGTATGAGAGATTGCAGATTTAGATTACGAGCAGAAAAAAATTAGTTGTAAAATTTTGGGAGTGTCTTTTAAAAACGCTTTTTCGTTTTCAACGCGATTTTGAGACACACAGACAGAGCGAGTATAATCCGTAAACCGTGGATCCGGAACCCAATGTCTTTTCTATATCTGAGCGCTTTATATCTACGTCTGCCATCTACATGACACAATCTATTTTAATAGTCCATATAAAGCGCTCAGAATCCGCTCAGGGTCCCGATATGTCATCTTCTGACGGAGCAATAGAATGCCATCTATTGCTCACCATCTCATTTTTTTGCCAAGATATTTATTAATTTTGCTGTTTGGGAACTGAGTTTGCGTCTGGAGTATACAAATACGATAATTTTATTCACTTTTCCATATGGCTGTTCATGGATTTAAAGGCAAAAAAATAACCCAGACGCAAACTCAGTATACACCCAAAAATCTAACCTATTGATTTAATTACATTTAGCATTTTTAATAGCTGCTCGCAATCCTCATATTGCAATTTTATTCACTTTCCCCCCTATAGAGCTTAGACTTAAAGCAAAAAAAATAACCCAGACGCAAACTAAGTATACCTCACGGAAGCTAAGGTACTGATATTATTAAGTTTGTCTGATTTGCTATCCCGCTTGCAATCACCTTATTAAATTTTATTCACTTTCCCCCCTATAGAGCTTAGATATAAAGACAAAAAAAGAAACCCGGTGATTTAATGTCGGGTTTCCTTTATTTTTTTGCCAAGATTTGTTATCTATTCTCGCAATCCTCATATTGCATCCCTGGATTAATAACAGTTCGGCGTCTGTAGATTGTTGATTCTATTGATAGCAGGCATAATTTAGATGGCAGATGTAGATTGTGAGCAGTATACAGATCGGGTTTTAATCTCAAGAACGAGCATATACTGATATACAGACGCAATCTCAATTTAGCCACTAAACAGGTATCTGCCATCTCTGCTATGCATCTCAGAATCATCTCAGAATAATCTAAATTACATTTAATATGCAATCTATAAATCAATTTATATAACAATATCACTATCTTACATAATACCCTATCTATATGCATCCCTTTGATTTAATTACGAATAAACCTCTTGAATTTACACATACAATTCACATACATACACTCAATAGTGTATAAACACATCCATTTTCACTACATATTGATGACCCACGCATACTAGGATAGCGAAGCCTTTTGCAACCCTATATAGAAGCTCTAAGTAAGTTTATATTTGTGGTGTTTATGTTTCCTATACATATCATACATAAAAACAAATAGTTTAATTTCTCTTTCTCCACTTATTCTCATATACTCTTCAAAGTCAGTTGTATTAAAATTTAATGATTCTGTATAGTCACGTATTGAACTACATTTAAGTCTTAGTTGATTAGGTAGCCAATCTGCATCTTTAAATTCAGGATTCCTTTTACCATTATCTGTCCTGAAATTACGATTGATATACCATTCATGATATAGGGATATGCACATAGGTAAAGTTACACATTTTCTACATGGTAATATGGTGTATGATCTTTTTTGTTTCATTTTAGGTTAATTTCGTTTTAGGTTTGATTTATAATCTTTATTATGTTAATATAGTTTGCATCTATATTATCCCCATATGTTTTAACATATATTTTTCTTATATACTCTAATGTTTCTTCATAGGTTTGTGTTTCTATATGATGTAGTGTATATCCTTTTTGAATTAGGGAAGATATATATCTTTCATTATATACGAAAGCAAATATGATGTTGCTTACTATTGGAAAGAATATGGTAAAGAATAACAATACATAAGCATAATGAAAATCTTTACGGGATAGAGGTATGAGGAAACTAAAGAATAAGGTTGGCCAGGAGAAACCGATTGGAGCAATTATTATATCTTGTCTTTTTTCATTTACCATTATTACATTTGAATTGGGCATTGTTCTTTGTTAACTCCTTTGTTTTACTGTCTGAATTTCTTTTGCGTTTTAAACTATTATTTAGATTTCCCATGAAGTATTTTCTATCACCATTATCTTTATCAACAGATAATAAATCATAGAAATATTCTAAACATTCATTGAATTTTGTTATGTCATATGGCATTAGTAATCCATCTTTTGTATTAACAGAAACAAATGTATAGAAGATATTTCTTGTATAATCGTCTATTAAAGAACATTTGATTTTTATTCTTTTATAGAACCAGTATACACTATCTTTAGATGATATAAGCATAAAGGATTTATCTGTATCTATTGCTTCTTTGTTATTATACCATTCACTGAATAGGGTTATACATGATGGTAAGGTTATACATTGTTTGCATGGTAAGATTCTATTAGGATTATTCTTTTTAGTCATGTTTTATATTTGTCCTTATTTATTCTTGGTTGTTTTATCTTCTACACATATCTTAAAGAAATAGTCTATCATTCTACTGAATTTGATAATGTTTATATGGCGTGTATTATCTCTTGCATAATCATCTATTAGACTGCATTTATTTTTCAATTCTTTAAAAAAGAAGTATTGATTGCATTTAATATTATAGCTGGATATATCTCTATGTGTATGGTTGTAAGTATACCAATCATCAAATACACACATACACATAGGTAAGATAATACATCTTCTGCATGGTAGTATGTTATACTTTCTTTTTGGTTTCATTATTATTAATCCTTTAGTTATTAATCTCTACGTATTACATCCCTGGCGTAATTTATTCTTAAATACATATATCTGCAATCTGTATTATAAATATAATTAGATAGTAGAGAACATTTGTTTATAAGTGAGATTAAAAACAAGTCTGCACCTTTTCCTCTTAATGATGGTTTACATATAGGCCTGCATACACAATCTATGCATGGAGGATTTGGGAGTTTTATTTTCAATGGTTTAACCTTTCCATTTCTTATTTATTTATATGTTTATATATAAAACAACTAAATGTTTTTAACCTATATACATTATATACTAGGGAACGAGACCCATTATTAAAATAATCTAGTAATAGAGAGCATCTTGAGTTTGGATCTCGTGGGAATTCATATGCGTTGTATAGAATAGTTGAGGATTGAAATTTATGGGTAAACTCTTTGAATTTGATAATGCATATAGGTAGGGCTATACATTTCTTGCATGGTAATCTTTTTATATTTTCTTCTATCTTGCACATCAAGAATTTTTTCCCTGTCTTCATCTTCATCATTTCTGTATGTACTCCACATCTATTTCCTCTCCATGTATTCTTTCATAGATTCTTTTTATCATCTTCAGTACTTTATCAGGGTTATCACCCTCTATATTGCATACTGTATATTTTTGTTTAAGTAGTTTAGTTAGATATATTCTATTGTATATAAAAGCAAATGGTATGTTGCTTATGCATAGAGTTAATACATTGAATATCATCATTATAATAGCCCATGTATAATCATTACGGAATAGTGGTACAAAGAAACCAAAGCATAATGTAGTCCATGAGAAACCTATTGGTACATCTGTTATGTCACATCTTGTGTCACTTATCATTACTACATTTGAATGAGACATTTGTTATTTATCTCCTTTATTTATTGTTTAATCTTTATTATGTATTCTTTTATAGAAGTATCTGTATATAGCCATTCTTCTATCTCTGCTTTCATAAAACACTTGTATCATATAGTCATGATGTCTTTCAAGTATATAATCGTTTAAAATAGAACAATTATTGGATAATGCTCTTACAGGTCTTACAGATGATAATATATCATCAGCGAATCCTTGTTTAAATATCGCAATGCATATAGGTAAAGTTATACATTTCTTGCATGGGAATTTCTTATGTGGTAGTGGTGGGTTTATTCTTTTCATTGTTTTAAAATACCGGGTAGTAAATGATAAATAGAAAAATTAGGGGGAAGAATGTTACTGCCAGAACATTTGATGCTATAAAAAAGAGGATATTTTGAGGTATCCTACTTAACCATGCAATATTAGCACACATGATTGAAAGTAAAGTACCCATCAATAGTAATAACAATGTTATTACATGTTTGATTGTATTGTCATCTATCATGATTCTCTTTCTTCAGTTTTAGATTTCATTACATTTAAGTGTTTAACTCTAAAGAAGTTATACATAAAAACAATACACGTTGCAAAACTATTATCTCCTCTTTCTCTTAGGTATGAATTCATAACGTCACATTTCTTTGTTAATGTTGATATGAAACCAGAACTAATTTTATAATCATCACATACACATATATTATCTGTTATCATAAATTCTTGAAATAAAGAATAACATGCTGGTAGGCATATACAATCAACACATGGAAAGTCGGGAGGAGTCGCTTCAACATAGATGTCAATATCCATATCATACTTCCTTTCTATAAGCTGAGCTTTTTCTAATATAGTAATCAGCCACAAACTCAGTGTGAGTAACTTCAAATAAACTATCTCTAACTTTTATAAATTTAAACATTAGTTCACATCTATTTTTCAATACGTTAACAGCATGAAATTTCTCTATCCTATCTACACGAAAAATTGGTGCAGTCTTAAAGTTATATCTTTCCATATACGCTTGAAGACATATAGGGAAACATACACAATCAACACAAGGAAACCTTAAATGTGCTATTTCAAATTGATTTTCATTTTTCATAACCATACACCTCTTTACGGAAGTATGTGTAAATTTTCTTTACTCTATCAAATGATCTATATTTAAATACTTGGTTAATAAATACTCCAGCTTTTTCTTCTAATGTATAATCATCCACCAGAGAGCATTTCTTAGTTAAGATCATAAGATATGTTAGTGATGTAATTTTAAAGGTTAACATTTCTTTTTTCTCATGCTCTTTATATATAGATATACACATAGGTAATGAGATACATTTTATACATGGTATTCTTTTATATATTCTTTTGGGTTTAATTAATTGTTCATTCTCCATTAGTCAAAATGCCTCAATAAACGTACTGTAAGCGCTCTTAAATTTTTATAATCAGGTGTGCAAAGATATGTCATTATATAATCACATTTACGGGTTAGTTTTAAAATGAAATCGAATTGTAGAGTATTGTAATAATGCATAGATTTATGTTGTTGGTTATTATAATCATCTTTAAATTTCTTATACAATGCATAACACGTTGGAGCGCATATACAATCCTTACACGGTAATGTTGGAAGGGGATATAAAGAATTTGGATTATTTATACTCATAGGATTAGTTTGCCCATATTACGATATGTTGGTAATATCCTCTCTATACTTCCTTTTGTTTCCTGTGATACCTGTTTAGCTATTCTATCTCTTGATGACATAGCCATTTTTGATATAGGTTTCATCCCAAGTTTATCATACCATCTCAACATATACAATATGCATAATCTTATGTCTGATTTATGTTTACACCTTAATTCATCAAATATTTCACCATTTTTATATAGTCTACAATTCCAACAGTCCTTTATCTTTGTTACTTTTACAGATAATGGTTCTTTCATAGTTTATCCTCACTCTTCATGAAGTCTGTTATAAAAATACTTATAAATCTTTTCTATTCTCTTAAAACATCTATGATGTGATACATCATCTTGTTGTATTTTATCTTCTATTAAATAATAATAAATTGGAGAACATCTATATGCCAGATCTGAAATACACCCATATGACATCGTAGATCCAAAATATGGTTCATTTTTATCTTTTTTAATTTCATACTCTTTAAATATAGCTATGCATATCGGAAATGATATACATTTTCTGCATGGTATCTTTTTATATTTCTTTTTAACTACTGTGTCTATCATCTATTCACTCCTATATGTGGTCTAATTAAATACGCATGAATAAATAACAAATCTACATAATATTCTTCGCCCATATCAGTACTAAGTATATAAGACACGACACTATCTAATCTTTCTCGATTTAAAATATATGCCTTTTTACTAAATATATAATCTACCATGACATCACATTTATTGAGTAGATGCATTACATTTGTTGTCTTATTTATTGAATATGAATTAGGAGCAGGAGGGCATAACAGTAGAATGTTTTTACATATGGGCATGGTTATACAATTTACACATGGTATGGGTTTGTATTTAAGTTTTTCTTTTGCTTTTGCAATTAAATTCATTTTAGATTCCTCATTTTCCAATTGTAGTACATATCCGTTAATGGAATAATTTGCCATGACTTATATATCTCAGTGCCATACTCAACAAATGTATATTTTCAAATGGCATCCCTTCATATAAATCACCTTCAAGAACATAGTCTTTTAACAATGAACATTTTTGGTAAATTAATAGGACTATAGCTCTGTGAGATGCTATGTTCTCAGATGATTGTTTATAGGTATTAATAAATGCCCTGCACATAGGTAATGTTATACAATTAATACACGGAAGTTTCTCAGGAGTATATTCTTCATTCATGTTACTCAAATCCATATAGTTTAAAAGAATATCTACAACATGTGAGAGTTTCTGCATAATCTAATGCAACTGCATTAGATGGTAGAGTTATTTTACTTTTTTCCATACATTTTTGTATCAAATATTCTTTTTCTTTATCTGTTGCGTCATTGAACACCTCATTTTCTTTTACAAGAGGTATACCTTTCTTTACAACATATGGAAATACATATTTCCCGTATAACTCCCTTGCTGCTTTATATTGTTCATTAATGCATTCATCTTGCATGTCTTTAACCCCAGGCCATAAATTAATACATAATGTATGTGAATTTTTTTCCAAGTCTTCTAAATAATCCATGTCATTGTCAAATGAAATTAATGGTTTATTGTTAATTGGATCGAGTTTTATAAAATACATTCCTCCTATTGCAAGGCACCACGCACCTATTACAATAACTATTATCTTGAATACTTTTTTCATTTCCATTTAGATTCCCTCTCTGAAGATATGTAATCTAAGAATGCATGAATTTTCAATATATAATTGAAATCAAACGGCATTCCATCTTTTGCTTTTTTTTCTAATAAATACTCATATAGGATACTACACCTGGATGTTAAAGTGTTTATAAATATCATTGATTTTGGATCACGTGGTTTTATACTTTTAAATATTGTTAGGCATATAGGTAGGGTTATACAATTAATACAAGGAACTTGATCGGGGTCATACTTCTCTGTTTTCATTTATACACCAAAAGTATTTAAATATTTTTATACCAGATAGGTAGTCTTTATCAAGTAGATATATAGCCAAAAGACTACACTTCCTTGATAATGCTGTTACAAACTCTGATATTAATACATTGTTTCCGGTTCTGAGTTCCACATATACTGTCATACACATAGGAAATGATATACACTCATGACATGGAAAGTCTTTCTCAATATCAAATATTTTAGTGTCTTCATTAAGCAGTTTAATAGTTTCTTCTGAATGATCATGCATCACATTTATATTCCTATTTAAAGTTAAATATAACAACAATTGTAAGAATAATAAAATATCCAATAACTATCAATGTGGGGATTCGCATTTTATATAGGATGTATTGAACATAAGATTTGATATATCTATCTTGTATATCAGCAGGTAATAGTTCTATTTCTGATCTGTTCATCCTATACATATTTGTATTCCAATATTTATATTTCTCCTTGAAAGTTTTTAAATTATCAAGAGCTGAAAGGCATTTCCTTGTCCATTCAATTTTATCTTCAAAAAAACTTTTATCAACACACCCCACAGGTAATCTTCTTAGAAATCTTTCTTTTACACTTTTGTCATAAACATTTACAAATTCTTCTTTGAAGTTCATGTTTACTTCTCCTTATTGTATTCATGGTTTTTGAAATAGTCGAAAACTGCTATAACTCTTTTTACCTTATAATTTTGTTGAAACTGTGTTTCTTCAGGAAGACATGAATAATAATCTAATATTGGTTTACAATTACTTCCTATAGTATTTAAAAACCCACTTCTTCTTTCTTTATTATTATATACTGCTATACAAAGTGGTAAACATATACAATCATCACATGGAATTTTGTCACTATCTTTATTTTTAGACAACTGTTATTCCTCAACACATTCCAAAGAATCATTTAATATTAGAATCCATGCACAACTATCAATACTTGAAATCCAATAGTTGTCCAGAGATGTCCCTATACAAGATTTCATTTCCATGTTTTGCCCTTCAAAATTTCCAATAGTATCTTTAAGATAATTCATAATAGTTCCATAAGCGTGTACGTTTTCTGCAAAACATGCTTTTTGTTTATTTATATTATTGGGAAATGCTTTCTGACATATAACCATTTGTGCTGCTAATTGATAATCTTTGTCTACCAAATGTGTCATACCATCGTCAGTATGCCATTCAGATGGGTATGCAATTCCACTATAGGATAGAAATGGAATTGTAAAACAAGCAAACACAACAATAATCTTCACCAAATTAATTACAATTTTCATTTAATTCCTCCATTCAGTTTTATCTTTGAATTCTATACAAAGTTTTGTTAAATACATTGTAAAACATACATTCTTCGCTCTGGAGATCAAAGTTGAATACATAAATTATTTCTGATAAATGATCCAGATCAATATAAATATCTTCAACATAATCATCCTGTTTTAAATATTCCTTCAATAATGAACAGTGTGGAAAAACTAATGTTAAAAGATTACTAAGTCTTGTTTCTGCTTTAGCCAAACATATAGATTTTACCAAACAGCTCTCACATGGAGAATCATTAACTCTATAGTTTGGCATTGGGGCCTTTTCAGAATACGGGCACATCTTTGGGTATAATAATGCAAATAGATTTCTAACTCTGTCTCTTCTACTATATTTTGGTTTTATTGAAAAAAAGTGTCTTACACATTCTATTTGGTGAGAACACCTTTGGCATTTATATATCTCCCATAACATTTCTATAAATCTCCAATTATAAATTTCTCTATCAGTAAATCTATTTCTTCATTCATTCTCCATTTTCTGTTATTACGTCTATATCCAATACTTTCAGCAACCAATGAACATCCAATTACATGATCAAAAAATTTATGTATGTTACCATCAACCTTACCCTTACATAATGGAAATAGAATACAATCATCACATGGTAATTTCATTGTTTGTGCTCTTCAGGGTCAGATTTTTTCTTTGGGATATCAACTTCCAACAAATATCTACATGCATATGCAATGGTCAAATAAAAAAATCCAATCGGAGGAAGAACCCATCCTAAGAATAAATGAATTAGTATAATTGCAAGAAATGCAGATACCATCGATTTGATTACCAACCCTATTGTAAAAAGTGCCATCTGTTTAAAACTCCTTTAAGAAGGTATATCTCAGAGTATGCATCATTACATACTCTGAGATATACATGTTTGTTAAAACTATTTGATGAATCTTGACTTAACCCACATTTCATTGTGATGAACATATTGCCAGATTTCAAGAACATCATCATCTGGAGGTGGGAAAGAAGGGTGGTTCACAATAAATGTGAAAGTTACTACATCTTCATTGACACTTACATCATTAACCCTTGTGTTATGTAGTTTGTTTTTAAGTTCTTCGGGAATCTTAATGATGTTTTCCTTAACAACAAGATCTGTAATTATTTGATTTTTCTCTTTCATTTTTAAACCCTTTCTTTTTTTAACTGGTTAAATGTCGTTTACGCTTTTATCTTTTTCGATTAACAACACCATACTAAAAATCTCATACTCATATTTGGTTAAATCTAAAGGATAAACTAACTCAAACGAAAATGTATTGGGGTGTGTTCCTTTCACAAGATCCAAATTGGAAACTCTAACGGTCTTTCTATCTTCTCCTATAATATGATAGTTGATCTCAAGCTTTTCTATTTTGTATTTAATATCAACTTGTACTGTCCCCATCAATTGGACTGTTCTTTCCGACACAACTGCATTTTTATATTGAAGAATCAGACCACCATAAATATCAAGTTTCTTTGGTACACCAATTTCATACGGTTCAAATGTTTGTTTGTTTTTAAAGTATTCGTCATCCGCAAATAGAAACCCACCAAATAGTAATGCAATAATCATAATGTACAGAACTACACAGTATTTCATTTCTCATTTCCTCTCTAAATTTGATGTAATTTAAAATTAAGATAATCTATCTCTGTAAAAGGGCTTTTTGGTTTATAAGTTTCTTCGTTATACCTCCATATTTTTAGGTCGTGGTTATTAACACTTATTCCTGTACCAAAACACTTATCACAATATTCGAATGCTTCTGGAAGATTAGGAATAGAAAACAATGCTGGGGATTTTCTTCCATAGAAATTATACTGTCCTTGATAAAAAATATCATCATAGTTTCTTATAAATCTAAATGGATGATAATCAAATCTTGATGATGGTGCAGTTTTCTTGAAGATTTTATCAATCCAGTTTATAACACCTGAGCCATAACATCTGTGACACCTAATAAAACAATTGTAGAAACTACCACACTTAGTTGTGTGTTCATTTTCTCTGTCTATTCTAATTAACTCTTCAAATGACAAATCTTCAATTATTATCCCTGCTAGATTTTCTGTAATTAAAAAAAGTTTATTATCAATGGGGCATACAACTCTGAAATTTGAAGTATCAGTTGTTATCACTTCAAGATTTATAGCTTTGTGTCTATTGTCTGTGATCGTTAGAAGTGCCATACTCTTTCTACCTTAGAAGTTTATTCGTTGCAGTAAACAATGCCCTTGTTAAAATCCCGAAATGGTTTTGGGTCTGATTCCTTTTTAATAACTTCAAAATTACCAACACCACTTTGTCCATCCTTTACCCCACAATTAGGGCATTCTCCACCTCTTCCCAATGCGACTGATCCTTTCTGTAATACCTTCTGAAATGTGGTTCCACAATTAGGACAGCAAAAAGAAATTTCATATTGATTCTGGTTAATAGGTTGCATAAGACTCCTTTCATTTTTTAAAAAAAATAAGATTGTTGTTTATTTTCATGTATTAATATATATAGCAATCAAAAACTAAACTCATTCATCATAATCAATTTCAACAATACCCTCTTCCAAAGCAAAATTATATGCAATTGATAATGGGGTTGGTAATCCAAGAAAATATTCTGCCTTAGCAATCTTGGATCCTTTTATAAAATCGTATTCCTGATGTCCATACCTCGCATAAAACATATAATCCAAACTTGAATCAAAAGATGTTCTACAATATAAATCATAATCTACTTTCTCAATATTACAACATCCTAAAAATAACAAACTATTAAAAAGATTAAAGTAGACTTGAATACCCGATTCAATTTCCAGTATCTCAGAATGTATTTTGAATTTGATCTGTGGTAGATATTTTTTTGGGAAAGATGGGAATTGATTTGATAACTCTTGATTTATAAGGTTTTTAGTTTCTTGAACAAGTACATGTTTTGTTAATGGGTTAAAATTAGAAAATGTTAGATAAGTCATAGTTATCGATTCTATTTTACTTTCTAAATACCCTCTGATTTCTATATATTCTTTTATTAATTCCTCAGTTTTCATCATACCTAATGTTTCCTTTTTATCTATATATATGAACTAAGTATTTACAATACTTTTAAAAACGATGCTGTGGTTAGCTGTAGTCGTCCTGGGAGCTAGATCTAATAAAATATATATTGGGGGATGCATATGATTTATTGTTGATTTAAAAACGATTTTGCAGTGATGTATTATACAGTTATAGTATTGTTTGGTTCTTTTAATTCATCATTCTCATTATAAAGTTTTATATATTCGATATTTTTTAAAATAGATTGGTGCTTCATCTTTAAAATTATCTTTAACTCTTCTATTTTTTCTTTTTCTATTGTCATTCTTTCTACCAGTTTTGCTGGTATTGGTGCTCCACTGAATGCATATTTTATTCTATCCATACAAACACTAAATGGTGTGTCAATTAAAACAGCTTTGATGTCATATTTAAACTCATTGGCAAGACAATTCCACATAAATATAGTATTGATTGTTAAGTTATTTTGATCAATAACAATTGGAAGTCCTTTTGTCATGTGGCTCTTTACTATCAATTTCATTGCATCTAACAAATCATGGTAAGGGTCTTCTTTATCTGTCTTTAAATTTTTAAGTACATGGATTTTAGATACCAATTGATAATGAGGTAAATAATGCAAATCAACATAATATGATTTTCCAGAAAATGACATACCAATCATAACAATTATTTCTTTTTTTAATGCATTGATTTCCATTATGAATCCCCTCTAAAAGATAGAGGCCAGGATTTAAATTTACCCTGACCTCTATCTTTATAAGTTTAGTTTATATCTTTTTCATCCTCAATAATATCTGCTTCAATAAAGATCTCAAGGAATACAGATTCAATTTGTTTTGGTAGTTGATTGAATTTAAGTTTTGTTGGTTTAAAATCAACCTCGTCCTTCAACATTTTATTATATTCTTCAACTTGTGCTTCTCTTGATTCAATTGCTGCCTTAAACTTCTCTCTTAGATTTTTGATTTCCTCATCGAACTCATCCTTTTGATCGAAGATGACATACTGACCATTATGAATCTTTGGATTGCCTGTTACATCTTTATCAGAATACTTCTTTGCTAAGTCTATTCTTTTGTTTTCAAATTCAATAAACGCTGCATTTGGTTTTTGTGCTTCATCTAATGCCTCAATTTCGGTCTTCAAAGCAACTTTATTCTTTGCCAAAAAATAACTAAATCTTACATCATGTTTCTGTCCTTCCAGTTTATTCAATGCGTGCCACAGATTTAACAATACTCTTCTCTTCATTTTTCTCTACTCCTTTTCTATTGTTTGATTTTTACTACTAAAATGTTTCACATTTTATGTTTGTTCTAAATATATTATTTTTTCATCTTTGTTTTTTAACCCAAATCACCGCTGAACTGCCACTTGTTTCTATCTACCTTTGTAAGAATTCCAGTTGATCCAGCTACTCTTAAACTTAAAACACTCCCTCTCGAAGATATAGAAACTCCACCACCATCAACAGCAATTGACAAATCACCACTTGATAGTCTTGCAAGTGTGCATGTAAATCCTAAAGGTAAATCATTGTTTGCATCAGACGGAACATATATTGTGTGGCTTGTTGTACTTGAGTATGCTATTACTTGTCCCATATGTTTTCTATTAATTGTAGTAACTGTTACTTGATCTGTAACATAATTTACATCTAAACATGCATTCATTGGGCTTGTCATTTCTATTACAGGTTTAAATTTTTTAACATATGTATCATAACTACTAATTCCAACTCCAAGCAGTGCTATTTCTCCGTTTCTTGATGTAGCACATTCATATGATGAATAAGATTCAGTTGCTCCAAAATATAAATAATCATTTAGAACAGGGTAAAGACTATTCAAATTTTTGTCTAATATCATTATACCTTCTTTATATACTCCATCTAAAGATATGGAATTTAATGGTACAACTAAATAATCATTAGGTGTTGAAAACATGTATACATCAGCTGCAACTGTAGGTAGAGACGCAGAAGATAATACCAAAGATTCATTAACAAAAGATACTTCCTCATTTGTTCTATCATATTTATATTTTGCTATATATAAATTAGACCCGGGTCCAATATAAGTTCTTGAAGCAATATAGAAATGTTTTCCATCAAAAGAAGGAGGGTTCCTTTGTAAAGATGAAGAGGTCCCAGTATCTAATGAAGTAAAATCAAGTCTGTTTGCCCTAATAGAAAATGTTTTCGAGTCTATTATATTAACCTCACTATTATATATTCCAATCATTGTGTTAGAATCAAATGGAAAAATGTTCCCGGATCCATTTGCAGCTAATACTAATGTGCGTATAGGTGGTTGTAAACTTATTAAAGATGTTGAATCTTCAGTTACAGTGTAAGTACGAGCATATGATCCAGATCCACCGTTATATCCTGGTGGAATAGTACTACTCACATATTCTAATAATAATATATCATCATTTTCTAATAACCCTATAGTAAATGATGAACTTGTAGGTACTTCAACCCCCCCACATATCGTGTTTCCATTATCATCAACTATAATTATTAACTTATCACCTGAAGCGGTAGAAACAACAAATAAACATAAGTTTTTATTTTTAAATGGTAAAACTCTATAATTTCCCTCACATACAATCTGTTGATTCACATCAACATCGGGATTGAATGTTATTGGTTTTAAATTAACTACTAAATTATCATTTTGATCAAGGATAGATATATATGGGTGCCAATGAGTTCCATTGTACAATGCAATATCTACAATTAATAATTTTCCATTATTGAAATATCCTATTGTTCTTCTACGATTAGCTGTTGGTGCAGTATTTTTATATACTAATTGTGGTTGATATTTAACTACTTTTTGGTTATATGTTCCGTGATTTCTTCTATTTAAATTCTCTAAAACTTCTATTTTTTCTGTCCATTTATTTACTTTTTTATATTGTCTACCAAATATGTAAAAATTAGCAGATATTGAATAATCAATATATAAAACATCTCCGTTTGGTAATTCTATTGGGTTTGAATCTAGGGAATTAACTCCTGATGCTGCAACTGTATAATTATATCGATTAGTTATTTGATAATCATTATTTGGTTTTATGAAGACAGCTATTGGTTCACCATTCCTGTCACTATTATGTATTGTAAAAGTTATATCTCCGTTTGATAAAATTTCTGGAATACCAGTAAAACTAGTTACTGTTGTTCCAAACTCAGTTGAAATTGTTTTTAATAAATTATATTGTTTATCTAAAATAACAATCTTTGCTTTACTATTTGAATCTTTACCAATAATGATAATTCTATTATCTAAACAAAATCCAGTCCCAAAAGTTACCCCATAATCTGTCTTTGATATTAATTTAGAATCACCATTTAACTCAAATTCCATTAATTGAGTTGTAGAATAATTACATAAAAACTTACCATTTCCTAATGGTGTCATTCTCATCTCACGACTATCTTTTGCTAAAGGAACTGTGGATTCGACCCAATCTGAAACATTTATAAATGATGTAGTATCTATATCTGCTGTATATGTTGCTGTTTCAATTTTTGATTCATCATAATTATGTCTAAATAACAATATGTTATTATTGTCTAATACAGAATATCCTTTTAACCTACCACTTATATTTAAACTAAACCATCCTGTATTTTGATGGTATGCTAAAAGAACTGAAGTTCCAGAAGGAAATGGACTTAATACAAAAAGTTGAATTAAAACAACACCATCCCATGTTTTTAAAGTACCTTCTTCACTAAAATCTAAATCTGTTGATATTTCATTATCCCAGGTTTCTGTATTTAAAACTTCAAAAGTTGTGGGGTCTAAAGTCATTGCAAAGAAATTTCTTGCAATAGTTCCTCTATAAAATACGCACAAGTTTCCGTCAGTTAACAGAGATGCTCTTATATTATAATTTCTGTAACTGTCAGAACCAACATCCCCAATATTAAAAATCCATTTTGGAGTACTTGAATATTCCCAGTCTAAGTCCCCCTGACCAAATATACCTGAACCTGACATATACCTATTTTTTGAAAATGGTGATACTTTATCATTAAAATTACCAATAGATGTTGCTATGGTGTCTGATGTTGCAACACTTGTTGTACTACTTGGAGAACTAATTGGATTAATTACATCAACTAATTTTGATCCTGATAAATATAGTTCTTTTCTTAATGTCTTTTCAAAATTCATAATATAAATATTAATATCTGTATCATCATATTCTGCAAAAAGGACATTTCCATTTGGGAATGTGTCAACAAAGAATATATCTCCTCCTGCAAATCCTGCTTCTGATATAATTTCAATCTCTGAATCAATTCTAACAATAGCATATATTCTATAAGAATTATTAGCTACTGATCCTGCATAATAAATAATTATGTCACCACTGTTCAATAGTTTTATTTGTGGAGGTAAATCACCAGTTAAATGATCACCTGATGAAATAAGTAACTCTTCTGCAATAACATCATTTCCATTAAAATCAACAACTTTTAAATATATTTCTGACCCAGTGGTATCCCCCACCATAACAATTTGATTATACTGATTGATTTCGATAACACATTTACAATCAAAAGAAAATACATTTGAATCTGTATACTTGCATGATTCTAGATTTATAATTTGTACACCATTACCATCAGGAATCGCTATTTCATTTGATCCTATAAATTTAATTGTTGGGCCATCAAGAAGAATTCCAATTGGAGTTCCGTCTGTCACTGGAGTAAATTCTTTTACAACAGTAAATGACAATGTATCAAAATCAGGTTTGTATATAGCCAAAGAATATGAACTTCCATTGTATGCATAGACTACAATCTCATCATTTGGTAAAACTCCATATGCATGTGGAACATCACTATATGGTAGTTCTAATTCAATTTTTGCAGTAGCATTTTCATTAACAGATATTAAATATCTTTCAGATGACCCAATAGTAAAAATTGATACTAATTTACCTGATGGAGTTGACAACATATTTCTGATTTCATAGGGGCCAAAATCACCAGATGTATAAGTAGTTAAAAGATTTATTGAATCTATTACATCTCCATTATCTTTATAATAAGTGACAGATATTCCAGTATCAGTTGTACTTCTTGATGCAACAGCAATCAAATCAGATGCTAATGTACATACTCCACATCTATCACTATTAAATGTTTCAGATATACCTGTTGATATTAATTCAACAGATGTTTGCAGATCAATATTATATCCACTACCTTTTACATCAACTCTTGGATCAAATATAGTAGATAAAGCCTCAGCCCCACCTGAACCAGAAAATTCTGATACAGCTTCATCAATAGCATCTTGAATAGAAGAGGATGTCATTATTTCCGACGTACTATCGGAACTCATATTATTTGATATAGAATTTATTGATACACCATCACCTATTTTTAATCCTTCTACTTTGACTGTATCATCTACTTCAACTTTGGTTCCGTCAAAAGAAATATCTACATCCTGAACTTGAACTTTTTGAGTTTGTTTAAGGATTAAATCTCCTTGTTTAAAGTACGCCATTATGCTAAGTCTCCTGTTAATAACCAAGTATTTCCTACTATTTTAATCAATTTTGCTGATGACCCAGCTGCTCTTAAAGTTGTGAGACTTCCAGCTGATATTAGTGTTACACCTCCTGCTGTTGTAAAGGATACACCACCAGATGATGTTCTAGCAAATGAACATTGAAAACCATGTGGTAAATCATTAACTGTTACATCAGCTGGGATTGTAACTGTCAGAGTTCCTGTACTTGTTTTTATAATGTTTCGCCCAAGATATGTTCTATCAAGAGTCAATGCTGTTTCAGTAGTTAATAATAAAACGTCAGAAACACTTTTGAATGGACTTTCTTTTGTAATAACAGGCATCCATTTTTCTAATATTGTTTCATTAGTACCAGTTTTAATAACATATAAAGACCCATCTGCCCCACGTTCCAACATCGGAGTATTTATCCAGGAAGAATTATTTTGTGTGATGTAATCATCAGCATTTAATACAACTCCACTTTCATCCATTAACAAAATACCTTTTCCTCTATTTGAAGCTATAGGGTCTATATGATTAATATTTGTACAATAAAAAGCAATAGTGAAATCATTATTTAAGACCATAGAAATTGGATCATATTCTGTTTGACTTGTAAACAAAAATACCTCTTTTTCGTATATTAATTGTTCATTATAATCATCATATCTAAATATTCTTGCATAAAAATCAACATCTGTTGCACTATTTAATGTATAGCACAAAATTATTATTTTTTTGTTTGGTGTAACAACAATTTCTCTGGTTCTAACAGTTCTTCCTGAACATGGGTTGTCGTATGTATATGTTACTCCTAAATTTCTGGTGCTAAGAAGTGATAATTCATCAGACCCATAATACACAACTCTATTTTTAGTAATCTGAACAAGATCACTTTCATCCCTTCTTTCAAATTGTTTAATTCTTGGTATAACAACTTCGAATGCACTGGAATCTGTGTTAACTTCCCACATACTTAAATATTGCCCATCCCCCATTTCATATCCTGAAGTAGAGTTTTCTGTAATAATAATTCTGTCATCTTCTAATATTCCAGAAGAAACTCCATACATGGTGTTATCGTTATTTAAATGCATCATAGGATAACAGGGTTGATTGCCTTCATCATCTATAGCTATTGTAACTCTTTGGTCTGTAGAATTATCTTTAAAAGTAGCTAATACATAAGATATATTATTAAATGAATGAACTGATCTCTTATCATTTTCATCAATTCTTGTATTTGAATTAGATGTATATGTTCCAAGGAACAAATCAGCTCTATCAACAACAATC
>Ga0105105_10000459_pt1 | contig 18692 bp, 12 predicted proteins | sample PPLLaktember2015_4_FD_79108 | JGI IMG/M metagenome (GOLD analysis project Ga0105105, IMG submission 79108) | Freshwater sediment microbial communities from Prairie Pothole Lake near Jamestown, North Dakota, USA - PPLs Lake P8 Core (1) Depth... | ecosystem: Environmental > Aquatic > Freshwater >...
ATATATTTGATGCATTACTTGCAGATGGCATAGATGGTGAACTTTTACAAAGAGTACATACACCAATAGGAATTGAAATAGAAGCAGAAACACCTGAAGAGATAGCAATAAGCATTGCTGCTGAAATCATTAAAGTAAAAAACAACTAATGAGCGATAAATTTTACAGAATATCAATAGAAAAACTTTTTAAGTGGATTCTTACTGAAGAAGAAAGTGGACGCATCTTTGGTATTTATAAAGAATTATTTTTCACTCCAAAAGAGTCTGATACGTTTCGAATGAAACGTTATGGTAAGACTCTGGAAACTCCCATCGGAGTAGCTGCCGGGCCTCATACACAACTTGCACATAATATTATTGCTTCCTGGCTCTGTGGAGCTCGTTATATTGAGCTTAAAACAGTTCAGACATTGGATGAGATTGATGTTACCAAACCTTGTATCGATATGGAAGATGAAGGTTACAATTGCGAATGGTCACAGGAATTGAAGATCAAAGATTCCTTTGATGAATATTTAAACGCGTGGATTATAATTCACATTTTAAAAAATAAATTTGGTTGGAATAAAACCGAACCTGGTTGCATTTTTAATATGAGTGTTGGTTACGATCTGGAAGGAATCAAGAAACCCAATGTTCAATGGTTTTTAGATAGGATGAAGAATTGCAGAAAAGAAAAAGAAGATAAGATAAAGATACTTGAATCACTTTATCCTAATATTCACGAAGTAAATATTCCGGATCAAATATCAGATAATGTTACATTGTCAACTATGCATGGATGCCCATCAAATGAAATTGAAAAAATTTGTCGGTACCTGATTGAAGAACGAAATCTTCATACTTCACTAAAACTAAATCCTACTTTACTTGGGAAAGATGCTTTAAGAAATATTATAAACGATAAACTTGGATATGAAATTACAGTACCGGATGAAGCTTTTGAACACGATCTAAAGTATGATGATGCAATCTCTATAATTAATTCTCTAAAAAAATCAGCAGATAATGCCGGAATTGAATTCGGACTGAAACTTACAAACACTCTTGAAGCAAGTAACTCAACTAACTGGCTTCCTGAAAAAGAAAAAATGGTTTATACAAGCGGGCGTGCACTTCATCCTATCAGTATAAAACTTGCGGAGAAATTACAATCTGATTTTAATGGTTCACTTGATATTTCATTTTCTGCCGGTGTTGATGCATTCAATGCAGCGGATACTCTTGCGTGCAATCTTAAACCGCTTACAGTTTGTTCTGATTTGTTAAAGCCAGGTGGTTATCTTCGGCTAACACAATACCTTGAAGAAATTCAAAAATCAATAAAGAGCACTAATCAAAATAGTATTGATGATTTTATAAAAGTAAAGGGCAACGATAATTTATTATCCAGTGCCGGACTTCAAAACTTAAAACATTATGCAGGCAGTGTTCTTGATAACAAATCATATCACAAAAAAGATTTCCCATATAAAAACATTAAAACAAATCGTGCATTAACTGAATATGATTGTATTCATGCTCCTTGTATTGAGGAGTGTGCTGTTTCTCAGGATGTTCCTGAGTATATGTATCATACCGTTAATGGGAATTTTGATAAAGCGTTCGAGTCAATCCTGAAAGATAATCCACTGCCGAATATGACCGGAAATGTTTGTGATCATCTGTGCCAATCAAAGTGTACAAGAATTAATTATGATAATCCGCTTCTCATCCGTGGAATAAAAAGATTTATTTCAGAAAAGTTCGATGGAGCTGCAGTAATACATAAAAAGAATAAAAACAGCTTGAATGCAGCAGTAATCGGCGCTGGTCCATCGGGATTATCCTGTGCGTACTTTCTTGCTTTGCAGGGATTTGAAGTCAATATATATGAAAGCAAATCATTTGCGGGCGGAATGGTTTCGGGTTCAATCCCTTACTTCAGGTTAAATGATAAAAGTGTTGAAGTTGATATAAATATTATTAAGTCAGCAGGTGTCCAGTTTCATTACAATCAGAAGGTTGATGAAAAATTATTTTCTGATCTGCAAAAGACTAACGATTATTTGTATATCGGTATCGGTGCTCAAAAAAGCAAGCGGTTAAATATTCCCGGAGAAGAATTATTCGGAGTAACAGATCAGTTAACTTTTCTTTCAAAGATTCGCCAAAATGAAAATGTAATTTTGGGAAATAGAGTTGCAGTTATTGGTGGTGGACTATCAGCAATTGATGCAGCCCGTACTGCAAAAAGATTAATTGGAAATAATGGTAAAGTGATAATGCTTTACCGGCGAACAAAAGCCGAGATGCCTGCAGGTTTGGATGAGATAACTGCATTGCTTGATGAAGGAGTTGAACTGCTTGAACTTGTAGTTCCTGTTTCAATTCGCTTGAATGAAGATCGTTCACTTTCGATTAAATGTATTAAGATGCAGCTTAGAGGGACTGATGAGAGTGGAAGACGTAAGCCAGTTCCAGTTACCGGATCGGAATTTATTTTAGAGTTTGATAATATTATTACTGCAATTGGTCAGGATATTGAGTTAGATTTTTTACCAGAGAAAATATTATCAATAGATAACAAAACAAACGAAACTCAAATTCCAAATGTCTTTGCCGGTGGTGATGCGATAAGAGGTGCAGATTCGTTGATCAACGCAATGGGTGATGGAAGAAGAGCGGCTCAGAATATCATTCAAAAAGCAATTGAAAAAGAACAAATAACTCTTGAAAAAGCTGAGTCAAAATTATCGCAAGTGGAATTTCAAAGAAAACTTGCTTACAGAGAAGTTGGTATTAGTTTACCGGAAATTGAATTAGATAAACGCATAAGTTTTGATCTTGTGCATCCCGTTTTAGATGAAGCTGCTGCAGTTAAAGAAGCACAGCGTTGTCTTTATTGCAATGATGTTTGTAATATTTGCGTCGGCGTTTGTCCTAATTTTGCAAATGTTGGATTTACAGTGGACACTGTAAATATTCCAATCTACACAGTAACAAAAAATGGAATCGAAATACCTGTAAAGACAGAAAGAAGTTTTAGCATTACACAAAAAAATCAGATATTGACTATAGGAAATTTTTGTAATGAATGCGGCAACTGTAATACGTTTTGTCCAACAAGCGGTGCGCCTTATAAAACTAAACCAATGTTTTATCTAACAGAAGAAAGTTTCAATAATGAATCAGTTGGTTATTATTATAAAGATGGTGTTTTGAAGTTTAAAAATAGGAACAGCATTGAATCCTTATGTATTAAGGAAGATAATTTTGTTTACAGGTCAGAATTAGTTGAAGTTAGATTCAGCAAGGATTTTTTATCAATTATAGATATTAAATTCCATTCTGATTCAGTTCAGGAAATAAATCTTCATCAGGCAGCGGAGATGTATTTCCTAATGAATAATTTAAAAGCGGTTTCGATTTTTAAGTAAGCAGGCTAAGTATACAACGTATGAGGCTATGTTAAAATTGATTATCAAATACAGGAACTCATCCCCAACCCCTTCTCTTGCGAAGAGAAGGGGCTATTGGCTATTCCATAAAAGTCCCTCTCTTTTTAAGAGAGGGATTTAGGGTGAGTTTTGTTGCGCTGGAATTTTCACACAACCTCTTAAGTTGTTGTTTAATTTAATAACGATTATTATCATAAAAGTATTATGTACTTCACACTTAACGGAAATAAAAAAGAATATACAGGTAATCCTGAACTTCCTTTACTGACTTACCTGAGAGAACATGAATTCATAACATCTCCAAAGGATGGATGCGCACCCCAGGCAGCCTGCGGTTGTTGTGTTGTGGAATTGAATGGTAAAGGTGTGCTTTCCTGCGTGATCACGATGAAGAAAGTTGAGGGCGGAGAGGTTACAACAATAGAAGGACTAGGTGAGTACAGGCAGAGAGTTTTTGCAAACGCGTTTGTTGAAAAGAGCGGAGTTCAATGCGGATTCTGCATACCCGGTATCGTTATGCAGGCAAAAGTTTTGGTTGATCACAATCCATCACCAACCAGATCTGAAGTTGAGAATGCAATACATCCGAATTTATGCCGATGCACCGGCTACAAAAAAATTGTTGATTCAATTTTATACGCAGCCGATGCAATCAAAGAATTAAAAGAAATTCCTGTACCTAAAACTGATGGAAAAGTTGGAAAACGACATCCAAAGTATAACGCTGCAAATCTTGTACTTGGTAAAAGTCCTTACGTAGCTGATATGCGTTTGGAGGGTATGGTTTATGGCGCACTAAAGTTTAGTGATCATCCACGTGCAAAAGTATTATCGATTAAAATTCAAAAAGCCGAAAAGCATCCGGGAGTTATAAAAATATTTACCGCGAAAGATATTCCTGGTGAGCGTTTTTCAGGATTAATTATTTCAGATTGGCCATTGATGGTTGACGTTGGTGAAGAAACAAGATATGTGGGTGATGTGATTGCAGGAGTTGTTGCTGAGACAGAAGAAATCGCCCGTGAAGCAGTCAGACTAATCGAAGTTGAATATGAAGTACTCAAACCGCTAACTGATCCGGAAATAGCTTTAAATTCTGATGTACATAAAATTCATCCTAAAGGAAATCTTCTTTCCGAAACAATTCTTAATCGTGGTGAAGTTGAAAAAGCAATTAACGAAGCGGATTATATTTCCACGGGAGTTTATTATACTCAAAGAATTGAACATGGTTATATGGAAACTGAATGTTCGATAGCCCGCACAACAGAAAATGGTGTTGAAGTATTATCGCAGGGACAGGGCATATATGACGATCAAAAACAAATTGCAGAAATTTTAAATCTTCCTTTAGATAAAGTAAGAGTAATCCTCGTTCCAAACGGTGGAGGATTTGGAGGCAAAGAAGATCTATCAGTTCAGGGGCACGCAGCTCTGTATTCTTACCTGCTTAAAAAGCCGGTTAAAGTTTTTCTGAATAGAGATGAGTCAATAATTATGCATCCCAAACGCCATCCTATGAGAATGAAATATACTTTGGGCTGTAATAAAAAAGGAAAGCTGACAGTTCTTAAAGCAGATATTTTAGGTGACACTGGTGCTTATGCTTCAGTTGGAATGAAAGTTTTAGAGAGAGCAGCCGGGCATGCGACCGGACCATATCAAATTCCAAATGTTAATGTTGTAAGTCGTGCTGTCTATACTAACAATCTGGTTTGCGGTGCAATGCGCGGGTTTGGAGTTAATCAGGTTACCTTTGCTGTTGAAAGCTGTATTGATGATCTGTGTGAGAAAGGTGGATTTGACAGATGGCAGTTCAGATATGATAATGCATTAACAGAAGGAGATATGACTTCAACGGGACAGGTTATCCATGCCGGGAGTGGTGTAAGACAAACTTTATTAGCTGTGAAAGATATTTTTAGGAAAGCTAAGTTTGCAGGGATTGCCTGCGGTATAAAGAATACCGGAATTGGCAACGGTATGGCTGATGAAGGAAAAATAAAAATTGAAATTGTTTCAGATAGAAAAATTATCCTTAATCATGGTTGGACGGAAATGGGGCAAGGTGTTAACACAATGGCTGTTCAGTTTTTGTGTCAAGAAACCGGTATTAATCCTGAAATTGTTGAAGTACGTGTTGATACTGCCGATGGAGCAACAGCCGGAATGACAACTGCTTCAAGGGCTACATCAATTATTGGTAATTCTATTGCAAACGCATGTAAAAAATTAAGAGGAGATTTAAAAACACATTCACTTAAAGAACTCACAGGCAATGTTTATCACGGTGAGTGGGTTTGTGATTGGACAACTAAACCTGGTGATGAAACAAAAGAAATTATCACTCATTACTCATATAGTTACGCAACGCAGGTTGTGGTTCTTAATGATAAAGGCGAAATCGATACTGTTTATGCTGCACACGATGCTGGTAAAATTATTAATCCAAGTTTATTTGAAGGACAAATTGAAGGTTCAATTCATATGGGACTAGGGTATGCGCTTACTGAAGATCTTGAACTTGAAGAAGGCGTTCCGAAAAGTACAAAGTTGCGGAAGTGCGGAATTTTACGTGCTAAGGAAATGCCCAAAATGGAAGTGATTGGAATTGAAGTTCCCGATCCACACGGACCTTATGGAGTAAAAGGCGTTGGTGAAATCGGACTTGTTCCAACAGCAGCAGCTGTCGCTAATGCTTTTTATCAGTATGATGGAACACGTTATTATAAATTACCGATAAAGAAAAGAATAAAAATAAAATAGTAATCCGATCTATGATTATCCGTGCAATCAGTGTCATCCGCGTTCTATTGCAATGATGAATAATCTACATCTGTTATCAATACATTTGCTTAATATTATCTTGTCCGTCTTACTATTAGTAATTATATTTCTAATGTTGATATAATTGAAGTACATCAATTAAATACTTAAAAGGAAAGAAATTTATGGAAAGTGCGATAGTAACAACAAATTCCAAGAACGATTTGCAATTATTGCTTACACTGGCAAAGAAAATAGGAATTAAGAGTAAATTATTAACTAAAGAGCAATTGGAAGATTTGGGTCTAAAAGCCGCGATGGATGAAGGCAGAACAGGTAAATTTATTAGTGCTCAGAAATTTTTGAAGAGCCTGGATAAATGATTGTAAAGATCGATAAATCATTTGAGAAAGATGTTAAAAGCATTAACTCTCAATTGATTAATAATAATTTGATTAAGATAATCAATGAGATACAAACTGCGAATAAGATTTCCGATATATCCAATTTGAAAAAGATTCAGGGTACAAGCAATTATTATCGTATCAGAATTGGAGACTATCGGCTTGGAATGATAATTATAAAAACAGAAGTCCAGTTAATTCGTTTACTACATAGAAAAGATATTTACAGATATTTTCCTTAGTAATTAAATTTTTAAGTAATCCTCTTCAGTATCAATATCCTGAAAAATCTCTTTATAATAACATTCCCAATATTTCTTTTTCACTTTTGGATTTTTGCTTATCTCTCTTAAATTGGAACCAGGAGATGAGTCAGCAATTAAATCGAATAACTCTTTCCCAAGTAAAATCGGATGCCCTTTTTGGTCTTTGTTTACAGGCTGAAGCCAATTGTAATCACGTTCAGCTTGTTTGATAAAATCAAGATAAAAATTTTCCGGTAATCCGGGTTGATCTACAAAATGATATAAAATCCAATCACAATTTTTTACTTCAGAAATTCCTTTCTGAAGTGAAGTAAACATTCCCTTTTGAAATGATTCATTAAAAGTAAATTTAATTTTATTAATTACTTCGAACTGATTTTCATTCTTTAAACTTTTTATTGTTTCAGTTTTTAGTTCATCTGAGTTAAACCCGGTTACAATAATTATTTCATCGCAAATCTTATCAAGTTTTATAATGATGTTATGTAAAAATGTTTTGCCTTTATATTTAGCTAAAGGTTTAAACATTTTCATCCTGCCTGAAAGTCCGGCTGAGAGGATTAAACCGTATATTTTATGGCGCTTCATATTTCTGTTGCTAAATAGATTATTCAGTCCGTTTCATAATGATTTTGCTGGGAACTTTTTTATATTTTAACGGATGAATATTTGTAAGACAATTTAAGAACATTCTTATTGTTTCAATATTCATAAATAAAAATAATAATCCAATATACGAGAACAAAAATACTGGGTTTAGAATTATGTTAGTGGTAATGCTGTAGCGACGCAGCGGTATTGAATAAATCATTAAACTTTGGAAATATTATGTACTTAGAAAATTTCAACATAAAGAACTTCAGGACAATTGAAAATCTTACCCTGCGTTTCAACAAAGGACTTAATATTTTAATTGGCGAAAACAATTCGGGTAAAACAGCAATCATTGATGCCTTAAGGATTTGTATTGGTTACGGCAATTTACGTCGGGACTTATATGTAAAGGACACAGATTTTCATTATAAACGGCACATCATATCAGAAGCAGCAAGTGAAATAGAGTTTCACCTTTATTTCAAAATTGAAATCCCACAGGAGGCTGGTTGGTATAATGACCTTTTAAACTCTTATGAAGATGGAACGCAGGATTTACAAATGCACTTCAAGTTTTATACTGAGGAAAGAAACGGAATAAAAAGAATAAAATATAAAGTCTGGGGCGGTGCAAACGAAGGACAACTCATTTCATCAGATGTTTTATCACTTTTCTATCATCTTCATTTGGATGCTTTGCGAGATGCAGAACAATTTTTGCGACCAGTAAAAGGTAACAAATTGGGGCAACTTTTTTCAAATATTCAAATTGATACTAGTAGTCTAGAGGCTGACAAGCAAAAGAAAAAGGACCTTGCAAGCAGAGTACACTCGTCTGTTAATAGCGATGCAGAATGGGCTACTCACCTACAAACCGGCAAGGACAAAATTAACGAACATCTTAATGAAACAAGTTTTACAGGACAAGAACAAAAAATTGATATAGATTTTTTGCCTTACGACTTCAATAAGCTTGTTGAGAATTTGAAAATACAAATGCCTTTGTATTCTGATGCAGTCCTGAACGGAAATCCGAAACAACAAAAGCATTTTGAACTAATGCAAAATGGACTTGGTTACAATAATCTTGTTTACACTGCTACTGTTTTGGGTGATTTGCAACAGAGAAAAAAACTTGATAAAGAAAGCTATTTTGCTTTGCTCGTTGAAGAACCCGAAGCACACTTACATCCGCAACTACAAAATTTGTTTTTTAATTACCTTAATAAGTTAGACAAGGAACAGGGGTTTCAACTTTTCGTCACTTCCCATTCACCGACAATTACGGCTAAGGCTGAATTAAAATCTGTGATTGTTATACAGAATTCATCAAACGAAGTTCATGCATTATCACTAAAACATTCAGGTCTTTTACCTGAAAACCAAACGTATCTTCAAAAATTTTTAGATGTTACCAAGTCACAACTTTTCTTTTCTGACGGTGTCATTTTAGTGGAAGGAATTTCCGAAGCATTACTGATGAAAGTATTTAGTAGAAAAATTGGCGAAACATACGATATTGAAAGAGCAGGAATAGAATTGGTTAACTTGAACGGTGTTGCGTTTTCACATTTTGCCAATCTTTTCAATAATGAAGTTGCAGAAAAAAATTTGCGAAACCGCTGTGCAATTGTTACAGATGATGACAGAGCCGAATTAGATGAAGATGGTTCACCATGGGCAGAAAAAGTAAAAGCGTTAGCAGGCGGAAATCTGAAAATCTTTTCTGGAGTTGTAACATTTGAATATGAATTATTTTTAGCAAGCGAGACAAACAGAAATCTTTTGCTGAAAATTTACAAGGAGTTCCATCCGAGGACAGAAATCACAATGAATAGTGACGCAAATGTTTATTCTAAAAATTTTGCTACCAAAGTAAAGGAACAAAAAGGTAAATCAGAACTTGCTTTGCGTTTAGCAACCTACTTAGAAAACGGTGCTGCATTACATAAAGCATTTCAAAAGGAAGTGGAATTATCAGAAGCGCAATTTTTGGAATCCCTTACTGAACCAAACCGAGATGCTTTTATTGCTTTCAAAGATTTCACAGTTCCATCTTACATTCAAAACGCAATCAAGTATGCCGTAAAAGGCGAAAGCAATGTTTGAAAGTTTATCACCAACACAACGGGAAATAGTTTTCAATAAGTTTGGCAAGTTTGTAGTCAGGGCTTGTCCGGGTAGTGGCAAAACATATTGTGTGAGTGCACGATTGGCAAGATTGGTAAGCCAATGGAAAGAAGGTTATTCAGGAATTGCTGCTGTATCTTTTACAAATGTAGCATGGAAAGAAATTGAAAAGAATTACAAAGAAGGATTCAGTTCAAACCAGTCAATTTCTTTTCCTCATTTTCTAGGAACTCTTGACAGCTTTATTAACCAATTCATTTTTCTTCCTTTTGGTCATTTGGTTATGAAATGCAATAAACGACCCACACTTGTCGGCGAACCATACGGTTCTTGGACCTGGAGAAATTTTGACAGAGACCCAAATCAATATTTTGACAAGTGCAGTTTTGATGTTAATGGTAATCTAATCCCAATTGCCCATGCACAAAATTTTCAATTCAGTTGGAAGAAAAATAAAAACGGTGATATAAATGGTCATGTAAAAAATTTGTTTGAAGCAAAAAATACCTTAGTTGCTTTGGGATATGCAAATCAATCTGATGCAAATTATTTTGCAATGCGAATCCTAGAACAATTCCCTTTGATAAGGCAAGCAATAGCTTTAAGGTTTCCAACATTGATTGTTGACGAAGCCCAGGACACTTCGGAGGTTCAAATGAGAATTGTTGATTTGCTTGCAAGTAGTGGGCTGAATGAAATCATGCTTGTTGGGGACCCAGACCAAGCAATTTTTGAATGGAACGGTGCAAAACCTGCTTTGTTGAAAAACAAAATTGTTGAATGGGAAAATGCAGTAGTGTTAAATGAGAATCGCAGAAGTTCACAGCGTATCTGCAATTGCACTTTCAATTTCTCTTCATTGGATAAACCCTCAACATCCGTAAATGATGATGTTGTAAATTGGAACTTTCAGCCAATGGTAGTTACTTACAACAACAACTTACCTGATATTGTTAATACCTTTATTAATGTTTGTACGGCAAACCGAATTGAAGTGTCAGACAAAACAGTCTCTGTCTTGTACCGTGGGAAAGGAATGATTAACGAAGTAGTTGGTATTAAAAAAATTCCTTTCGGTGTAAATCATTGGGATAGCCAAAATAAATTCACTAAAGATTTTGTCAAAGGAAAATATTATTATGACAAAGGCGATTTCAAAACAGGTTTCAAACTAATTGAAAAAGCAATAATCAAAATGAGATATGATGCTGCAGTCTGTTCAGAGGAAATGATTGAAAAGAGAATTGAAAAAGTTGGCTTCATTAAACACAGGACTGTAGTTTTCAATTTCATTAAACTTTTGCCCAATACAGACACTACACTTGGAAAATGGATTGAAATAGCAAATGCAGCATTTACATCAAAGAACATTCAATACGTTTTGCAAGTGAATCCCGAAAGTAACAACTTCTCATTCTCTCAAATATTTCTGAATGAGGATGAATTTGTAACTGAAAACAATTACAGGATTGGTACCGTCCATAGTGTTAAAGGAGAAACTTTTGATGCCACACTTTTAATACTTAAAGAAAAAGCGGCTCACAATGCAAAATACACAAACTTAATAGCGACTATTAACCCACCATCCGACCACGAAGAATTGCGGATTGCCTATGTAGGCATGACACGACCAAGAAAGGTTTTAATGTTAGCAGTTCCTGATGATGAAAGTAAAGCAGCATGGGAAAACAAGCTCAATACGTTAATTCCCTCCTAATTTTCTTAAAGATATTATATCCTTCAAACCATTCCCAGTAATCAATAGAAGATTTTTTTCGACTGCACTTATTCTATCTTCCAAAACTAATTTTTTATAAGCTGCATAAACAGATGCAGAAGAAGGTTCGCACAAAATCCCTGTTTGTGTTATAAATTCTTTTTGTGCAGATAAAATTTCTTCATCAGTTACTGCAATCGCAAAACCGTTACTTTCTTTAACAGCATTAGCAGCCATATAAAGATTACGCGGTGCACCGGCAGAAATGCTATCAGCAATTGTGTTGGCGGGTTTATATTCAAACTTAGCTGTCTTAAAATATCTAACTAAAGCATCGCTCCCAGTTGATTGAACAGCAATTAATTTTGGAAGTTTATCAATCCAACCAAGTGCGAGTAATTCCTTAAATCCCTTATAAATTCCTGATATGATTACTCCATCTCCAACCGGAACAAAAATAACATCAGGAATATTTCCTTGAGATGAAATAAAAATATCATACGCAGCAGATTTTTTTCCTTCAATAGTCAGGGGATTGTAAGCAGTGTTTCTATTGTACCATTTATTTTTTTTAGATTCTTCAAGGCAAACATCAAATGCTTTATCGTAATCACCGTCAACTACAATAAGCTTTGCACCGTAAGCTTCTATTTGTATTCGTTTAGCTTCGGGAATGTTCTTGGGTACATAGATTCTTGCGTTTAATCCAAGTCGTGCACAAATACCTGCAAGTGAGGAACCCGCATTACCGGTTGATGCAGCAGCTATTTCCGTTATTCCAAGTTGTAAAGCTTTAAGTGCAACTAACGATGAAGCTCTGTCTTTATAAGAAAGAGTTGGATTTCGTGTATCATCTAAAATCCAAAATTCTCTTTTGTTAATATTGTATTTTAAAAGTTGATCAGAAGGTAATGCAAGTTTGATTAATTGATCATCTCTAAACTTTTTAAAATTTACAGGCAATAAATCAGGATACAACCAGAATTTTCCTGGAGTTAACTTAAGAAAAATTTTTTTCAATAATTTCTTTTTTAGTTCAGTGTAATCGTATTCTACGGTAAGAACACCTTCGAGAGGTCTGTTCTTTTCAGCTTTGCCGCAAACCGGACAGAGATAAATGAAATTTGATTCAATCTCTTTTGCTCCAAATTCTTTTTGGCAACCAGAACATTTATAAATATAGTTTGTCATTAAAGTTCTTTAAACTCTCACATTGTAAGCGCCATAATGGCTTTAGCTGTATGCAGCCTGTTTTCTGCTTCATCAAACACGATGGAAATATTTTCATTATCTAATATCTCATCAGTTACCTCATGTCCTCTGTCGGCAGGAAGAGCATGCATCAACTTAACATTTTTATCTGCGAGTTTTATTTTTTGATCGTCGCAAATCCACGATTTATATTTTTCCAAATTAGACTTCATTTCTTTTTTACACTCGGCTTCATTGTTCAAATAATCCGGAACACTGTAAGTACCAAAGCCGCCCCAGTTTTTAGGAATGACAATGTGAGCACCTTCAAACGCTTCATCCATATTGTTTGTAAATTTAATACTTGCACCACTTGCTGCGGCATTTTGCTTAGCTTTATTGACAATGTTTTTACTTAGAGGAAATTCTTTGGGGTGTGCAACTGTGACATCAATTCCATAGCGAGGGAAAAGTAAAATTTGTGTCTGCGGAACAGAAAGCGGTTTTGAATGAGTGTCAGCATAAGCCCATGATATTGTTACTTTTAATCCTTTAGGATTTTTATCAAAGTGTTCAAAGATTGTCATAAGATCAGCCAAACCCTGAAAAGGATGATACACATCATCCTGCAAGGACATCACGGGTCGTTTGGAATATTTAGCCATCTCTTTAAGATAATCATTTCCAATTCCATAAAAACAATTTCGTGAAGCGATACCGTGTCCCATCCGTGATAGAATAATTGCAGTATCTTTTGCAGTTTCTCCGTGTGATAACTGCATCTTATCGGCTGTTAAATCGTGTGCGTGACCGCCAAGCTGTGTCATTCCTGCTTCCATCGAATTTCTGGTTCGTGTTGACTGTTCGAAGAAAATCATAAATAAAGTTTTATGCAGAAGATGCAGATGTGGTTCTTCATTAAGAAATTGTTTTTTTAGTTCAAATGATGTTTTGAAAACTATATCAAGTTCTTCCTTTGTCCAGTCTTCACAAGTTAGAAAATGTTTGCCTTTAAATTTTGATTCCATTGATAAACTTTCTGTAAAATAAAATTGTTAAAATCGTAATTAAAAATTGTAACAAAAGAGTGCATAAAATGCTGAAGCTTTTACCAAATGTTCTATAGGAACTTTTTCATTTGGCGCATGAGCAAGTTCCTCATTACCAGGACCGAATCCGATTACCGGAATCTTATGAACTCCGTTTATTGTAACACCATTCGTAGAGAACGTCCACTTATCCACTTTAGGTTTTTGATTAAAGAGATCCGAAAAAGTTTTTACTCCGCTTTTAATTGCACGATGATCCTCTTCAATTTTCCAGGTAGGATAATATTTTTCCATACCATATTTTAATCCGGTAAACGAAGTCTTTTCGTAATTAAGTAATTCAACTTTTGCATTCATTCCTTTGACAATTTCTCTTACCTGGTTAAGTGCCAGCTCTTTATCTTCACCCCAGGTTAATCTTCTATCAAGATGAATTTTAGCAAAATCTGAAACAGCGCATAACGAGGGACTTGATGAGATAAATTCAGTAACTGTGACCGATCCCTTCCCCAGAAAATAATCAACAGCAAGTCGTTCATTCAACTTCTCTATTTCAAGTGCAGCTTTTGAAGCCATATAAATTGCATTTTTTCCTCTTTCAGGAGCGGAACCATGTGAAGATAAACCGTAAAATGAAATTTCAATTTCCATTCTGCCGCGATGCCCGCGATAAATATTTAAGTTTGTCGGTTCGGTTACAATTACACAATCCGGTTTTATTTTATCTTCTTCAATAATGTAATTCCAGCAAAGTCCATCGCAGTCTTCTTCCATAACTGTTCCTGTAAAATAAACGGTTACATCATCAGGCAATCCAATCTCTTTTAAGATTCTTCCTGCAGTAATAAATGCTGCAGGTCCACCAGACTGATCTACAGATCCTCTTCCCAGAACAAAACCATCCTTTATTTCTCCGCTTAAAGGATGAAAGTTCCAATCTTCAGCATTGCCTAAATCAACTGTATCGATATGACCGTCAATAGCGATTATTTTTTTTCCATTTCCGATTCTGCCAATAACATTTCCGAGCCCATCTATTTTGGCTTCATCAAAGCCAGCATCTTCCATCATTTGTTTTAAAACCTTAGCAACACCTTCTTCTTCACCGCTTAAAGATTTGATCTTTATCAGTTTCGATAAATTGGTTGCAGTGTAGTCACTGTATTCTTCTGCTTTTTTTAATATTGTTTTGGATAGATCCATTTCTTATTCCTTAAGTTAATCTGAATTTATTTCTAACATTTTATTATAGAGCCTGTTCCCCTGGGCAACAATGTTTTTCTGGTATTCTGATTCGTTAAAAGAAATTTTAAAGTTATTCATCAATACATTACCATTCTGGATAACACTATGGATAGGACGATCCAGAATTCCGTAAATAAAATGTCCCCAAAAATTTTCCTCCATAAAGGGAATTGGAGGAATGTAATCCCAAATAATCAGGTCAGCTCTATCTTTAATGTTGAGCAAAGAATAATCGGGAAAATATTTTTGTACGAAGTTTAGTTGATCAAAATAAATTTTTTTAATCCAATTGAATGACTCATCAAATGTCATTCCCTGATGTCTGGCAAGAAGAAAAAGTTGCTTAAATGTTCTTGCAGGATTTGAGTTCATTCCGTCAGTTCCTGTAAGGGTTGGAATTTTGACTGGAGCGCGTAATAATTCCGGCAGCCCGACCGCGTTATTAAAGTTAGAATCTAAGTTATAAACAATTGCACTGCCTTTATTTGCTATCGAAGCGTAATCCTCATCTGTTAAATGAATGCCGTGAGCCAGAATGCTTTTATCATTAAGCAAGCCAAATTTGATAAGTCTATCAACCGGAAGATTTTTATATTTAGCAAAACTTTCTTCTCTGTCAATTTTATCTTCACATAAATGAATGTGAATTCCGAGATCGAGATCTTTTAGTAATTCAGAAACTTTACTAAGTGTATTATCATTAAGAGTAAAAGAAGCATGAAGACCAAAGATAGCTTTCAGATCCTCGCTGGTTGAATTTCTAAAGTATTCTAAATTTTCTGCAATTCCATTTTCAGAAAGTTGATTTCCATTACGATCAGTTGTTTCGAAACACAACACTCCGCGTAGATTAAATTCACTAAGTACATCTGATATTATTTTCAAACTTCCATTTGCAGAATTTGGAGATGAATGATGATCAAAAATATATGTAACGCCATTTCTTATAGACTCAAGAGCAGCCATTTGAGCAGAAGCACGAATCATTTCAGCATCAAGAGCAAGATCAAGCTTCCACCAAAGATTTTGCAGAATCAGTTTAAAGTTTTCCATTGATCCTTTAATTGGAAGTCCCTTTGCTAAACGGGAATAGAAGTGATCATGAAAATTTATCATCGGAAGAGTTATTACTCTTCCATTAGCATTAATTGATTCCTCAGAATTTTGAATTGGTTGTGAAAGAAATTTTTTAAAATCCCTTTTGGTGATATAGGAAATGCGTCCATCAGAAATTAATATATCTCCAAACACAGGAATGATTTTTTGTCCTGATATCTGGCAAATCCAGGCATTTGTGATTGCTAAATTTTTATTTGTGCTCATAAAATCTTTTTAAGAATCATTATCTAAGATCCAGCTTTGATAAATTTGCCGTATCCTATAGATTGTTCACTCTTTCCTGTCCTATTCATAATCAAGTTTCCACGCAAAAAAGTTTTTTCTACAACTGCATTAAAAGTAATTCCTTCAAACGGAGTGTATTTACCTTTGCTGTGCATTTCTTTGGAGTTAATAACTTTTTTGTCCCAAAGATTTATCAGTGCAAAATCTGCATCATATCCTTCTTTAATATATCCTTTGCTTTCAAGATAAAAATAGTCCGCAACGTTAGATGACAATAATTTTATTGTTTGCGATAACGTCAATTTATCTTTTAAAAATCCTTCACTAAATAAAAAAGGAACACGATGTTCAACTCCCGGAATTCCACCATAAACCTCCCAGAAGTTTTTTGAGGATTTCTCTTTTTCAGGATTACATCCGGCATGATCTGTAACGACAAAAGATAATGTTCCATCTTTCAATCCCTCCCATAAAGCTTCACGATCTATTTCGTTTTTAAGCGGAGGAGCAGTTTTTAGATAAGCAGATATTTTTGAGTTATTGAAATCTTTTTGTGTGAAGAATAAGTACTGCGGACATGTTTCAGAAGTTACTTTTAATCCAAGGCTTTGAGCTTCTCTGATTATATCTAATCCTAATTTTGAGCTTAAGTGTACAACATGAATCCGGCATCCTGTTTTTTCTGCGATCTTAACAAGCAATTCGATTGCTTTAGCTTCAGCCTTATCGTCTCTTGCTGCACAGTAGGCTTGCCAATTGTTTTGTCCAGCACTTTTAGAAATTGCAGTTCGATCGATAATCATTTTTTATCTTCAGCATGAACAGCCATAGACTTATTTGTGTTTTTTATCCACTTTGCAGTTTGCAAAATTCTTTCTTCATCCAAATCAGCAAAAGTACTCATACCTGAAATCAGATAAGTTTTAAAAGCAGCAACTCCTTTGTCAGCAAGATCTTTAATTTGTTCTTCAATATTAATATTATTATCGAAATCATTTCCACAAACACCGCCGTAAAAAGAATAATCTATTAGACTTCGGTTTTTAAGTGCAGTTAGTTTTGCTTCAAAATTATTTTTATTGGTAACTGGAGGAAGTGAAGTGCAGGGCATATCGATTACAGTTGTTACTCCTCCAAAAGCGGCCGCAGTAGAACCATGTTCAAAATCATCTCTGTCTTCAAAACCCGGAGTGTTAAAATGAACATGTGAATCAATTCCACCTGGAATTACAACAAGAAATTCACCATCATATATTTTATTGTCGGATGGATATTCGGATTCTTTTATTTGCTGAACAAGTTTATTTCGTTTTTCAGTCGAATCAATTTCTTTCCAATCGAGGTCTTTAGAGGTTCTATAAATTATTTTTTCTATGCGATCTGCAAATTGTATATCAACAATTTTTAGTTGATTTTCATTTGTAGATAAAAAAACATTTTTTAGAATTTTTATAGATTTATCTGGCATAGCTAAAGTTATTATTATTAAGTCACTTTACGCAGGTTATGGAAAAACTTGAAGGTTTTTCTAAATAATTATAGTCAAATTTTCAATATTTTATTTTTTTAAAACAAAACCTTCAATCCGCCTCGGCGGATTAGCTTTTTTACGTAACATAAGTTATTAAATATTTTAAACCTTTAAACCAACCTGACTGTTAAAATCTTTAATCATCTGATCCCATTTAGGAACGATAGAAAATCTTTCCTTCCAATAACTTTCATCATACCACTGGGCATTTAATTCCTCTACACTTTTTCCTTGCTGTTCCACCCAGGTAAAATATTTTAAGTTATGAATAGCTTTTTTGTCTGTGTAAGATAATTCTTTAAAATAATCTACACCTTGGTGTTTAAATATGCTTGTCCAATCTACCTCAGCCTGTGTCTCGGAATATTTTCCCCATTGGTCATTCATTTCATTCAGTCTTGAGTTATAAAGTTCTACTGAATCTGTGAAAACTGTAAAGATGACATCATCTTCGTTGTATTCAAAATATTTAGATAGTTTAATGGCGCTTAACAAATTGCAAATTGATGAAATCCCTAAGTAGGATAATTTTTTTATTTTTTCTTCTGTCACACCGATTTGTGTAAGCCATTTATGTCCTTCAGGGTCATTGAATAATCTTAGAATTCTCAAAGTTTGTTCATCATCAATGGCTGCAACAGCATCAGAGTTTTTTACATTATGAATCCAGGGAACGTGCTTATCTCCAATTCCCTCTATTCTGTGTCCACCAAAACCATTTAACAATAAAGTCGGGCATTGCAAAGCTTCTGTAGCTAAAACTTTTAAAGAAGGAAATTTTATACGAAGATAATCGCCCGCGGCTAAAGTTCCCGCAGAACCCGTAGCACTTACATAAGCACTCAGTTTCTGATTCCCAATTTTAATTTGGTTGAATAAATTTTCAATCGTATATCCCGTAACTTCATAATGCCAAACAGCGTTGCCAAACTGATCGAACTGATTTAATATAAGATATTCATCACTCTCTGCTTCAAGTTCATGGCACTTATCATAAATTTCCTTTACATTAC
>Ga0105105_10000460_pt1 | contig 18668 bp, 21 predicted proteins | sample PPLLaktember2015_4_FD_79108 | JGI IMG/M metagenome (GOLD analysis project Ga0105105, IMG submission 79108) | Freshwater sediment microbial communities from Prairie Pothole Lake near Jamestown, North Dakota, USA - PPLs Lake P8 Core (1) Depth... | ecosystem: Environmental > Aquatic > Freshwater >...
ATTTCGGAAAATTCGTGGCCAGCGGCATTACCATTGCCATTGTCCTGTTCGCATTCATCAACATTGCCGTCGCATCCCATCTCCTGCCTACGACCGGAGTCGCGCTTCCCTTTATCAGTTATGGCGGCACGGCCCTTGTTTTCAACTCGCTCGGAGTGGGCATACTGATCAGTATATCGAGGTACAGGAAGCAGCTGCTGGAGCATGAAGCCGCTCCGGAGCTTTCCGAAGGAGAAGGGCTATGAAAGTCCTGTTTGCCGGGGGAGGTACGGGCGGCCATCTCTATCCCGGGGTCGCCATGGCAGGAGAGCTGCAGAAGCTGGTGCCCGGAGCCCGCATATCCTTCGCGGGCACGAAAAACGGCATCGAGGCCTCGGAGATTCCGCGGCTCGGCTACCCGCTGCACCTCCTGCCGGTCAGCGGGTTGAAGCGCGGGGGCTCATTGCAGGCGATATTGGGCAACCTGAGGGTGCTTGCCGACTTTGCGGGAGCACTTTTCAATGCCCTGTCGCTTATCAGAAAGGAGAAGCCCGACGTCGTTGTCGGTACGGGGGGGTTCGTGAGCGCTCCCGTGCTGCTTGCCGCGGAGATCATGGGCTGCAGGACGCTTATCCAGGAACAGAACGCCTTTCCCGGAGTAACTACAAAGATGCTCTCCCTGCTTGCCGGTGAAGTGCATCTGTCCTTCAGTGAGGCCAGGCAGTATCTCCGGCGCCGTAAAGGGGTTTTCGTATCGGGCAATCCGGCCCGTTCGTTTCCCGCATCGGAGCGGGAATCTGCCCTGCGCCGTTTCGACCTGGGGGAGCAGTTGCCGACCCTGCTGGTTTTCGGCGGCAGCCGCGGAGCCCGCTCCATCAACAATGCGGTGCTGAAATGGCTGGACGAGGTTACCGCCGGAGCGAATCTTGTATGGCAGACCGGCGCGCTCGACTATGAACGGGTGAGCTCTCAGGTGAAGCCTTCCGGGAGAGTGTGGATAGGTCCCTATATCGAGCATATGGGAGACGCCTATGCGGCGGCGGATCTCGTGCTCTGCCGTTCCGGGGCCTCCACCATAGCGGAGCTTTCCAACGCATCCAAACCATCGGTGCTTGTTCCCTATCCTTATGCGACGGGCGACCATCAGCGTTACAACGCGAAAGCGCTTGTCGGCAACGGAGCCGCCATGCTGATCGACGACAGCCATCTCGATATGCCGGAGGCCCGGCAGATCGTGCTCGATCTGCTGCACGATTCCGGGCGTCTGTCAGCGATGGCTCACTCCTGCGGCACGCTTGCCCATCCCGATGCGGCCCTTCAGCTTGCACGGCGTATCATTCAACTTGCAAACCGGTAAGATCCTATGGCCATGGAACTTGGAAATACGAAAAAAGTACATATTGTCGGCATCGGCGGAGCAGGCATGAGCGCCATAGCGGAGCTGCTGCTGAAGTCCGGTTTCAGCGTTACCGGCTCGGATCTGCAGACCGGAGAGGTGACCGACAAGCTTTCCGAACACGGTGCGGTTGTCTATCGTGGCCACAGTGCGGAGCAGGTTTCGTCTTGCGATGTCGTCGTGTACTCTTCAGCCGTAAGGAAGGAGGAGAATGTTGAAATCGCGGCCGCCGAAAAAGCCGGCATTCCGGTTATCAAGCGGGACGAGATGCTCGGGGAGCTGATGCGCTACAAGTACGGTATATGCATTTCAGGGACGCACGGCAAAACCACGACGACCGCGATGATCGCAACCATGCTCATCGAGTCGGGGGAGTCTCCAACCGTTATGATCGGTGGGGTTTCCGACTATCTGAAGGGCAGTACGGTCGTCGGGGACGGCAAGTTCATGGTTATCGAGGCCGACGAGTACGACAGGGCTTTTCTGAAGCTTACGCCGACTATCGCCGTCCTTAACAGCCTCGAGTCGGAGCACATGGACACGTACGGATCGCTCGACGAACTCAAGAACGCCTTCGTGGCCTTTGCCGACAAGGTGCCGTTTTACGGCCGCGTGATCTGCTGTGCGGACTGGCCGGAAATCAGGAGGATCATTCCCCGGCTCAACCGCCGCTATATCACCTTTGGCATTGAGGAGCCTGCCGATGTCATGGCAACCGATCTCGTCATGGACAGGAGCCGTACCGGCTTTGCCGTCAATGCGTTCGGCAGCCGTTACGAGGGAATCGAACTGCATGTTCCCGGCCGCCACAACGTGCTCAACGCGCTTGCGGCATTCTCGACCGGTCTGGAGCTGGGTATCCGGCCGGAAAAACTCATTACCGGCCTTGGCAGGTACAGCGGCATGAGAAGGCGGTTCCAGATAAAGTACGACAACGGAAAGGGCCTGATGATTGTTGATGATTATGCGCATCATCCTTCAGAAGTAAAAGCTGCAGTCAGGGCGGCAAGGAGCGGATGGCCGGATTCACGGATCATCGCGGTTTTTCAGCCGCATCTGTTTTCAAGAACGCAGGAGTTCTCCGGAGAGTACGGCTGGGCGCTCTCCCATGCGGATACCATTTTCATCGCCGACATCTATCCTTCGCGTGAAAAGGCGGAAGACTTCCCCGGCGTCACCGGTGAGCTTGTAGCCGAAGCGGTACATAAAGCCGGAGGAAAGCATGCGGAGTTCATTGCATCGCGAAACGGGCTTCTCGATGCCCTTCGGGAGAGCTGCCGTGAGGGCGGCATGCTGCTGTTCATGGGTGCCGGCGATATTACGAATATGGCGACCGATCTGGCCGCGGAGCTTCGAGGCTGACGGCGACGGGTTACAGAAATAACAACTATGCCGATGTCTGAGTTGGAACATACTCCGAATTCTTCCGGCAGCAGCGGGCCCGACACAGAGGGCGGCGCACTGAGGAGCCCCGGTGAAGGGGGCGGAAACTGGAAAGCCGTTCTGGTTGTCCTGCTTGCTGTTTTTACCGGGCTGGCCGGTCTGGCTTACTACGCGGCGCACTGGAAAAAGGAGATCGTGGTGCGCGAGGTTGTCATCGAAGGCGCAAAGATCGTTCCTGCAAGGGAGCTCTCCAGGGTACTCAACGGGTTTGTAGGCAGAAATCTTCAGAAGGTCGATGCCGATGCGATCCGCAGCAGGCTGCTGCGCATTGCCTATGTCCGGGACGTTTCGGTCACTCGCGAACTGAACGGCATTATACGGGTCAGGGTTGTCGAGAGGGAGCCGCTTGCCAGGACGGTTTTCAGAAATGCGCCGATGATCATCGATCGGGAGGGAGTTCTTCTGCCTGAAACGCCGGCAGCAGGCGTCCGGGTTCCCGTCATGATCAGGGTTTTGGGCATATCCCGGACAAGGGATGCCGGCGCAGGCCTGAACAGGCTTTTCCCTGCTGACAGCTCCCTGGTTATGGAGTTGACGGAGGCCCTGCGCGAGTCGGATTATGCCGGGCTGCTCATACGTGAAATACATCTCGAAAACCGGCGGATGACCTTTTGCCGCGCGGCAGGATCTCCTACCCGGTTTATCGTCGGCAGTGACGGTAACTTTAAGGAAAAGTTGAAAAAATTCGAGATATTCTGGCAAAAGGTTGTCTCGAAAAAAGGGCTGGATAATTTTGATACTGTTGATCTGCGGTTCAGGGGCAGAATATTTACCAGGGATTCTGTATCTCCGGAAGTTCAGCAGGAAGCTACCCTGTGATAATCATGCAAGTTAATTGACAATGCTCACAAGGAATATAGCTGTAGGGCTCGATATCGGTACAACCAAGGTGTGTGTTGTAGTCGCCGAAAAGGACGAGATCGGAAAACTCAACGTTCTCGGCAAAGGCCGCTCAAACTCCGACGGTCTGCAGAGGGCCACGGTCGTCAATATCAACAAGACGGTCGATGCCATCAAAACGGCCGTAGCCGATGCCGAACGGGAGTCGTCGATCCGCATAAAAGGGGTCAATGTCGGCATTTCGGGCGCTCATGTGAACTGCATTCACAGCAAGTCCGAAATCAGCGTGAACCAGACGGGCATCGTCAACGAGTCCGATGTCCGGCGTTTCCTCGACAAGGCCAAAACCAACATCAAGTATCTGGACATCGACCAGGAGATCATCCACGTCATTCCCCAGGAGTTCATTGTCGACGACCAGGACGGCGTGCTCGATCCGATAGGTATGGCAGGGACGACCATGACCGGCAGCGCCTATATCGTGGTCGGTCTTCGCACCAAAATCCGCAATATCAAGCAGTGCATCGAAAAAGCCGGTCTTGAGGCGAGCGCGCTCACCTTCGAACCGGTCGCTTCCGGCATTGCCGTCATGAAGGAGAGCGAGAAGAAAAGCGGGGTGGTCGTTGTCGATATCGGAGGAGGCACCACGGAGGTGGCGATCTACATCGACGGGGCCATTCGCTATTCTGAGGTGATAAAGGTAGCCGCCAATGACGTAACCCATGATGTCGCGCACGGAGTCAAGGCGCTGCATGAGGTTGCCGAAGAGCTGAAAATCAGGTATGGATATGCCTGCAGCAAACTGCTTGGAGAGGATGAGACCATTCTGATTCCCGGCATTGAAGGCCGTCCGCAGAAATCGTTTCCGAGAAGCTCCCTGACCATGATTATCGAAGCACGCATGATGGAGATCCTCGAACTGGTAAGGGATTCGATCAAGCGCTCGGGATATTACGAGTATCTCAATGCGGGTGCCATCATAACCGGGGGCGGCGCGCTGATGCCCGGCACCGAGGAGCTTGCGCGGGACGTTCTCGGGCTCGACGTCCGCATCGGTTATCCTGAAGGGGTTTCCGGCGGCATCAAGGGATCGGTCAACAATCCCATGTATGCCACCGTTATGGGTCTTGTTGCGCACTCGCTCGAGAACAGCATGTTCGAAGAGCGGCAGGTAACCCCGATAGTCATGGAGCCTGCCGTCTCTCTTGAGGGGGAGTTGCCGGCTGACAGGGAAAAACCAGCTGAAAAAGGCAAGGCGCTCGCCACTCCTGAAGGCAATAAAATAGTCGACCGGCTGAAAAAATTCTGGGAACAACTGTAATGGCGCGCCCTCAGGCGCCGGATTAAAATTTTGGGAAGAAAACAATGGCATTTGAACTTGACCCGGGGCTTTTCGACAGCGATCAGGGAAAAGGGGTTACCATCAGGATTGTAGGTGTCGGCGGTTGCGGCGGCAATGCCGTGAACAACATGATCGACCGCAAGATCAGCGGTGCTGAATATATCGTTTTCAACACCGACCGGCAGGCGCTCCTGAATTCACAGGCGCCTATACGGGTTCAGATCGGAAAGAAAGCCACCAACGGGCTCGGCGCGGGCGCCGATCCATCAAAGGGGCGGCAGGCCGCCGAAGACGACCGGGATATCATTGCCGCACAGCTGAAGGGTGCCGATCTGGTCTTCATCGCCGCCGGCATGGGAAAAGGCACTGGAACCGGCGCGGCTCCGGTTATCGCATCCATCGCAAGGAACATGGGTATTCTCACCATAGGCGTGGTGACCAGGCCGTTCAATTTCGAGGGGCAGGTCAAGGCGCGCATCGCCGACGGGGGAATCAACGAGCTTCGCAAATTCATCGATACCCTTATCGTCGTCGAGAACGAAACCATTCTCAGTATTGCCGAAGAGGGGGTAAGCGCGACGGAAGCCTTCAATATGGCCAACGATGTGCTCTACCGGGCGGCCAAGGGCATTGCCGATATCATTACCCGTCACGGCCATGTCAATGTGGACTTTGCCGATGTCAAGAGCATCATGTCGGGAGCCGGAGACGCCGTAATGGGTTCGGCTGCTGCGGCCGGCGAGCGGCGGGCCCTGAAGGCGGCTTCCGATGCGCTCAACAGTCCGCTGCTCGACGGGGTCTCGGTCAGGGGCGCCAAAGGGGTGCTGGTCAATATTACCGGCGAAGTCACCATGCGGGATATGACCGACGCCATGAACTATATCGAGGAGCAGGTCGGCAGCGAAGCGAAAATCATCAACGGTTATGTCGATGAGCCCCAGATTTCGGGCGAGATACGGGTGACGGTCATTGTCACCGGGTTCAGGCGCAAGGATGCTGCCGGATCCGGGGAGCCCGGCAAGGGGCAGCCTCCGGTATCGAGAATCAGGGAACACCGCCAGGGGGGACCGGTTTCCCCCGCGCTCCGTTCAGTCGTTACGGGACTTCCCGAGCGCCAGGAGGAGGATCTGAGAATTCCCACCTACATCCGTCGCCAGATTTCCATTCACGATCCTCTTGAGATCGGCAGTAAAAATCGCCCGTCGCCTGACGCCGAGAGCGGCAGTCACGCCCAGGGCGTTGCGGATGAAACGGAGGATCAGATACAGAAAGGACTTCCCGATCTGCCAGCCTATCTTCGCCGCAAAAACAACGGGGTCTGATGGTTCATCAGGCCTGTATTACATTATTAAAAAAAGGAGAAAGATGGGTTCTCGGATGCTTTCAGCAGAAGATGCGGTTGCAATAATACGTTCAGGAGACAGGGTTTTTCTTCATACGGCGGCGGCAACTCCGCAGCGGCTGATAGAGGCCATGGTGGCGCGGGCAGAGGAGTTGAGAGCCGTTGAGATCGTGAGTCTGCATACCGAGGGCGATGCTCTCTATGCAAGACCGGAGTACCAGGACAGTTTCAGGCTCAATGCCTTTTTCGTCGGAAAAAATGTGCGTCATGCCGTGCAGGAGGGACTCGGTGACGCCATGCCGATTTTTCTCAGCGATGTCCCTTCGATGTTCCATAACAGAATTCTTCCCCTCGATGTAGCCCTGGTTCATGTTTCCCCTCCCGACAGGCACGGTTATTGTTCGCTCGGCGTTTCCGTCGACGCTTCGCTTGCCGCGGTTCATACCGCTCGCCACGTCATCGCCCAGGTCAATCCCGCGATGCCGCGGACGCATGGAGAGGGGATGCTGCACGTCAGCAAGATTCACGCCATGGTCGCCGTCGACGATCCGCTTCCCGAAACTCCGCGGCATGAGCTGACGGTCGTCGAGCAGTGCATCGGTCGCAATATCGCCTCTATCGTGGAAGACGGGGCAACCCTTCAGATGGGCATCGGCGCTATTCCCGACGCGACGCTTGCCGCGCTGGGTTCTCACCGCGACCTTGGAATTCATACCGAAATGTTCTCCGACGGCGTTGTCGAGCTCATAGAAAAAGGTGTTATTACCGGAAGGAAAAAAAGAACGCACAAGGAGATTGTCGTAGCCAGCTTTCTGGTGGGCACCCGTCGTCTGTTCGATTTTGTCGATGACAACCCTCTTGTGGAGATGCTGCCATCCGATTATGTCAACGATACCCGGGAGATCCGCAAGAACCCCAAGGTGACGGCGATCAACAGCGCCATCGAAATCGACATGAGCGGACAGGTCTGCGCCGATTCGATCGGGCAGAAGTACTTTTCAGGGGTTGGCGGACAGATGGATTTCATCAGGGGCGCGGCCCTTTCGGAAGGGGGCAAGCCGATTATCGCGATTCCTTCGACCACCAGAAACGGAAGCTCCAGGATCGTTGCGCATCTCAAGCCGGGGGCCGGAGTCGTCACCACGAGGGCGCACGTCCACTATGTGGTCACCGAGTTCGGCATTGTCAATCTGCACGGCAAGAATCTTCGCCAGAGGGCGGAAGCGCTGGCAAGCATAGCCCATCCTGATTTCCGCGAGGATATATGCCGCAGCGCACGGGATCTTTACGGCCCGAAAAGCTTCTGCTGAGAGATTCTCTGGTCGTATCTGAAACAAAAAAGGGTCCGCCGTCTTTCGACGGCGGACCCTTTTTTACTGGTATCGCCTCCCGGCAGGAGCTTTTCAGGCCGGTTTTACCGCTTCGCAGAGCAGGTGGTCGTATCTTCTGACGATTCTCACGTCACTGAACCCGATTTTTTCAAGAATCTCGCGGTAGGCATCCTGCGGTTTGAAGCCGAGAACGGAAAACGGCATGCCTGCGCCGAGTATGTAGTGGCTCAGATAATCGAAGTTCGGGTTTTCCTGATCGTCGATTATCATGTCGAGAACAAGCAGCTTGCCGCCTGCGGGAAGTGCCGCATAGGCTTTTCTGCACATCATGTCGGTCAGCTGTTCGTTGGCCGAATAGAGGATCCGGCAGAACATGACCGCGTCGGCCTCAGGATAGACGTCCTTGTAGATATCGACAGCCGCTCCTCTGAGACGTCCTTCGACACCTTTTTCGGCCGCGTTTTCATTGACCAGTTCTATTGCGCCGGGGAGGTTGAGTATCGTCGACTGCAGCTGGGTGAATTTTTTCAGCAGTGCTGCGGAAATGTCGCCTATGCCGCCGCCGACATCGACCAGGGTCTTTGCCGCCGAGAGGTCGGCTTCTTCGAGCAGCAGCTTGATGGCGAAGTGCGCATTGCTGCGGTGGATCTCTTCGAAATACCAGTTGTCTTCGCGGGTTACCGGCGGATAGGGCACTTCCCCCTTGAAGTTGAGTTGTCCTTTGACCGCATCGGCCAGTTTCAGATAGAAGGTGTCGGAAAGGTGAGCCATGGCTTTTGCCACCGGAACCATATAGAGGTTCGGCTGAGCCGCGTCGGGAACAAACATGGCCCGGGCGAACGCCGTGAGGCTCCATTTCCCGTTATCCTCGCTTGTAACCCCCATCTGGCGGAGAGCTTCGAGCAGCATGCCGAGCCTTGGGGGAACGGTGCCTGTAGCAGCGGCAAGAGTTCCGGTATCTTTTGCCTCATCGCCGAGTTGCGTAAAGAGGTCGAGTTCAAGAGCTGCCTTGAAACAGCCGAATTCCACAAGCCCTTTGAAAATAAGTTCGTTTGCCCTGTGGTTTTGCTTCAGTAACTCATGGTCGTTCATGGTACAGGTGAGGCTAAAGAGTTTAAGAAAGTGAGAGACACGGAAAGGCCTGTATTATTTTACCTTAAACTTTAATTTACCCCAAATAGGCTTACGAAACAACTCAAAGGAATCATCTCATTATGTTATAATTACAATTACAAGGTGACGCTTTCAGGCCATGGCATGCACTTCCCTCATGCAAACAAAGGAGGCTTCAGATGCTTTCAAGTCTTTCGAAACTTACGGACGTCCAGATCGAGGAGGTACGCAGGCTGGAAGCCGAGCTGGGCAAAACGCTGCTCTCTTTTTCAGGTTACGACGTTATCGCCGCAAACCTTTCCGAAGCAGAGCTTTCCAGGGTACGTGAACTGGAGAAAAAAATCGGAACGGTGCTGATCGCTCTCGACCCGAAGTCCGTCAGCGGGGTCTGAGCCCGATAATGCTTGCCATGCGCCCCGTCCGGCCAGCGTCGCGGCGGTAGGAATAAAAAAGCTCGCGGTCGCCTGAAGCGCAGAACGGTGAGGATTCGATCTGCCGCTCCGGCACTCCAGCCTCGATCAGTTGCGCCCTGTTGACTCCGCCGAGATCGAGAAGCCTTTTGTTCTTCTCCTGCGGCGACTCGATGCCGTGAACGGAAGGGAACCGGCGGGCTACGGTCAGATCGACCTCGTAGGCGGCCTGTGAAATTCCGGTGCCGATCCATGCAAGGAGATTTCCGGGCTCCGAATGGAAGCGCTGCCGCATGAGTTCGATGGTTTTAACGACAAGGTGTCCGGCACTCCCTTTCCAGCCGGCATGAACAGCCGCCACTGCCCGGTTTTCCGGGTCGCAGAGCAGCACCGGGAAGCAGTCGGCAGTGAAAATGCAGAGGTAGAGGTCGCTGCTTGCGGTGACAAGCGCGTCATAGCCCGTGTAGAAGCCCGCTTGCCGGGCGTGAAGCACTTCGACGCCGTGAACCTGATCGGATCCGGCAAGCCTTTCAGGCTTTATCTGCAGCGCCCGGCATAACAAGGCCGTATTTTCCCTGACGTTCTCCGCGCTGTCTTCGGTGTTTCTGCCGAGATTGAGGGTTCCGAAGGGGGCCGGGCTGACACCGCCCTCCCTTGTCGTCTGCAGGGCGACAAGATCGCCGACGGCGCTGAATATGCCGGGGACAATGTATTGTGGTTTCATATCCGGTTATTTTTCAGGAATACCGATAAAACGTTATTATGCCGTGGCGCCCGTCCGCTGCCGACTGCAGGCAAAATAACAGCTTTTTCGAAAGCGGGAGATTTTCCGGAGCGTTTTTATTGGCAAACCGCGACATGGTCATGAGTTTTTGCAGTCCGAACAAAACGGGAAGAGGGTGGTTATGAAACAACAACCGGAGGACGAGCGCTACCAGGACTCTTTCGGGCGATCGCTCAGGTCGCTCTCCGAGTATATGGGTCTTGGTGTCCAGATTGCCGCAAGTTTCGTTTTTTTTGTGCTTGCCGGATACTGGGCCGATGAAAAGCTGGGGAGTTCTCCCCTGCTGCTGCTTGCAGGGGTTTTTTTGGGGATGGCGGGCATGGTGCTCGTTCTCATGAAAACTCTCCGGATTGCGAACCGGAAAAAAAAAGAGTAGAGGGCGATTTTTCAAACCAAAGAAGCCATAGAAGAGGATGAAACCATTATTTGATTTTCTTATAAAGTTATGTATCTTGACCGTCATTTTATGGGCGGTTATCTATTGGGGCATCGCTCCTGGAAGTTTTGATCTCAAGTCGGTTTCTGTTGCCTGGGTAATGGTTTTTCTGAACACCCTGGCCGGATACCTGCTCTTTGAATATGCAATCGACAAGGAATCGGCAACGTTCACCAAAGTTGTTTTTGGTGGTCTTGCAGTCCGGATCCTGCTGATGATGGTTCTGCTTGCGGTCATCATAGCGGGAGGTTATGTGTCGGATTATGATTTCGTGTTCTCCTTTTTTGCCTTCTACTGCATCTATGTCATTGTGGAAATTCTCGGCTATCAAAAGAAAAACAAACAGAAAAAGAACGTTGCATGAAACCGGTAATCGTTAAACAGGCTCAAGCGTTTCTTAAAGTTCTCGCACTTGCCGTACCGCTCCTGATGAGTACCGGCGCATCCGCTTCAGCCTCGCCTGCAGAGGCCGGTGCCGCTGTGCACGACAGCTCTGCTGTAGCCGCTGAAGTTGCCGGTGCGCACGCCGAAGCCGCCGCTCACGGCGCCGAGGCCGGTCACAGTGAAAAGCCGGGCGATGTGATCATGCATCATATTCTCGACAGCAACGTTTTCGCTTTCGAGCCGTTCGGAGAGGTGGAGCTGCCGAAAATCGTTGTCGGAGGTTTCGATATCTCGATCACCAAACATGTCGTCATGATGTGGCTGGCGGCCGCTATAGTTCTGATCGTCTTCGGCGCCGTCGGAAGCCGTTATGCAAAGATGACCCCTAAGGATGCACCGAAAGGCATGGCCAATTCCATGGAAGCTCTCGTTGACTTCATCCGCCTCGATGTGGCGAAGTCGAACATCGGTCCCGGATACGAAAAGCATCTTCCGTATCTGCTTACCGTGTTTTTCTTCATCCTGCTCTGCAACGTTCTCGGTCTGGTGCCTTACGGCGCAACGGCGACCGGAAACGTCAACGTAACGCTCACGCTCGCGGTTTTCACCTTTTTCATTACCCAGGTTGCATCGCTCAAGGCCCACGGTATAAAGGGCTACGCCGCACATCTTACCGCCGGAACCCACTGGTCGCTGTGGATCATCATGATTCCCATCGAAATCATCGGTCTCTTCACCAAGCCGTTTGCGCTTACCGTCCGACTTTTCGCAAACATGACCGCCGGCCATATCGTCATTCTCAGTCTTATTTTTATCAGTTTCATCCTGAAAAGCTATATAGTGGCTGTTGCCGTCTCGGTTCCGTTTTCTATATTCATCTACCTGCTTGAAATCTTTGTGGCATTTCTTCAGGCGTTCATTTTTACCATGCTTTCAGCCCTGTTCATCGGTCTTGCCACGGCACACGAGGGGCACGAGGAGCATGAGGCCGGAGTCGCTCATCATTGAAAGGGATTGCCTCATTATACGCTCGTGCAGTGCGCATAGGGGAACCGGAAAATTTTTACACTGCTCTTAATTATTTCGCAAAACATATAACAATTAATCGGAGGTAATTACAAGATGGAAGGTTTGGGATTCTTAGGTGCCGGTCTCGGCGCGGGTTTGGCTGTCATTGGCGCAGGTCTTGGTATCGGTAACATCGCAGCTGCAGCTGCCGAGGGTACTGCCCGCCAGCCTGAAGCTACTTCGGAAATTCGTACCACAATGATTATCGCGGCAGCGCTTATCGAAGGTGTTGCCCTGTTCGGTGAGGTTATCTGCGTTCTGCTTGCTCTCAAGTAAGCTGGAATTCATGTCTTAGGCTTTAATCAGAACATATCCCGGTTGCGGCTGCTTCTTTCCGGGCGGGCCGCAATCGGATATTTAATTCAACCCGTTAAAGGAACAGTGTTCATGCTTACGTCGGGAATCATACTTCTCAGCGGCGGTCTTTTAAGCCCCAACCCCGGACTTATTTTCTGGACTGCGGTAACCTTCATCCTCGTCCTGCTTATTCTGAAAAAGCTTGCATGGGGTCCCATTATCACTGCGCTGGAAGAGAGGGAAAAAGGAATTCAGTCGGCTATCGATCGGGCGTACAACGCCAAGGATGAAGCCGAGTCGATACTTCGTAAAAACAGGGAGACGCTGGCAAAAGCCGATGCTGAGGCCGAGCGGATCATTCGGGAAGGCAAGGAATACGGAGAAAAGCTTCGTTCCGAAATGACGGAAAAAGCTCATGAGGAAGCAAAAAAGATGATTGCCTCCGCCAAAGATGAGATCGAGCAGGAGAAGCTTCGTGCTCTCGATGTCCTGAGAAACGAGGTTGCCGATCTTGCGGTAATGGGCGCGGAGAAAATCATCAAATCCAGCCTCGATGCCGACACGCAGAAAAAAATTGTTGACAGCATGATTCAGGATCTTTCCTCAAAACGTAACTGAAAATTCCGCACGAAATGTCAAGTGTAATTGCAAGCAGGCGGTATGCATCAGCGCTCCTTTCCGCAGCAGAAGAGGGTCAGTTTCTTGAAGAGGCAACCGAGGCACTCAACAATATAAAAGAAACGCTCGATCACTCCCGTGATCTGGCTCATGCCCTTCGAAGCCCACTGATCAACGGCGACAAGAAAAAGCATATTCTCGAGGCGATTTTCGGCGAAAGCGCCGGTGAAAAAGTGATGATTTTTCTCATGCTGCTTGCTCAGAAGAAAAGAGCCGGGCAGATTCCCGAGATTGTCAACGAGTTTCACAAGCTGCTCGACGAGCGCAACGGGGTCGTCAACGTCGATGTCAAAAGCGCCGTGAAACTGAGCGATGAACAGGCCAAAGAGCTGGTAAACAAGCTTGCATCCTATACCGGCAAAAAAGTCCGGGCCAAAATGTCGCTTCAGGAGGACCTTCTCGGTGGCGTTACGGTAAAGATAGGCGACACTATCATAGACGGCAGCGTCAGTCATCAGCTCCAGATGATGAAACAGTCCCTGATGGCGGGCAAAATGTAAGCCTGCCTGAGAGCGTTACTGCACCAATACATGAAAAATGGCCTGTATGCAATGCAGGCTATTTTTTTGTCCGGATTTTTTTTTGATATTCCCTTCGGCAGCGACGGGGCGTTCCCGCCATGCTGCAGGAAAGGGGCTTTAGCTCAGTTGGTAGAGCGTCTCGTTCGCAATGAGAAGGTCAGGGGTTCGACTCCCCTAAGCTCCACGACCGATGTTCCCGCACGGATATCCTTTGGCCGTTGGACGATTTTCAGAGAAAAGTCCTTCCGTTCTCCCCGGTATCGCAATCACACCGCCTTTTTTTTTCGTACAACGCACCCTTGCCGCAGGGCTCCGTTCGCCCTCGATATGGCTTTTCAGGGAAAAATTCGCGTAATAATTGTTAAGCGTTGCCCGCGCGGGAATTCGGTGCTATATTCAACGGCATGTATGATGTACTGCTATACCGCATTTTTTCGGCAGGATGCCGAGTGCGGCGAACCTTTTTTCAATATGACCAAGAAAAAACGATCAGGAGATGATGCTATGAAACACATGAAAAAAAACCTTACCGCGCTGGCACTGCTCGCGGCCTTTATTTTCCCTCATTCTCTGGGCGCCATGGAGCCCGCCGCCACAAAAGCCCCCAAAACGGAAGCCGCCGTCGATAATACGAAAGGCCTGTTCGTTGTCATCACGGACGCCGATCCGATGACCCAGATGATGGCGCTGGTGCTTTCGACGCAAACCGTACTGCAGGGTAAAAGCGTTCAGATTCTTCTGTGCGGACCCGCCGGCGACCTGGTTCTGCAGAAAAGCCGGGAGGTTATGATGAAGCCCCTGAACAAATCCCCTCAAATGCTGCTTGGAGATCTTATGGCCAAAGGGGTCACGGTCGAGGTATGCCCCCTCTACCTGCCGAACAAGGGCAAAACGGAAGCCGATCTCATCAAGGGAGTGAGTGTCGCCAAACCGCCGGTTGTAGCCCAGAAACTTCGCGCCGAGGGTATCAGGCTCTTTACCTTCTGACAGCCGTTTTCCTTTCTGCAGGCGCCGCGCTCATCGCGGCGCTTTCGGATAGCCGCTTTTTCCATTTCGATCTCCGCTTCATCGGTACGTCCCCTTCCCTTTTTCATTCCTTTTTTGCATCTCCGTTTCGTGGGCGGCACGCGGGTGATCTGCGGTTTCTGCCGGTCGCCGTTATCGGGTTTTTTCTGTTCGCTCATGCAACCGCATGGCTCGGCTTTCAGCGAATTACTGAAAAATGATGCTGCAGATTGATATTCACGCAGGCAGGTTGTAAATTCATGTTCAGGTTCTTTCCTGTACAGGCCCATCCTGTTTTCTGTTTATTTTGTATTATGCTCTTTAATTCAAACCCAATGGCCTAACGGAGTTACTATGTTTCGTCCCAGATTGACCCTGCGTTCAGCCCTGATGATAGTTCCGGTCTCTGCTCTTCTGTTCTCGGCCTGTTCCTCTTCGAAGGCGTCGCTTGATTCTTCCGCTGCCGTCGAAGGCAGTTATGACAAGGCCCTCGGCTACTACGGCAAGGAAGATTATGAAGATGCCGCTCTGCTGCTCGAACCGGTAATATTCACCTCCCGCGCAACGGCACTCGAAGACGACGTTCTCTTCCTGCTCGGGCAGTCCTACTATAAATCAAAGCAGTATCTGCTTGCCGTCGATATGTTCACCCGTCTCCTGCAGCAGGTGCCCTCATCGGTGTATGCCCGACAGGCGCAGTTTCAGCTTGCTCAATCGCATGAACAGCTCTCCACTCATTTTGAACTCGATCACGAGCATACCCTGAAAGCCATTCAGCAGTTTGCCGTTTATCTGGATCTTTATCCGGGAAGGGATTCCGCGCAGATTGCCGCTGATGTCGATATGTACCGGGAACAGGTGAAAGTCAACCCTTCCAGCGAGGCTTACCGTGAACGGTATCTGGTGGCGCAGGCTGAACTCGAAAGCGGGCAGTCGCAGGCCTATGCCGAAAAAGCCATCGCCACCCTCCGCGAAAAGCTTGCCAAAAACTCCTACTACATTGGTCGGCAGTATATACAGCTGAAGAAGTACAAGGCCGCCGGCATCTATTTCGACGAAGTGATCCGGCGCTATCCCGATACCATCTATCTCGAACAGGCATGGAAAGGCAGGATCGATGTGCTGATCAAGCGAAAGAAATGGTTTGACGCCGGTCAGGCCCTCGATCGCTATCTGCAGCTCTATCCGGATAAAGCCGACCAGATGCAGGGCACCCGCGACGAGATCATGAAGAATTTCAGCAACAGCTGAGTTTTTCCGGGTGCACCTGGCTCTATACGGAGGATCGTTCGATCCTCCGCATAACGGGCATCTGGCGCTCTGCCTTTTTGCCACGGAGCTGCTCAGGGTGGACCGGCTGATTATTTCAGTTTCCAACAATCCCTTCAAGGGCGGATATCTTGCACCGGACGTGCACCGGAAACGGATGGCACAGCTGCTTGCCGACGAGCTCGGCCGTGTGGGTATTTCCGCAGAGGTAAGCGGCTGGGAGCTGGAGAAAAGGCAGCCTTCATTCACGGTCGACCTTGTCCGCCATGTCCGCTCGGTCTATCCTCCCGATTCGCTGACCCTCCTGATCGGCGAAGACAGTTTCCGCGAAATCACCTCATGGAAGTCATGGCAAAGTCTCTTTTCGCTCTGTCGGGTAGCGGTATTCAGAAGGAGTTCATGCCGGGATAGGGTGCCAACGAAGGTTTTTGCGCCGGATTCCATCCGCTTCATCGATTTCGATTGTCCGCTTTCCTCCACCTCAGTCCGCCTGGCTCTTGCCGCCGGGCTTCCGGTCGCAGGACTCCTCCCCTCATCGATCAGGCAGTACATCGCCGAGCACAACCTCTACCGCACCGCGTAAGAGCGATGTCATTACATGGATTCCGGGGCTGAAATGCCCAGAATCCTGAACCCGTTCTGCAGAACCTGACGCGTGGCAAGCGAGAGAAAGAGCCTTGCCGTGCAAATTTCCGGCTCCGCTTTCAGGATGGGACACTCCTGGTAGAATTTGTGGTAGAGTTCCGCAATGGAGTGCAGGTATTCCACCATTTTCTGAGGTTCCAGAAGTCGTACGGCAGAGCGGATAACTTCCGGGTAATCGAGCAGCGCGAACCCGAGCTGGATTTCAGGTTCCGTCGCGAGTTTCTGCATCAGGTGCCGTCCGGTTCCGTCCTGCCTGAATCCGGTTTCTTCGGCGGCCATTCTCAGGAGGCTGCAGATGCGCGCATGAGCGTACTGCAGGTAGAATACCGGATTGTCCTTCGACTGTTTCTTGGCCAGTTCGATGTCGAAGTTCAGGTGTGAATCCTTGCCTCGCATGATGAAGAACAGGCGTGTGGCGTCGGCGCCCACATCGTCGATCAGCAGGTCGAGCAGGTCGGCGTTGCCTTTTCTTGTCGACATCTTGACGGTCTCGCCGTTGACTGTGGTGGTTACGAACTGGTTGATGGCGACCCGCATTTTCGAGGTATCGTGACCAAGGATGCGCAATGCCTCCACAACGTCGGGGTACTCGTCGATGTGGTCTGCGCCGAACACGTTGACGATCAGATCGAATTCCCTGCGGTACTTGTCGAGATGGTAGGCGATATCCGGCAGGCGGTAGCTTGGTTCCCCGGTTGATTTTACCAGAACCTTGTCTTTTTCCTGTCCGAGTTTTGTCGTCAGAAACCAGGTCGCCCCGTCGTACCGGTCGATGAACCCTTTCGACCGGAGCAGTTCAAGCACCTCGTCATTGGCCGATTTCCCGTTTTCCTTTGTGGTGTAGAGGGTGTGCTCGTTGAAAAACGAATCGTGGCGGATATCGATCCGTTCGAGGGTTTTTCTGATCGAACTGAAAATGATCGCTTCCGCGCTGTCCCTGAAAACCCCAAGGTCGGTGCTGTCCTGGAGGGCGGAGCCGTGTTCGGCGAAGAGCATTTCAGCAATGTCGCGGATATAGTCGCCCTGATAGTGGGTATCGGGGAACGCCGTCCCCTGTCCGCACCGTTCAAGATAGCGGTATCGTACCGATTCGCCGAGTATCTGCATCTGCCGGCCGGCGTCGTTGAAATAGTACTCTCTGGTGACGGCATACCCCTGTGTTTCAAGCAGGTTCGCTATGCAGTCGCCCAGCACGCCGCCTCTTCCCCTGCCGATGGTGAGCGGCCCGGTCGGGTTTGCGCTCACATATTCCACAATGGCTTTCCGTCCCTTTCCGGTGCAGGAGGAGCCGTATCCTGTTCCTTCTACGAGAACATGCTCCACCGACTGCATGATGAAAGAGGGGGCAAGATAAAAGTTGATGAATCCGGGGCCGGCAACCGTTATCCTGTCGACGGTTCCGTCGGGAAAGGTCATGCGTTCGATCAGATCCGCCGCCAGCTCTTTCGGATTTCTGCGACACTCCTTCGAGAGCAGGAGCGCAATGTTGGTGGAGTAGTCGCCGTTTTTATTATCGGCCGGCTTTTCGAGCTGAACGGGTTTTTCCGTCGTTATCGCTGCAGCCTGCAGGGCGTTCTTGATGGCCGGGAGAAGGAACTCTTGCATCGGAATGGGTTATAGGGTTGCAGTACGGGATTCGTGAAGCCGCTCAAACAGGGTGACGGGATTCACCTGCAGGAAATCGTCGATGACGGCAATTATGTTGCTGTAGGGGGCAAAGGCCTCCGGGCTGTTCGTCGAGGTAACGGCCACGCAGTTCATGCCTGCCCTTGCCGCGGCCTCTATACCCGGAATGGCATCCTCGAAGACGATGCAGTCGGCCGGTTCCGCTCCAAGCAGCTCTGCAGCCCTGAGAAAGATATCGGGAGCGGGTTTTCCATGTTTAACCTGATGGGAGCCGACCACGGCCTGAAAATAGTGCGAGGTGTCGAGAAGATCGAGCACGTAGGCCGTGTTTTTAGCTCCCGAGCCGGTTCCTACACCGAGCAGGATTCCCGCCTGGCGGGCTTTTTCAAGAAACGGATGCAGTCCCGGCATGGCGGTGATGCGCCCTCTCGAGTTGACCCGGTAGAGAAAGTCTTTCAGCTCCGTAAGCCGCTCGGCATCGGAAGCGCTGATGTCGGGGTCAAGAAAATAGCGGAGCACGTCCGGCCCCTTCATGCCTGCGGTCTCGACGAGATAGCGCTCGGGGTCGAGGCCCTCAAGACCGTAGTCACGGAACAGTTCGACCCATGACTCGGCGTGAAAGCGCATGTTGTCGGTCAGAACGCCGTCCATGTCGAAAATAAAGGCCTGTCTCCTTGCTGGTGTTGTCATCGGGTCTCTTGATCGGATTGTTAGCTGATGCCGGGAAGCGGGTCTCGTTTCAGCCGAGCTGCATGGCGG
>Ga0105105_10000462_pt1 | contig 18632 bp, 20 predicted proteins | sample PPLLaktember2015_4_FD_79108 | JGI IMG/M metagenome (GOLD analysis project Ga0105105, IMG submission 79108) | Freshwater sediment microbial communities from Prairie Pothole Lake near Jamestown, North Dakota, USA - PPLs Lake P8 Core (1) Depth... | ecosystem: Environmental > Aquatic > Freshwater >...
TCCCAAAACCATTGGGTATAAAAAGGAGTAAAAGAAAATGAAGAAAGTTATTCTTGTTGCGGATGATTCTCCTACAATAAGAAAATTTGTATCGATCTCTTTAAAGGTTAAAGGATACGAAATTATTCAAGTTGCTGATGGAATGCAGGCTCTGGAGGTTCTTCCATCCGAACAAATTGATTTAGTGATTACAGATTTAAATATGCCCAACATCGATGGATTTGAACTTATTAAAACGATTCGTACAAATGAAGATTATCGCGAGATACCAATTATTATTCTTTCTTCCTTATCGGGCAATGAAGATATTGAAAAAGGAATGCAATGTGGTGCTAATGCTTATCTTCTTAAACCATTTGATTCTAAAAGAGTTTTATATGAAGTATCGAAATTTTTAAACTAGAGAGTAAAATATGAACCTTAAATTTTTAATTGTTGATGATTCCCAGACTATGCGACGTATAGTTGCCAACTCACTAAAAAATCTTGGATATGAAGAATTTGTTGAAGCATCAGATGGAAAAGATGCCTTAATAAAACTTGCTGCTGATGATGGATTAAATTTTGTAATAACAGATTGGAATATGCCAGTGCTTTCAGGACTTGAATTAATAAAAGCCATACGCTCTGATGAAAAGATGGGTAAGATTCCAGTTTTGATGGTAACGACAAGAGGAGTTAAGGATGATATTATTGAGGCACTTAAAGCAAAAGTAAACAACTACGTAGTAAAACCATTTACACCAGCAATACTGCGAGAAAAAATTGATCAGATTCTAGCAAGTAATGGAGGGAGTAATTAGATGATGAGCTCTGAAAATATGTCTCAGCTATTTGCCAAGTTAAATGATCTAAAAAAAGTATTTACTTACGGTGAAAGACTTATACCAGTAATTCATAGCCTGGGTGAGTTTATGAAGGAAACGGTACCTTTATTAGAAAATATTAATAGATCAATTGCAGAAAGCACTTTAAAAATTCCTAAGGCTTCAAATCAAATACATAATGTTACAAGTGCAACAGAATTAGCTACAACGGAAATACTTGATTTAGTTGATGTATTAAATGCTGATCTTGCATCGATAGATAAATGTGTTGTTGAATGTTTGGAAAAAGAAAAGGATAAAGAAGATTTTTTAAATAGTCTTGTTCCTATGTTAAAAAAAGAAAATACACAAGCGTTTATTGATGAATTTCTTGATAGAAATAAAGTTACAAGCAATTTAAAATCTGTAATTGACCGAATTAAGAAGATGAAAGATGATACAAACAGCATCACTTTATCATTACAAGTTCAGGATATAACTTCCCAGCAGCTTGCAACTGTAAATCATCTTATAGAATCTGTTCAGGAAAAACTTGCTTCTTTAATCGAAGATTTTGATAATACTAAGATTGTTGAAGGGCATGATAACCTAAACTTACCTGCAGGAGCATCTTTTGATCCGAATGCAAGATACTCCAGATCTGCAGTACCGCAGCAAGAAGTTGATACAATTTTTAACAAAGAGATGCAAACCGCCTCTCAAGCAGAAATCGATAAACTGTTTAATTAATTATGGCAAAAGTAAATCAAAACCCGATGCTCATCGATCCTGATATGAAGGAAATTGTTGAGAGTTTTATTGTTGAAACAAAAGAGATTTTGGAAAAATTAGATGTTGATCTGGTTGAAATGGAAAAAAGACCGGATGATAACGAATTGCTTAACAGCGTATTCCGACATTTTCATACAATAAAAGGTACATCAAGTTTTCTTGGCCTGGATAAACTTACAGGTGTTACACATAAAGGTGAAGATATTCTTAACAAATTGCGTAAGCTTGAAGTTAGCTTGAACGCAACAATAATGGATGCTTTGCTTTTAGCTTATGATAAAATGAAAGCATTATTAAATAGTATTGAGGAATATCAGAACGAAGATATAGATGTTGAGGCAACAATTAAAGATTTAACAGAGCTTATTATTGCGCTTGAAAATGGGGGTGTAGTTGTTGAAAAGAAAAAGCCTGCTAAGAAATCAAGAAAAAAATCTTCGAAAGCTGAAAATACTATAGAAAATAAAACAGAAATAAATTCTGAACTAATTTTAGAAGTAAATGCAGAAATTAATGATGATGATGAACCTGAAGATGCTGATGAAGAACAAGATTCCCCTCAAATTGAAATTAAAGCATCAAGTGCTGATAAAGTAAAACAAGATTCATCAAAGAAGGTTGAAAATTCAATTCGTGTTGATGTTGAAAGATTGGATGAGTTATTAAATATTGTTTCAGAATTAGTTCTTGGCAGAAATCGTCTGGCACAGGTTAATTCCGAATTTGCTCTTGAAAATGAAGGAACTAAATTCTCAAGAGATCTGTTTGATGCAACAAAGCAAATTGATTTGATGACAAATGAATTACAGCTTGTTGTTATGAAGACTAGAATGATAAAGATTGGAAAAGTGTTTAATAAATTTCCTCGTCTTGTACGTGATCTTTCTCGTGATGCTAAAAAGCAAATTGAAATTATTATCAAGGGTGAAGAAACCGAGTTGGATAAAACTCTTATTGAAGAAATTAATGATCCACTTGTGCATCTTGTTAGAAATAGTGTTGATCACGGAGTAGAAAGTCCTGAAATCAGAAAAGCCAATGGTAAAAATCCTGTTGGAACATTAACACTCTCGGCTGAACATGAAGGAAACAATATAATAATAACTATTGAAGATGATGGAAAAGGTATTGATCCTGAAATAATAAAAGCCAAAGTTGTTGAAAAAGGATTAATTTCTGCTGAAAAAGCAAAAGAATTAACAAGACAAGAAATTCTTAACCTTATTTTTATTCCTGGATTTTCTACTGCTGAAGTTGTTACCAATATATCCGGTCGTGGTGTGGGTATGGATGTTGTAAAAACAAATATTACAAAGCTGCGCGGAATAATTAATATTGAATCAACGGTAGGTGTTGGAACTAAGATTATAATAAAGCTTCCATTAACACTTGCAATAATTCCTGGAATGATTGTAAAAGTTAAAGATCAACCGATAGTTATTCCACTAAACACGGTGTTGGAAGTGTTAAGGGTTCACAGAGAAAATATTTATTCTGTTAATCAAAGACCCGTAATCAAAATGCGCGATAGTGTTCTTCCCCTGGTTTCCGTTGAAGAGGTTTTGTTTGGATTTGAAGAAAATGATGAAAACAAAGTTTGGCAGTATGTTGTAGTGGTTGGCATTGCAGAAAAAAGTTATGGAATAAAAGTAGACGGTTTAATTGGACAAAAAGAAGTAGTTATAAAATCACTTGGAAATTATTTTGGTAAAGTGCAGGGCATAGCAGGTTCTACAATTATGGGCGATGGCTCTGTAGTTATGATAGTTGATGTAAACGAATTGCTTCACATAGCGGTTAAATAAAATGTCAAGAAAAATAAAAGCTGTTGTAGTTGATGATTCTGCTTTTATGCGTAAATCACTTTCACTTATGCTTGAAAGTTCTGGTGAAATTGAAGTTGTAGCAACCGCAAGAGACGGTATTGAAGGAGTGGAAATGGTTAAAACCAAATTCCCAGACATTGTTACAATGGATATTGAAATGCCACGAATGGATGGACTAACCGCACTTCAAAAAATAATGAAGGAACATCCAACTCCTGTCTTAATGGTAAGCTCATTAACAACTGAAGGCGCCAAGGATACATTAAAAGCTTTAGAATATGGCGCAGTAGATTTTATTCCGAAAGAACTTTCTTATGTAAATGTTAACATCATTAAAATTAAAGAAGATCTTGTTGCAAAAGTAAAAGCAATTGTCAGTCAAAAATCTTTAAGCCTTCGATTAAAGAGAATTCAAAATCTTAACTCTAATAAAAGCACAGTATCCATTATACCAAGGCAGGATTATTCCTCTAAATCAATTCCGCAGATCGGTTATAGAGCAATTGCTTTAGGAATTTCTACTGGCGGACCAATGTCATTACAGAAAGTTATTCCGGTTCTTTCTAAAAAATTATCAATACCAATGTTTATTGTGCAGCATATGCCGCCAAAATTTACTAAGTCGCTTGCAGAAAGATTGAACGGACTAAGCGAAGTTGAAGTTAAAGAAGCCGAGGATAGAGAGATTGTTAGAGGTGGTGTTGTGTATATTGCTCCAGGTGGATTTCATATGACGGTTGATAAAACCGGGAATAATCATTCAATTATTTCAATTTCAGATACACCATCCGATACACTTCATCGTCCTTCTGTGGATGTGATGTTAAACTCGGTTATTAAAGTATATGGTAAATACGCTCTAGGTGTTATTATGACTGGAATGGGCAGAGACGGCGCAGACGCAATTAAAGAATTAAAAATAAAAGGCGGATATTCAATTGCACAGGATGAAGATTCTTGTGTGGTTTACGGTATGCCCAAAGCAATTGTTGATGCGGGTTATGCTGATTTAGTTTTGCCGCTTGATAACATCGCAAATGCAATAAATAAGGCTTGTGCAATATGAACGATTTAATGGAAGAAGCAATCTTTAACTCAGTTACTTGTAAAAACGGTTCCAGAAAATCCAGCTTAATAAAAGCTGAAGATGTACAGATTGCAGGCAGTTCAAAAATCTGTTTTGAAGAAGATCATTCTGAAGGAATTAAAATAGTTCTTACCAAAGATGCTGATAACAACATCAAAGAAATAAAATTCATTTGCTCCTGCGGACAAACCAAATCAATATCATTAGACTACTCTGAGTAATAACTGACAACTGTTTACTTTTAGCCACTTACATTTCAGTTTAGCTTCAATAATCACAATTCTGCTAGTTTTTGTACTGGTACTATTATTGTCTTTTTGATTAACAAAAAAGATAAAGAAGATGCAGTCATCAGGTATAAAATCGTTAGAAAAATTTATTGGTTACTGTTCTACAAAGAACAAAGTAATCAGTAAAAACATTGCCAACATCGGTACAGAAAATTATAAAAGACAAGATGTAGATTTTAAGTCAATTCTTTCTGACAATATGGGACAGATGAAAGCTACAAATCCAAAACATTTAAAACTTCCTGAAAATAACAAACCTGGGTTTGAAATAACAAAAGATAAATCACTGGATAATGTATCAGGTGTGAATAATGTTGATATTGATCAGGAGATGTCGGAGTTAGCAGCAAATTCAATCCAATTCAGGTTTGCATCCAGAAAGATTGGCGATTATTACCGGGGATTACAAAACGTTATAAAAGGCGGAGGTAAATTTTGAAAATAGGTGAAAATTTTTTAGGCTTTGGTATAAGCGGTAAAGGGTTGAGCATACAACGCAAAAAGATGAATCTCATTGCTGAAAATCTTGCTAATGGAAATACTGTTAGAACTGAAGATGGTAAACCTGTTAACAGAAAAATCCTAACGGTCAAACAAAAAGATATACCGTTTAACGAAGCATTTAATGATATGAAAAGCACAATAAAACTTTCCGGTACAAACTCAAATCATATCACTGCTCCATCAACTTTTGAATTTAATTCCCCGCAAAAAAATGGATTGGAATTTAATGTTAAAGATGACACTACTCAGGGAGATATAGTGTATATGCCTGAACATCCGGACGCAAATCAAGATGGCTATGTTCAGCTTTCAAATATAAATACAATAACTGAAATGGTGGATATGATTGCAGCTACAAGAAGTTATGAAGCTAATCTTACTGCATTTAATTCATCTAAACAAATGGCAAAAGATTCATTAGAGATATAGGAGACTTGTAAATGGCTGTAAGTATGAATTCAATTGGTAATTACTCGGCGTACGGATTAAACAATGCAAAGAATAGTAAAACAAATATTAAGAGTGCGTCATTGGTACAGAGTGAGAGTATAAATCCGGATGAAAAAAAGTTTTTTGCAGAAATGTATCCGGCAAAACAAAATGAAATTATGGAATATTATTACTACGAACGTTCAGGCAGAATGAATGGAATTTCTGTAGGAACAAACATCGATAGGAGAGGATAACATGGCTATTGAATCAATTAGTGGAAATCTGCCCTCATTATTAATTAAGCAGGAAGTTAAAAAAGCTCCGGCAGCTGAGTTTGGAAATTTATTAACAGATTTTATCGGAGATGTAAACAAAGCACAAATAGACTCATCAAAATCAACGCAGAGTTTTGTTAATGGAGAAGCAATTGAGATACATGATGTGATGATTGCCGGAGAAAAAGCTAAAACAAGTTTAGAACTGCTTATGGAGATAAGAAACAAAACAGTTGATATGTACCGTGAACTAACTAGAATGTCAATATAAAAATTATGAATAAAAAACCTACTGATGCAGTAATGTCACTGCTTAATCAACTTTCACTTCAACAGAAAGTATTAATTGGCGGATCAGCAGTCTTAACAACAATACTTCTGATAGTTTTGCTGACTTTTCTAAACGAACCAACATACTCGCCATTATATTCAGATCTTACTTCTGATGATGCATCAAAAGTAATTGAGTTTTTGAACGCACAAAAAATTCCTTATAAGATAGAAGACAATGGAAAAACGATTCAGGTTCCTAAAGATAAATTGTATGAAACAAGATTAAGCTTAGCAGGTAAAGGTGTGCCTACATCCGGAACAATTGGATATGAATTATTTGATAAAAGCACGATGGGTATGTCTGAGTTTATGCAAAAACTTAATTACAAACGTTCGCTTGAAGGTGAACTTGCAAGAACAATTCTTGGCATTACCGGTATTGATGGCGTTAGAGTACATATCGTATTTCCTGAGAGAACGATTTTCCGTGATGAGCAGAAGCAGCCAACCGCTTCCGTTGTACTAAAGTTTAAAGACAATTTTGTTTTACCGCGTTCAAGTTCAATGTCAATTGTAAACCTTGTGGCAAGTGCTGTAGAGGGATTGAGTACAAACTCAATTACACTTATTGATACCAAGGGTAAGCTGCTCTGGAAAGAAGATAATGAAAGTTCAGTTTCATTTTCCAGCAATAAGCAGTATGAAATAAAAAATTCAGTAGAAAGTTATTTAGTTCAAAAAGCGCAGACTCTTTTGGATAATATTCTTGGTTACGGAAATTCAATGGTTCAGGTTAATGCTGATTTAAATTTTGATCAAGTTGAAAAGACAATGGAAACTTATGATCCTGAGCAGCAAGTTGTTGTTAGTGAACAGACAATGGTTTCCAACAATGCTGGAAAAAGTATTAGTGATACAAGTGCGCAAAACAATCAGAGCAGTACGACAAATTATGAAATTGGTAAAACCATTGAACGTGTTGTGCAGGGAAGCGGTAATATTACTCGGTTAAGTATTGCTGCAGTTATAAACGACATACCTAAGGAGGTTCAAAAAGGAGATGTAACTGAAACTGTTTTTGAACCTCGCTCACCCGAGCAAATAAAAAAATTAGAAGAACTGATAAAAAATGCAGTTGGACTTGATGTTGAAAGAAATGATCAGATCTCAATTGTCAGTCTTCCATTTCAAATAACTCCTGCAGCTGAATTTGTTGAAGAAAGTTCAACCTGGTTTGAAGACGCTGATGGAATTTCAAATCTGCTGCTTGTTATAATTGCAATTGCAGGTGCTATTTTCTTACTACGCGGCTTGATGTCAAAACTAAAGAATGAGCAAATATTTGTTGGCAACGTAAACCAGGAGTATGCTTTGCAGCCGGCAATGTCTCAAAATATGTCCAGCAGTAAAAAAGTTCCTCAGGTATTAGCCGATATGAGAAAGAGAAAAGATTTACTGCCTGTTGGAGATATTGAAGATGAAATATCTGATGAAGCAATTAACAAGAAAAACAGGCAGGAAAAAATCAGCAATTATGTTACTAAAAATCCTACTGAAGCAGCTAAACTAATAAATGCATGGTTACACGAAGATGAGTAATACAGGGAAATCAGAAGAAGTGGCACATTCGGAAATATCCGGTGTTCAAAAGGCTGCATTGCTGTTGATTGCACTAAATATTGAAACTGCATCAACGGTTTTTAAATATCTTGATCCGGAACAAGTTGAGAAAATTTCTGCGGAGATATCTCGGGTCAAAAATATTCCCTCAGCTACTGTTGATAAGGTAATGAGGGATTTTTATGACATGGTTACAGCGCGCGAGTATGTATTGGAAGGCGGATTGGAATATGCGCAGGCGGTGCTAGAAAAATCATTTGGACCGCAAAGAGCTGTTGAGATAATTGAACGAGTAAGAACATTAACTACTTTGAAAGGTTTTGATGTTCTTAAAAAAGCAGAGTCTACACAGCTTGTAAATTTTTTAAGCAAAGAGCATCCCCAGACTATTGCACTAATTCTTTGTCATTTAAGCCCAGATCAAACAGCAGAAGCATTAAAAGAATTACCGGAGCCATTTAGATCTGATGTTGCATATAGAATTGCAACGCTTGGAAAAGTATCTCCGCAAACTTTAAAACAAATTGAAAGAGTTGTTGATGAGATGGCTGGTTCTACAATGAGCCAATCGGTAAGTAAAGTTGGCGGTACAAAAACGCTTGCTACAATTCTTAATCGACTTAATGTATCTATGAGTAAAGATATTCTTGATAAGATGGATGGGCGTGACAGCGATGTTGCTCTTGAAATTAAAAGATTAATGTTCTTGTTTGAAGATATAATAAACATACAGGATAAAGACATCCAAAAAATTCTTAAGGAAGTTGACCGTAAGGATCTTGCTCTTTCTTTAAAAGTAACGGATGAAAAACTTAAGAATAAAATATTTGCAAATATGTCTGAACGTGCGGCTGACTTGTTAAAAGAAGAACTTCAATTTATGGGAATGGTTAAGTTAAAAGAAGTCGAAATTGCTCAAGGCAAAATTATTGATATTGTTAAGAGTCTTGAAGAAACGGGAGAGATTTCACTTAACCTGCAAGGCGGCAAGGAGGAAGTTTATGTCTGATGTAATCAAGTTCGGTAAAAGACCAATAAATATTACTTCTTATTCAAGCAATTCAAAAGTTTTTCACACCAGCGAAGAACAGGAAAAAGAAAATATTCAAAGTGCATTACACAGTCAGTACACAAAAGGATTTGAGGATGGGCAAGTAGCTGTTAAAGACAAAACAGAACGTGAGTTTAATGAAAGGCTGTTAAAAAAATATTCTGAATTAAATAATTTGATCTCTGATCTCAATGATAATTCTATTCAACTCGAATCGCAGTTTGAACAATTAGTGATGAATGTTGGATTTATACTTGCTGAAACCATTCTTAAGAGAGAAATAGAAAGAGAATCGATATTTAAAGAAGTGCTTGATGAATCATTAAGAAAAGTTTTAGGTGCAAATGAAATTATTGTTCGATTACATCCTAAAGATTATGAGTCAATTGTTGTAGAAGGAAAATCTTTTCAAATGAAAGATTCATTTTCGAAAATAAAATTTGAAAAAGATGATAGAATTGAATTAGGAGGATGTTTTATTGAAAGTGAGATAGGAAATGCAGACGGTAGAATATCATCACAACTAAACGAGTTAAAACGAAAACTGGATATAGGATTAAATAACCATTGAATTATCAACTGGATCTAACTAAACAATACGCAGAAAAATATTTAAATCACATTGCAAATGTTGATTTGATAAAGTTGAATGGCAAAGTAACTGATGTTATCGGTCTGGTTATTGTCTCTGTTGGTCCAAACGTTTCACTTGGTGAGGTTTGTACAATTGTAAATAAAAATGGACAGGAAGTTTGTAAATGTGAAGTTGTTGGGTTTCGTGATGGAAAAGTTTTATCGATTGCACTTGGTGAAGTTCATGAAATCTCTCCAAAGTGTGAAATTATTGCCGGCGGAAAAATGTTTTCAATTGGTGTTGGTAAGGAATTACTCGGAAGAGTTATTGACGGGCTTGGAAACCCGATTGATGGTAAAGGAGAGATTAAAGTTTCTTCTTACCGCTCATTGTACAGAGAACCACCAAATCCATTAGAGAGAAAAAGGATTAATTCTGTTTTGCAAACTGGTGTAAGAGCTATTGATGGTTTACTAACTATAGGTCGAGGTCAACGAGTTGGAATTTTTGCAGGAAGTGGAGTTGGTAAAAGTGTTACTCTTGGAATGATAGCTAGAAACACTGATGCAGATGTTAACGTGATTACTTTAATTGGTGAACGTGGAAGAGAAGTAAGGGAATTTATTGAGAAAGATCTTGGTGAAGACGGATTAAAAAAATCTGTAGTTGTTGTTGCAACAAGTGATAAATCTGCATTGGTTAGAATGAAAGGTGCTTACATAGGAACTACAATTGCGGAGTACTTTCGTGATCTTGGAATGGATGTTTTATTGATGATGGATTCGGTAACAAGATTTGCGATGGCACAAAGAGAAATTGGTTTAACAATTGGTGAACCGCCTACCACAAAAGGTTACACTCCTTCTGTGTTTGCAGCACTTCCAAAACTGCTGGAGCGTGCAGGTACAACTGATTCCGGTTCGATTACGGGATTGTATAATGTGCTTGTTGATGGTGATGATATGACTGAACCAATTGCAGATGCTGTAAGATCAATACTTGATGGTCATATTGTCCTGTCAAGAAAACTTGCAAACAGCGGGCAATTTCCTGCAGTCGATCCATTACAAAGTGTTAGTCGTGTAATGCCCGATATAATTACAAAGCAGCATAGGGATAGAACAATAATTTTTAATGAGATTCTATCAACCTATCGTGAAGCAGAAGATCTTATAAACATTGGTGCTTACGTAAAAGGTAGTAATCCTCAGATTGATCACGCTTTAAACAAGATTGGCTATCTTCGATCATTTCTTAAGCAGGATATATTTGAGTCATCAGAGTATGAGTCAACTTTAAAAAGATTATTTGAAATTATAGAATTATAAAGTATAACGGAACGAGATAAGCAATGTCAAAATTCAGATTCAAATTTGAATCAGTAAAAAAAGTTAAAGAGACTTTTGAAAAAAAAGCACAGAAGGAGCTTGCTCAAATTGATTTGATTATTACTAAACACCAAGAGTTAAGACAAAAACTTGAAAATGAAATAAATGATCTGCGGAACTCTGCTTACAAGAAAAGAATGAATATATCAGAACTTCAATTTCTTGGCGGGTATGATGCTGTATTAAAGCAGCAGATTGAAATGCAATGTGAAGTTATAAATCAACTTGAGAAAAAGCGTGAAAAAAAAATTGAAGAAGTTGTGGTAAAAACAAAAGAGAAAAAAATATTAAACCAGCTTGAGGAAACTCATCGTGAAAAATTTTATAAAGAAATCAATACAAGTGAGATGAAAAATTTTGATGAAATTGGTGTGCAAAATTTTAATAGGGTAAAAAAATGAAGCAAGGAATAATTTATGGAGGAGCCTTTCTTTTTGCGTTTGTAATTGTAACTGGATTGCTAATCTACCTAAACTCATCTTACGAAAATATATTTCAATTCAATTTTGCTCCCAAATCAGTGGTACAATTATCTGATTCTACTAAAACAGATTCGTTAAATATTTCTGAAAATACAAAACCTGTTACAGAACTAGATTCAACAGTTGTTCAGGATACTGTTTTATTATCCTCATTAGGAGTTATGGAAAATAAAGATTCAATAGAAATTGATAATTCTGATACTATAAAAGTCAAAAAGAATACTGAAATCCTTAATAAGAAAGGAAATGAGAAATTAGATATTAAAAATTCTCAATCTGAGGTAAAATCAGATTTACCGCCAAATGATAAACCTATTTTGCAAAATGTTGTCCAGGGCAAAGAGTACACAGAATGGGTTCAAAAGGTAACAAGCATATATTCTGCAATGGAACCAAAGAAGGCGGCTAAAATAATTCAGACTTATTCCGATAATGTAGCAAGAGATATTTTATATAATATGAGTAAGAAGACAGCTGCGAAGGTTGTCTCTGAATTTAGCCCGGAAACAGCAAATAGAATTTTTAGGTTTGAATAATGTTCATTAATTCAATTTTTTTGCCAAAAAATATTTCGGATCAAACACCACCTGAAGGCGTTGCCGGAAACATTGGCAATTTTTCTCATTTGTTTTCAAATGTTTTTCGAATTGTTAAAGATAAACAGGAAAACTCACTCCCATTTAAATTAGTAAATTTAAGTTCAGAATCTATTGAAAATCCACAAAATGAACTTCTAAAAGTTTCACTTCTCTCAGATAATAAAGTGCCTCTTGAGAATACAAACATTTCAATGATCGTTGCGGCTTTTCTTTCTAAACTTAATCCCGGCGAATTCACAGAAGAACTGGCTGATGTTAATAAAGTTAAGGTTAATGAAAAGATTCCAAAATATTTTTCTTTAAGCAAAAATGAGTTTATTAAAGAAATAAAAAACATTATTGAGTCTTTGAAAAAAGGTGATCCCAAAAGTTTAGAAAATGTTGAGATTCTGCTTATCGCAAATGGACAATCGATCAAAATTAATCCTTTAACTACAAATGCTGTTGATTTAGAAAATTGGGTTACTGAACAATTACAATCAAACACTGATTTTGAAATTCTTGTTAAAAACGGGCAGAAAAAATTAGCTGTTGATATTCAGCCAATTAAAATAGAAACCGTCAAAACAGAAAAGCCAGCTGATGTTATTTCTGTGGTGAATGACAATCATAAAAATGATGAAGCAACTACGCAAAGTATTAGTAGGAACTCAACTCATACAACTATGGTTTTAAATAATAGTGATTTAAAGAAAAGTAGTTTACAACAGCCAAAAATAGACTCAAAACCTATTATTGTAGTTTCTGAAAACCCAACAGCAGCTAATAATATTATTATGTCTAAACCTGAAATAAATAAATTAAATACTGCTGATTTGGAAGTCTCAAGCAAAGTTAAAACAGGGCAATTGCTAAAGGATACTGTAAGTATAAATTCCGAAGTAAATCAGAAATTGGATATAAATAAAACAAATACATCAAATGATGTTTCTGTTTTAAAGAGTGGCTTTAAAAAAGAATTTATTCCGAAGATTCAGAATGAAATAATTCCAGAATTAAAAGCGTCAACACAAAAAAATATTGTTGCAATAGAATCTAACAATTTAACCTCCAAAAATATTCTCTCTGAATATATGGTTAACTCAAATATAAAAACTGCGAATGTTAAAACTGAGAACAATGCTAATAATCCTGAAGTGGATACACTTCCCAAAAGTAATGCTGAGTTAAAGCAAATTTTGGAAGTAAAAGAAAATGAACTAATCCAGCCTGGTAAACCCATAAGTTTTAAATCCAATCAAAAGATTACAGCAGTATCAATTAATAAAAATCCTATCCAGGATAAAGCAGGTTTATCTGATTTGATTGGAAAGACTGATGTAAAAGAAATTGATGTTAGTATTCAGGAAAACCCGAAATCCACTTCGACTAATACATCAAAAATTAAAAACGAATATCAAACTGAACTAAATTCAGCAAAAGAAAACATTACAAAGTCTCAAACTCCAGTTCTAAATATTGATGTAAAAAAAGTGTTATCAACAAATCGAGAACTTAAACGACCAGTTGTAAAAAACACAAATGAATTTGAAAACACTAAAACTGAAAAGAGTTTAGGGGCAATTTCCGAAAAATCAGTTTTTCCTAAAATCGAATTGAATAAAGCATCTGTAATCTTTCTTAAACCAAAGTCTGAGATAAATGTCAGCGAAACTTCCAAAAAAATTTCAGCTCCTGAAAATAATACTGATCAGAAGCCAACTGATCTTAAATCAAATCCGCTAAAGACTTTTATTGAGAATGAATTGGTTAAAAGTGAAAAATTAGTTTTGCCTAAAATCGAATTGAACAAAACACCTGCAAATAATCAGCAAGCGGTAAAAGAAAATGCTGGAACTACATCTAATGAAAAAATAGAGATTGGAAATAAAAATTTAGAATCAGTTAAAGATTCTCCAGTTGATTCACTTAAACCAAAATCTGAAACAAATGTCATTGATACTTCTAGAAAAAGTTTAACTCCTGAAATTAAAACTGAGCAAAAACCAATTGAAGTGAAATCAAATTTTCATATCACTGAAGATGAAACTCCCAAGATCCAAAATAAAGATAGTGTGAAAGAAGTTATTACGAATAATATTAAAGAATCGATTAAGGAAGGGGTTACCCTAAAAATAAATACAGGCACTATCAATAAGGAATCTGAGAAAACTGAAGTCCAATCATCTAATAGTTCCGATATGACTTTAAAGAATGTAAAAGAGCGATTAGCAGTAGAAAATCTGAGAACGAGTTTAAAAGAAACTGTAAACTACAAAATAAATCCTGAGAGTGTAGCTAAAATTCAAGTTGAAAATAATAATGTTAAAATTGATTTTATGCAGCGCCGGATTTATTCTCAGATTCCACCACTTGAAGTTATGGCAGCTGAGGCTGAAGTAAAACAAGTTAAGAATTCGGTTTTAAGTGTTGAAACGAATAAGAATGAAACCACTCAACATATAGATGAGCTTGTAAAATCAGGACAAAGCACGATTGAACAAAAACCAAAAAATGAAAAACAGGTTTGGGTAAAAGTAAGTTTAGAAAAAAATGATAATGAAACTGTAAGCGAAGTCAGGAAATCAGCACATCAACAAAATAAAATTACAATTGATGAGAGCACCGATGGAATGAAAAAAGATTTCGATCAGAATAACTATTCCGAAAAGCAATCACATGAATATCAAAAATCAAAACCACAAAATATTTCTGTAGAATCAAATCAAAACACGGAACAGAAATCCACAGTTCAGGCTCAATCTTCCAGCAATCAAGATTTAGTTTCCAATATCAAAGCTGATTTGAAAACTGAAAATAACCCTTTCAAATCGGCATTGCACAATGAGGAAACAAAATTCACTTCGCGTACAGCAGAGATGGTTGAAAAGATTAAAGTTATTTCATCAGGCGAAATGGTTAGAGAAATTTCCAAAGTATTTGAAAGCGGTGAAAAACAATCAATTATATTAAGACTTGTTCCTAAAGAACTTGGTTCAATAAAAGTTATGCTTGATACAATTGATAATGTCCTTACAGCTAGAGTTGAAGTGGAGAATGAAACAGTCGGACATATTGTTAGAAATAATGTTGAACAGCTTAAACAAAATCTTTTACAAAGTGGTGTTCATGTAAACTCAATTAACATTTCATATCATAACTCTGATCAGAAACAGCATGGATTTAATAATCAGAAAAGAAAAAATTCAGAGCATCTGCCGGATAATGATTTAGAAGAAATTGATGAAGCGATAGTCAGCAAAAAAATGGGTTACAATACATATGAATATTTGGCGTAGGAGTTACAATGGTTAATGGTTTATCAAATATAACAAGTGGTTATGGTGCCAATAGTTTAACTAATGGTACGGCAATGGGAAAAGAAGATTTTTTAAAGTTGATGCTTGCACAATTACAAAATCAAGATCCAATGAGCCCGATGGAAGGAACTGAGTTTGCTTCGCAGCTGGCACAGTTTACATCATTAGAGCAATTGATGAATCTTAATGATTCAATGGATACAAGTATAAATGCAAATTATTTTCTTTCTCAATCGATAAACAATACACTTGCCGCAACTTTGATTGGTAAAGAAGTTAAACTTAGCGGAAATTCATTTCAGAATAATGGACAGGATAATACTACTCTTGGTTATAACTTAAGCACTATGGCAAGCAGTGTGACAGTTAAAATTTACAACGAAAGTGGACAATTAGTTAAAACTATAGAAAATGCTCCAAAAAATTCCGGAGACAATAAACTAATTTGGGATTTTTCCGATAATGAAGGTAACAGTGTACCTCAGGGGAGATACACTTTTAAAGTTGAACCGAAAGATGCTGAAGATAAAATGCTATCTTATTCAACTTATGTTCTTGGAAAAATTGATGGAGTTAAGTTTACAGAAAACGGTACAATGCTGGTTGTAAACGGTGCTCAATATAATCTTTCGGATATAATGGAAATTTATAACTCAGATGATGAAGGGTAAAACAAATGCCGGAAATTAATGGAATAAGTGTTCCGTTTGTTCCCATTGGTGACTACAATGGAAATAATCCCAGGATCAAAAGTCCAGGCGATAGTTTTGAATCAATCTTTCAGAAAGAGCTGGAGAAAGTAAAATTTTCTTCACATGCTTTAAAAAGATTGGAAGAAAGAAATATTGAACTAAGTGATGACGAGATGTTCAAAATCAATACTGCTGTTGAAAGAGCAGAATTGAAAGGCTCAAAAGATTCACTTGTTATGATGGACCAAACAGCGTTCATCGTCAACATTCCAAATAAAACAGTTATTACTGCTATGCCGATTGCAGAGAGTAAAGAAAATGTTTTTACGAATATTGACAGCGTAGTTTTTGCAGTATAAATAAAAAATTAATTAACTACGGGCGGGACCTTCCAAGGACGCCCAGTTCAACTGACTGACTGAAGTTGAACGATTAGAACTAAAAACCTTAGGAGGTTAAAATGTCTCTTATAAATTCTCTCTTCTCCGGTGTTTCCGGTCTTCGCAACCATCAAGCAATGATGGACGTAATTAGCAACAATATTGCTAACGTAAATACAATTGGTTATAAAGGATCACGAATTACTTTTAGTGATACTTTTAACAAAGTTGTTCGCTATGGTTCTAACCCAACAGAAACCGGTGGCGGAACAAATACTTTTCAAATCGGTCTTGGAATGAAAATGAATTCAATTGATCGTAATTGGACTCAAGGTACATTCGAAGGAACCGGCACAACTACAGATCTTGCACTTCAAGGTAAAGGATTATTTGTTTTAGATAACAACGGCGAAAGATTTTACTCAAGAGCCGGAGCTTTTATTTTTGATGCAGAAGGTAGGTTAGTAAACTCATCTAATGGCGCCATTGTACAGGGAAAAGTTGCAAACAGTGAAGGAACTGTGCCTCCCGGAAACTATCTTGAAGATATAATAATTGATTCTAACTTAAGATTGCCGGCAGTTGCAACTACAGATATATCCTGGGGTGGTAACTTAGACAGTTCTTCAAGCTTAACTAGATCTGAAGAATACTTACAAACAGGAAACATAAACTCAGCTTTATTAAATGGCCAATCAGCAACAGATCAAAATACAATTTATGATGAAAATGGTAACGCTTATACTTTTGAAGTAACTTACACAAAAACTGCACCTGATGCTTATGATATGACTTATCAATTAACAGATTCAAGCGGTGCGATGGTTACCGGGCCTACAACTTTAGCTGTAACTTTTGACCCTGCTACAGGTGATATGTTAACAATGGGCGGAGGTGTGCCGGCTCCAATTGGAATTACAAATGCTGCACTTGGTATTAATTTTACATTTGATCCTACAGATGTTACACAAACTGCAAATGCAAATTCATTAGCATCAAACGTTGATGCTAACCGCGATCCAACTATCGTAACAGGTTCCGTAACCATATTTGATTCATTGGGATCAGCACATACATTAACATTAAAGTTTACAAAAACATCAAACAATAACTGGAACTGGAGTACAAGTGTTCCTGCAGGTGATGGTACTTTATCAGGAAATACAGGAACAATTTCATTTAATCCTGATGGTTCAATCAATGCAATATCTCCAAACCCACCGGTAGTTACATTCACACCAACAGGTGGTGCAAGTTCACAGAATATCGTTCTAAGTTTAGGTGACAATTTTACAGGTATTACACAAACATCATCAAGTTCAGTTGTATCTGCATTAACACAAAACGGATCTTCAGCAGCGTCATTATCAAATATCAATATTGATCAATACGGATATATAGTTGGTGTGTTCTCAAATGGTCAATCAAGACAGCTTGCGCAGATACTTGTTGCAACATTCCCGAATTTAAACGGAATGATTAGCGTTGGTGATAATATGTTTACAGTTTCTGCAAACACAGGTGATCCATTGATAGGCGCACCAGGTGAATCAACAGGAACAACAATTCAATCCGGTGCTCTTGAGCAATCTAATGTGGACTTATCAGAGGAGTTTACAAGAATGATTGTAGCACAAAGAGGATTCCAATCAAGCGCAAGAATTGTAACTGTATCAGATACATTACTCCAGGAAATAACAAACTTAGTTAGATAATATTTCTTAAGTAGTAGTTAATAAAGGGAGCCGAATAAGCTCCCTTTTTTATTCAGGTGCATAATATTAACCACAAAATATTTTCTTTTTAGCGTCTTTTCTCACTTTCTACAAAAATCTTTACTGGCATATCGGTTGCAACTGACTTACCATTATGGCAGAAGAAAAAACAAATACACCCCCGGAAATAATTGCAGCAGTGAAGTCACCGTCTGCATTCAAACCTAAAATTTTAATTATTGGGTTACCAATTTTTATTGTGCAACTGGTAGCAGTTTATTTTATTACTGCAAGCATTTTAATACCAAGCGGTCATTCCAGCGCAACTAAAGAAGGCGAAAAAACGGAAGAAACAACAGAAACAACTGAAGAAAAATCAGGTGAAACTAAAGAAGGCAAAACTTCTGAAAACAGCACAAGCGGATTAATATTTTCTGTTGATGATATGATCGTTAATCCTGCACAAACCAACGGTAAAATGCTTTTACTTGCGAGTCTTGGTCTTTCCGTTGAAAGTGAAGAATCAAGAAAATCGCTGGAAGAAAAA
>Ga0105105_10000464_pt1 | contig 18598 bp, 12 predicted proteins | sample PPLLaktember2015_4_FD_79108 | JGI IMG/M metagenome (GOLD analysis project Ga0105105, IMG submission 79108) | Freshwater sediment microbial communities from Prairie Pothole Lake near Jamestown, North Dakota, USA - PPLs Lake P8 Core (1) Depth... | ecosystem: Environmental > Aquatic > Freshwater >...
CAACATCATCACGAGCATGCGCACGATCTCCGCCGTCGACTGGGCGGACCTGTTCGAGGGCGTCAGCCTCGTGGACGCGGTGCTGCGCGAGGATTCCGACTTCGGGCAGATGGATTTCCCGACACGTGACCGGTATCGCGCGGCAATCGAGGAGCTCGCGCGTGGTTCGAAGCTGACGGAGCTCCAGATTGCGCACCACGCCGTGCAGGCTGCAAGCGCGGGTGTGACGGCGCGCGAGCGCGATCCCGGCTACCCGCTCATCGGGCGTGGCCGTCGCGCGCTCGAAGCGGTGATCGGATATCGAGCCGGGATGCGAACCTGGTCCGCCCGGGTGACTGCGGCAGCCGGAATACGCGGCTACATCGCCGCCGTCGGGCTGCTTTCCGCGATCATTATTGCCTGGCCGTTGGTTGCGGTGGCTCGCGCCGGCGGCAGCACCTGGACACTCGGTGCGCTTGCAGTCTGCGGGTTCGTCCTCGCGGTCGACGCGGCGATGGCGCTGGTCAATGGCAGCATCACGAGCCGCCTCGGTGCGCGGGTCCTGCCCGCCCTCGAGCTGAAGGAGGGTGTTCCGGCGCAGTTGCGCACGCTGGTCGTGGTGCCGACGATCCTGACGACGCGCGAGACGCTGGCCGGACACCTCGAGCACCTCGAGATCCATCACCTTGCGAGCCTCGACGGCGATCTTTGTTTCGCGTTGTTGTCGGATTGGGCCGACGCGTCGGCAGAGCGGGTCGAGGGCGACGATGCGCTGCTCGAAGATGCGGTCGAAGGGATCGCTCGACTAAACCGCCAGTACGGGCCAGCTCCGGGGGGCGAGCGCTTCCTGCTGCTGCATCGCCGGCGCTTCTGGAACGCCGCCGAAGGCACCTGGATGGGGTGGGAGCGCAAGCGTGGCAAGTTGCACGAACTGAATCGCCTGCTACGCGGCGCGGCCGACACCAGCTTCATGGCGACGGGCGGCCGGCCGCCCTCTGTTCCGGACGGAGTCCGCTACGTCGTCACGCTCGATGCCGACACGCGACTGCCGCGCGATGCCGTGCGTCGCCTGGTCGGCAAGATGGCGCACCCGCTCAACGCGCCGAGGTTTGATCCGCGCAGTGGACGCGTGACCGAGGGATACGCCGTGCTGCAGCCGCGGATCGCGCCGTCATTGCCGGTCGGACGCGAAGGCTCGGCCTATCAACGCCTGGTCTCGAGCGCCAGCGGCATCGATCCGTATGCCTCGGCGGTGTCCGACGTGTACCAGGACCTGTGCGGCGAGGGATCCTACGTCGGCAAGGGCATCTACGACGTCGACGCGTTCGAGGCCGCCCTCGCCGACCGCGTTCCCGAGAACGCGCTGTTGAGCCACGACCTGTTCGAGGGGATCTTCGCGCGCGCGGGGCTCGTCTCGGACATCGAACTGGTCGACGAGTACCCGGCGCGATACGACGTGGCCGCGGCACGCGCCCACCGCTGGGCCCGCGGCGACTGGCAGTTGCTGCCGTGGGTGTTCGGTCGGGGCTTCGCCGGCCACGATGCACACCGCAGCTCGATTCCACTGCTCGGACGGTGGAAGATGGTCGACAACCTGCGCAGGACGCTCGTGGCGCCCGCGAGCGTGCTGGCCCTGGTCGTCGGCTGGACGCTGCCCCTGCAGTCCGCCGCGCTCTGGACGGGGTTCGTCGTCGTTGCGCTGGCCATCCCGACGCTGCCGCCCGTGCTGTCCGGCCTCCTGCCCGGGCGCCGCGGAATCTCCAGGCGCAGCCATTTTCGCGCGCTGTTCGCCGATGCACGCCTGGCGCTGTCCCGGACCAGCTTGCTGCTGAGCCTGCTCGCGCACCAGGCGTGGTCGATGTCCGATGCGATCGGACGAACTGTGTTTCGGCTGTTCGTGAGCCACCGCAGCCTGCTCGAGTGGGTGACGGCGGCCCAGTCGCAGGTGAGCGAGCGGCTCGACCTGGCCGGGTTCTACCGGCGCATGGCCGGCGCGGTGGTGATCGGCAGCGTCGTGATCGGACTGGGCGTTGCGGGATACGTGAGCGCGCCGCTGGCCGTCCCGTTCGGCCTGCTGTGGATACTGTCGCCGGCATTGGCGCGCCGCGTGAGCCGGCCCTCGCGGGTTGCGGAGGATCCGTCGGTTTCCGAAGTCGACGGCCGCGCACTGCGGCTCATCGCGCGGCGCGCGTGGCGGTACTTCGACACGTTCGTCACCGCCGCCGACAACGACCTGCCGCCGGACAATTTCCAGGAGGATCCGCAGCCGGTGGTCGCCCACCGCACGTCGCCGACCAATATCGGCCTGTACCTGCTGTCGATCGTCACGGCGCGAGACCTCGGCTGGCTCGGGACGCTCGACGCGGTGGAGCGGCTGGAGGCCACGCTGGCCGCAATGGGCCGCATGGAGCGATGCCGCGGCCACTTCTACAACTGGTACGACACGCAGGACCTCCGACCACTCGAACCGCGCTACGTCTCGTCCGTCGACAGCGGCAACCTCGCCGCGCACCTGATCACGCTGGCGACTGCCTGTGACGAGATGAGCGTCCAGCAGGCGATCGAGCCACAGGCGTTCGCCGGCATCGGGGACGGCCTCGCGTTGCTGCGCGAGTCGATGGCCGCTGCCCCGGACGAACAACTCGATGCAGCGCTCGACGCGTTCGTCGAGCCGTTGCGTGACCCGCCCGCAACTCCGGCGGAACTGCACCAGCGGCTGCGGGTGCTCCAGGCGCGCGCCGCCGCGGCCGTCGCCTGCGCGGGAGCTTCGACTGGCACGCGAACGGACGAGGCCAGCGCCGAGGTGACAGCGTGGGCGGAGGCGACGCTCCGAACGATCGAGAGCCACCTGCGGGACCTGGACCCGGCCGCGCCGAGCAGCAGTGACGCTCGCGAGCGCCGCCTCGGCGCGCTGGCGGCGACGGCGCGGGCCATCGCCGCGGCAATGCGCTTCGACTTCCTGTTCGATCCGGAGCGAAAACTGCTCTCGATCGGGTATCGGATCCAGGAGGGCAGTCTCGACCCGAGCTGCTACGACCTGCTCGCATCCGAGGCGCGTCTCGCGAGCTTCGTCGCGATCGCCAATGGCGACCTGCCCGCGCGGCATTGGTTCCGCCTCGGACGCGCCGTGACGCCCGTCCATTTCGGCGCCGCGCTGGTCTCATGGTCGGGCTCGATGTTCGAGTACCTGATGCCGTCGCTCGTGATGCGGGCCCCATCCGGGAGTCTGCTCGAGGAGACCAGCCGCCTCATCGTCTGGCGCCAGCAGGCGTTCGGAAAGGAGCTGGGCGTACCCTGGGGAATCTCGGAGTCCGCCTACAACGCACGCGATTTCGAGCGTACGTACCAGTATTCGAGCTTCGGCGTGCCCGGGCTGGGACTGAAGCGCGGGCTCGGCGACGACATCGTCGTCGCGCCGTACGCAACTGCACTGGCCGCGATGGTCGAGCCGCATGCGGCGGCGCTCAATTTCGCGCGGCTGACCGGCATCGCCGCCCAGGGCCGCTACGGCTTCTACGAGGCTGTGGACTACACGTCGCGGCGCCTGCCGGCGGGACAGCCGTTTGCCATCGTGTGCGCCTACATGGCTCACCACCAGGGCATGACCATCGTGGCGCTCGCCAACACGCTGCAGGATGGCCGGATGCGCAGGCGGTTTCACGCGGAGCCGTGCATCAGGGCGACGGAACTGCTGCTGCAGGAGAGAACGCCGCGCGACGTCGCGGTGGCGATCACGCGGGTCGCGGAGACCGGCAAAGGCACCGAGCCCGAGGACTTGATCGCGTCGCTGCCCCGGTCACTGCACACCCCGCACCACGCCACGCCGCGCACGCGGCTGCTGTCGAACGGCCACTACGCCGTGATGCTGACTGCGGCTGGCTCCGGATACAGCCGGTGGGGCGATCTCGCAGTCACCCGCTGGCGTTCCGATGCAACCTGCGACGCCTGGGGCTCGTATGTCTTCCTGCGCGACCTGGGCAGCGGCGAGGTCTGGTCTGCCGGTTACCAGCCGACCGGGATCGAGCCGGACGACTACGAGGTGACGTTCAGCGAAGCCCTTGCCGAGTTCGTTCGTCGCGACGGCGACCTGGTCACGACGATGGACGTCGTCGTCTCGGCTGAGTGCGATGCGGAAGTCCGTCGTGTCTCGATCTCCAACCTGGGCGATCGTGTCCGGACCATCGATCTGACGTCATACGCCGAGATCGTGCTTGCGCCACCCGCGGCCGACGACGCGCACCCGGCTTTCTCGAAGTTGTTCGTGCAGACGGAGTACGAGGCTGCGATCGGCGTCATCCTCGCGACGCGACGGCGTCGCTCGCCGGCGGAGCCCGAGGCCTGGGCTGCGCATCTCGTCGTCGCGGAAGGGGAATCGGCAGGCGAACTGCAGTTCGAGACGGACCGCGCACGGTTCCTCGGGCGCGCGCGACAGCTGCGCTCGGCCTGCGCGCTCGAGGACGGTAGCGATCTCTCCGGCAGTGCCGGGACCGTGCTCGACCCGATCTTCAGCCTCCGGCGCCGCATGAGGGTCGCCCCGGGCGCGACCGTCCGCGTCGCGTTCTGGACGCTGGTCGCGCCGACGCGCGGCGAGGTACTCGACCTGGCCGACCAGCACTGCGACAGCGCAGCGTTCGATCGTGCCGCCACGCTGGCTTGGACGCAGGGACAGGTGGAACTTCACCATCTGGGCATCACCAGCGACGAGGCATCGCTTTTCCAGCGCCTCGCCGGCCACGTGCTCTACAACGATCCTGCACTGCGGCCGTCCTCCGAGATGCTGCGTCGAGGCAACGGCGGACAACCGATGCTCTGGACGCACGGCATCTCCGGCGATTTGCCGATCGTGCTGGTGCGAATCGACGACACCGACGACCTGGGGATCGTCCGCCAGTTGCTGCGCGCGTTCGAGTACTGGCGGTTGAAGAAGCTGTCGGTCGATCTCGTGTTCCTGAACGAGCGCGAATCGTCGTACGTGCAGGACCTGCAAACGGCCCTGGAGGCGCTGACTCGCGCCGGACTGTCGCGTCCGACGATCCTCGGTGCGCCGACGCGAGGTGGCGTTTTCGTGCTCCGCTCCGACATCATATCGAGCCAGGCGCGCCTGACGCTGCTGGCCGCCGCACGCGCCGTGCTGCTCAGCCGTCGTGGCAGCCTTGCCGAGCAGATCGACCGTCTCGAGCAGAACGCGCCGCCGGTGATTCCGCCCGCCGCGCCGTCACGCCCGTCCGCCGGGATGACGACGGCGCCGGCGCACGTGCCGACGACGGAGTTCTTCAACGGGCTCGGGGGATTCGCGGCCAATGGCGATGAGTACGTGACGATCCTCACGGACGGCGAACGCACGCCCGCACCGTGGATCAATGTCGTCGGCAATGCCGGCTTCGGCTTCCAGGTGTCGGCCGAGGGCAGCGGCTCCACGTGGGCCGGCAACAGTCGCGAGAACCGCCTGACGCCGTGGTCGAACGATCCCGTCGGGGATCGGCCCGGTGAAGCGATCTACGTAAGTGACCAGGACACCGGTGCGCTGTGGGGACCGACAGCCCTGCCGGTCCGCCACGAGTCTGGCGTCCATGTCGCCCGGCACGGGCGCGGCTACAGCCGCTTCGAGCACAACCGCCACGGTATCTCGCTGGACCTGCTGCAGTTCGTGCCGCTCGATGCATCGATCAAGGTGTCGAGGCTCCGAATCCGCAATCTCTCCGGGCGCCCGCGTCGTCTCAGTGTGTCAGCCTACGTGGAGTGGGTGCTCGGTACGTTGTCCGCCGCGACGGGGCCATACGTCTCGACCGAGTTGGAACCCGTCACCGGCGGATTGCTGGCGCGCAATCTCTGGAGCGGTCCCGACGCCCGGGTTGCGTTCGTCGATCTCGGCGGACGGCAAACGGCCTGGACCGGGGACCGGGCAGAGTTCATCGGACGCCACGGTACCGTCGAGTGCCCCGCGGCACTGGTGAACGGGACCGCGCTCTCCGGTCGTACCGGTGCGGGACTCGATCCCTGCGGCGTACTGCAGACATTCGTCACGATTCCGGCAAATTCGGCCATCGAGATCGTCTGGTTCCTCGGTGAGGCCGCTACGACGCTCGATGCGCAGTCGATGATCGAGCACTGGCGCGGCGCCGACCTGGACGTGGCCCTCGCGGCCGTCCGCGAGGACTGGAGCGACGTGCTCGGGACGGTCGCAGTCAAGACACCGGACCGTGCGTTCGACGTGATGCTGAACGGCTGGTTGCTCTACCAGACGCTGGCCTGTCGCGTGCAGGCCCGCAGCGCGTTCTACCAGGCGAGTGGGGCCTATGGGTTTCGTGACCAGTTGCAGGACACGATGGCCCTGATCGTCGCGCGCCCGGCGCTCGCGCGCGAGCACCTGCTGCGCGCGGCTGGTCGACAGTTCCTCGAAGGCGACGTGCAGCATTGGTGGCTGCCGCAGACAGGTCGCGGGGTTCGCAGCCGCGTCTCCGACGACTGCGCGTGGCTGTGCTACTGCGTGGCCCACTACGTCGCGACGACCGGCGACCGGGCGGTGCTCGACGAAGTCGTACCGTTCCTCGACGGGGCCGTCCTCCGCGACGGCGAAGCCGAGCGCTATTTCCAGCCGACGCCCGCCGACGAGTCGGCAACCCTGTTCGAGCACTGCGCGCGCGCGCTCGAGCGCAGCCTGCCGGTCGGTGTCCATGGATTGCCCCTGATCGGCTCGGGCGACTGGAACGACGGCATGAACCGCGTGGGCGAGGGCGGGCGTGGCGAAAGCACCTGGCTCGGCTGGTTCCTGCACCTGGCGCTGTCGACGTTTGCACCACTGGCCGAGGCTCGCGGCGAGCAAGTCCGAGCCGCCAGCTGGCGTGCGCATGCAACCGACCTGCGCACCTCACTTGGGCAGCACGGCTGGGACGGTGACTGGTATCGACGTGGCTACTTCGACGACGGCACGCCGCTCGGTTCGGCTGCGAACGCCGAATGTCGCATCGACTCGATCGCGCAGAGCTGGAGCGTGCTCTCAGGCGCTGCGGATCCGGAGCGAGCCGGGCGCGCAATGGCCTCGCTGGACCGGCACCTGGTGCGCCGGGACGACGGCCTGGCCCTGCTGCTGACTCCGCCGTTCGATCGATCCGTGCCCGATCCCGGCTACATCCAGGCTTATCCGCCCGGGATCCGCGAGAACGGCGGGCAGTACACGCATGCCGCGACCTGGCTGGTGGCCGCGCTTGCGATGCTCGGCGATGGCGACAAGGCCGCCGAAATCTTCTCGCTCCTGAACCCCATCAACCACGCTCTGACGCCCCCTGCGGTACAGCGCTACAAGGTCGAGCCGTACGTCGTCGCAGCGGACGTGTACTCGGAGCCGCCGCACGTCGGACGCGGTGGCTGGACCTGGTACACCGGCTCGGCAGCGTGGATGTACCGCGCGGGCCTCGAATGGATGCTTGGCTGTCGGCTGCGCGGCGCGACGCTGCAGCTTGACCCGTGCATCCCGCGAAGCTGGCCCGGATTCCAGGTATCCCTGCGATACCTCGGAACACGCTACGAGATCGCGGTCGAGAATCCCAGCGGCGTCAACCGGCGACTCGTCGAGTTGCTACTCGACGGGCAGACGCTACCGGCAGCGCAGGGGCGGGTGCCGCTGGTCGATGACGGCGCGGTGCACCGGGTGCGTGCCGTTCTCGGCTGATCGAATCCACATTCTGCCGACGGTGCCGTGAATGCCGACGCGCGGTCCGCGCGTCGGCATCGTCCTACGAAAAATGCCCCGACCAGCCGACTCCCCGTCGACTCATCGCGTGGTGCAATCGACGCCATGGTATCGGACATGCGAATGCGTCGGTGAGCAGGGCCCTTGATTCACGCGCCCGGGAGGAACCACATGGCGGATGCCCCGTCTGCTCGTAAGGCGAACCAGATGCTTGCGGCGCTGCCGCTCCTCGAGTGGCGGCGCCTCGAGCCGCACCTGGAGTTGGTGGAGCTGCCGACTGGAGCCATGCTGTACGAGTCCGGTGTCGTGCTCCAGCACGTCTATTTTCCGGCGACCACCGTCGTGTCGCTCGTCTCGTCGATGCAGGATGGGACGTCCGTCGAGGTGGCCGTGGTCGGCAGCGAGGGTATCGTCGGAGTCTGCGCCTTCATGGGGGGCGGACACGCCTTGAGCGGCGCCGTGGTCCAGGGCCCCGGCCATGCGCTGCGGATGCCCGCGCGCTCGATCGCATGGCATGCCAATCGCTCGGAGGCATTGATGCAGCAGCTGCTGTGCTACACGCAGGCGCTGTTCACACACATGGCGCAGACGTCGGCGTGCAATCGGCATCACGCCCTGGACCAGCAGTTGTGTCGCTGGTTGCTGCTCAATCTCGACCGGCGCAAGGGCAGCGAGATCGTCGTGACGCACGAGCGGATCGCCAACATGCTCGGGGTGCGCCGGGAAGGCGTTACCGGCGCTGCACTGAAGCTGCAGAAGGCGGGGCTGATCCAATACCGGCGCGGACGAATGGCCATCCTGGACCGGGCCGGCCTCGAAGAGCGCAGCTGCGAGTGCTACGCGGTCGTCCGGCGGGCCCACGACCGATTGCTGCGCGACGCGGGCTCCAGACGGCTCGCGTCGGACAGCGGGTTACGCGCGTCAATCAGCCCGATCGCGTCGATGCTCGCGACAGCCTGAGGCCGGGTCTCAGCGCAGGCCGAAGAACGACAGGACGGCTACGATGACGACGATCGCGCCGATGATGTAGATGAGTCTGTTCATGAGCGTTCCCTTCTTGAAGACTGCAGGCGCGAAGCGCGTGGACCGAGCCACATGCACACCTGCCACGTCAAGGTACCTCTCTCGCTCCGGCCACTCAGTGCGATAGCGCACATTGGGTCAGCGGGGCGGCCAGCGTCGTGAAATGTCCGGCGGAGGACCCTTAAGAAGCCGAAGCGGTCCTTGTGCGCCCTGCCGTACAGATCCAGCCGTACAGACCGCGCACAGTCCATGCTCGAGCCAGGCGACACCCGCCACGGCTTTCTCATCGAGGTCGAACGCAATGAACATCATCAAGAACACGGCTGCGATTGCAGCCGTCGCGCTGCTCCTGGCCGTGACTGGCTGTACCAAAGAGTCGACTGCCGAGACGCAGGCCGACGTCGCCAAGGCGGAGGTTGCCGGCGCGCAGAACGTGGCAGCGGCGCGCATCGAGGCCACGGACGAGATGGCCGATGCCCGGCTGGAGATGACGGACACGGAGAACGACGTGGCCCGCCAGGCCGCGGACTCCGCCCTGAATGTGGCGCTGGTCGAATCCGAGGCGGCTCACAAAGTGGCGACCGAGCGCTGCGAGTCGCAAGCGGGCGACGCACGCACCCAGTGCAAGGACGCCGCCGATGTGGAGTTGGCGGCCGCCAAGGAGCGCGCGGAAGCAACGAAGTTGGCTGCGTACCCGAATGGTTGAATCGCGATCGATCGCGTCGGCCGTCCCGCCTGGTACCAGGCGGGACGGCCATTGCGGATTGCGCGTGTTCCGTACGCTAGGAGACAGACCGGCTGGCGATGCAGAGATAGCCTCTCTGTGAGGGCCGAGCCTGTAGCCCGGACCATGCGCGACCCACGTTCGACCGGAGATGAACATGAACTACGAAGAACGCGACCCCTATGGCATGTACAAAGTTTCGTCGACCAGCAAAGCGGGTCCCGATGCTCGACATGGCCCCGGACCGCACCTGATGGGCGCCGACACGCTGGTTGGCAACGAGGTCTACAACAGGGATTCAGACGACCTCGGTGAGATCAAGGAAATCATGCTCGACATGCGTACCGGACGGGTGAGCTACGCCGTGCTTTCGTTCGGGGGGTTCATGGGCATGGGCGAGAAGCTCTTTGCCGTGCCTTGGGAGGCACTGAAGCTGGACACGGTGAACAAGCGCTTCGTGCTCGATGTGAGCAAGGACCGGCTCGACAGCGCCCCAGGGTTCGACAAGACCCATTGGCCAGACATGGCCGATGCGAACTGGGAGAAGGACGTTCACGCGTATTACGGCACGAAGCCCTACCGCGACCAGCAGCGCGTTTGAGCCCTGCGGCACGAACGACGCTCAGATCAGCAATTCGAAAGGAAGCAATCATGAAGACCAGGATTTTGAAACTGACCGCAATCCTCGCAGTGCTGGCGGTGGCCGGCGCTTGCTCCTCCACGCGGACGCAGCAGTCTGTCGGCGAAGTCATCGACGACAGCGTGCTCACGTCCAAGGTGAAGGTTGCCCTGATCGAAGATCCGGTCACGAAGGCCGGCCAGATCAACGTCGAGACCTATCGCGGCGTCGTGCAGCTCGGCGGCTTCGTCGACAACGCCCAGCAGAAGGACCAGGCCACGAAGGTGGCCCGCTCGGTCACGGGCGTCAAGGAGGTTCGCAACGACCTGCGCGTCAGCACCAAGCCGCATGCGACGGCCGGCCAGGACGTCGATGACAGCATGCTGACGGCCGCGGTCAAGACCAGGCTCATGGAGGACTCGGAGACCAAGGCGCACCAGATCAACGTGGGAACGGAAAAGGGCGTGGTGCAACTGACCGGGTTCGTCGACTCGACGGCAATGAAGGCCAAGGCTGGCGAAATCGCGCGCTCCGTTGACGGCGTCCTAAACGTGCGCAACGACCTCGAGATCAGGCAGAAGTAATGCCGCAGCGGCCGCGGGCGGTGTCTCGCCCGCGGTCACCGTGTTCGTGATGTTGGCGAACGGCGGTGACAACCGCTCCAGCGTCAACAGCATCCGCGACCCGAACGCTTGGGGCTGAGGAGCTAGCGGGGGCGACCCCCGCTGGCCTTGAGCCACGCGTCGAGCGAAAGCCGGCCGGGTCCGAACACCAGCACGACCAGCAGCATGAGGCCCCATAGGTAGTGCTGTCCGAGCGCTGCCTCGAACCCCTCGCCGAGCAGCACGTGCGCGTAGGAGACCACGGCGATGATGTTGACTGCGAACAGTCCGGCGGCCGCATAACGGGCCAGCAAGCCGAGGATCAGCAGCACCGGGAAGACCAGCTCGCCGAATGTGCCGCCCACGGCGGCCAGCATTGGCGAGACCAGCGGCACCTTGTATTCCTCCTCGAAGAGGAACTGCGTCGTCTCCCAGTCCACAATCTTGAGCCAGCCCGACTTCAGGAACTGCCAGGCGACGTAGACCCGGGTGACGAGGAGCAGCGGTGCTACCAGCAGTCGCGCGGCGCGCTCGGCAAAGTCGTTGAAGTGGTGCACGCGGGCAGCGAGGGTCATTCCTTTTCTCCGGGGACAGGAGCTTCGAGTGCAACGACGAGTCCGTTCTGGAAGAGCCAGGCCAGTGCCAGCGGCAGGTCCTCGACGGGCAAGGACGAACTTTCGAGCGCATCCTGCAGGCCAGCGCCTGCGGACAGCGCCGCGACGAATTGCACCTCGGCTTCCGGCCGCAGGTGCAGTACCGGACGGTCGTCGGTGCGGGTGATAACGACGTGCTCGGCGCCGCGATCCGCGGCAATCGCCTCACCCGGCTGATCGGGCTGGTTCGCGCGCCAGACGGACCAAACCGGATACCGGGAACTGACGCAGCGCAGGGCCGGCTGCAGCTGCAGCCGCACCTCTGGCAGCGCCTCCGGAGCGACTACGCCGAGCGCCTCGATCGAAATCGCAGGCACGTCGGCAGCGACCAGGACTTCCTCGCAGGCCCACTCCAGCCTCGCGAGGTCTGCCAACCACGCGTATTGCGTGCCGGCGAGGCGGACTGTGAGCCACGCGGGGAAATTCTCCCCGATCCAGTGCAGGTCGCCGCTGCGCGAAGGATGCGCATCGCGGTACTCTGCAGCCAGTCGGTGGAAGTATCCGTCACCGACGCGCCGCACGATCACAGGGAAGCTGCGCGCCAGCGCGCCCACGAACATTGCGCGCGTGTTGTTCCGATACAGGTTCAATCGCGCGGCGGGGTCGAGCCCATCGTCGACGATTCCAGCAATCAATGCCGGGTCGGCCGTTGCGCGGTCATGACCCGGGCTGCGAAGCGCGGCCGCCAAGCGCGCCTGCAACTGGGCGAGGTGCGTGGGCTCAGGCGGCGAGTTCACGGGCTCGCTCCAGGTATTGGTCGGCCAAAGCGGCTTCGGCCACCAGGACATCGAGCGCAGGCACGTCGGTGTCCCATTCGATCAGCGTCGGAATGGGTCCGAGGCGCCGCAACGCCGTCTCGAACAGGCGCCAGACGTCGGGACACACGGCGGAGCCGTGATCATCGATCAGCAGTACGCGCTGGCCGACCTGCTTGCGCAGGTGACCAGCCAGGTGCATCTCCTGGACGGCGTGCTGCGGCACACCTGCGATGAACTTGTGCGGGTCAATGCCGAGATTCACCGAATTGACGAAGATGTTGTTCACGTCGAGCAGCAGCCCGCAGCCGGACTCCTCGACCAGCGCCGATAGGAATTCCCACTCGGTGAGCTGCGAGGACGTGAACGCCAGGTAGCTGCTCAGGTTCTCGACCAGGATCTGCCGGCCGAGCACGTCCTGCACCTCGCGCACCCGGGACGCGAGGTGCCGCAAGGCCTCTTCGGTCAGCGGCAGCGGCAGCAGGTCGTTGAAGTGTTCGCCGCCCGACTGCCCCCAGCAGGCATGCTCGCTGACGAGCGCAGGCTCGAAGCGATCGATGGCGCGCTTCACGCGCCTGAGGTGCTCGCGGTCGAGGGGCGCGGTCGAGCCGAGGCCCAGCCCGACACCGTGCAGGCTCAACGGATACAGCGCCCGCGCGCGCTCGAGCGCGCGCAATTGCGGACCGCCGTCCTGGAAGTAGTTCTCGGTGTGGGCCTCGATCCAGCCCACCGCCGGCCGCTCCTGCACCAGCGATTCATGGTGAGCGGAACGCAGACCGATCCCGGCGGATACCGGGATCGGTCCGACGGGACCACGGCCAGCAGCGCGTACGTCCCGATTCATTCTCTTACATCGCCTTCTTGCCAGCGGCGGTCGTGCCGCCCATCTTCTCGCACTCGCCCTTCGGCACGTACTTCCACTCGGTCGGGTCCTTGTCCTTGGTGGACTGGCCGGCGCACGAGTGGCCGTTGGCAGCGCAGTCGTTCTTGCCGGCCATCGCGACGCCGTAGCACTTCTCCTTGTCGGCCTTCTCGCCCGCCGAGGCCGTGTCCATGGCGCCCATCGTCAGCAGGCTGCTGACCGCGGCAGCAATCGCCAGAGTCTTGATGCTCATCGTTTTCTCTCCATTGCGTGTTTGAGGAATCGCGCACTGTCGCGAGCGCGGTCCGGGCCCGTGCCGCGACATTGCGTTCGAGTAGACCCGCCGAGGCCGGGAATTGTTTCGCAGTGGATGGAAGAAACCCGACCGTCCGCCTCATCGTGGCCGTGATCTCCCTGGATAACTCCGCCGTCATTGCTGCAGCGCCGCAGGATCCCGGCCTGAACTGAACGATTCTTTCGGATGCCCGGATTGCCGCGACCGGCTGCTTTCATCGTGGAGCGGAGCGGCGTGATCCGTTTCGCGTACGCAGATGTCGATAGCAGGATACGTCTCGCGCCTGACGAACTGCTGGCGGAGGCGCGTAGCGTTGCACGGTCACCTGTGCCGTGACCCCCGGCGGGTGCGATTGGACCCGAGCCCCAGCCGGCGTATGCTCCGGCGCCATAAGAACACGGTCGGCAAGGGGGTTCAATCATGAATCGACGTGATTTCTTCATGTCGTCGCTCGCGGCCGCGCTCGCGACATCGGTTGCCGGCAAGCGCGTACTGGCCGCGATGGCGCCGATTGCGGGCGACATCGAAGCCGTGACCGGCGGCGGCGCCAGGGTTTCGCTCGCCAAGTCCGCTTTGCAGGAACTCCGCGACAGCTTACGAGGTGCGCTGCTGCTGCCGGGCCAGCCGGGCTACGACGAGGCGCGGCGGGTCCTGAACGGCTCCATCGACAAGCATCCGGCACTCGTCGTGCAACCGAGCGGCACGGCCGACGTGCGCACGGCGGTCAGCTTCGCGCGCGATCACGGCCTGCTGCTCGCGGTGAAGTGCGGCGGGCACAGCTACGCCGGCAAGTCGACCTGCGATGGGGGCATGCAGATCGACCTGTCCCGCTTCCGGGGCGTGCGTGTCGATCCGCTGGCTCGCACCGCCTACGTCGCCGGCGGCAGCCTGCTCGGCGAGCTTGATCACGAGGCGATGGCGCTCGGGCTCGTGACGACGGCGGGCACGGTGTCGCACACGGGGGTCGGTGGCCTCACGCTCGGCGCCGGATTCGGCCGGCTTGCGCGGCGGTTCGGCCTGGCGCTCGATAACGTGCAGGGCGTCGATGTCGTCACCGCGGATGGCCGGTTGCTGCACGCCAGCGCCGACGAGAATCCCGACCTGTTCTGGGGTGTGCGTGGCGGCGGCGGCAATTTCGGCGTCGTCACTTCGTTCGAGTTCCGCCTGCACCCGATGCAGCGACAGGTTATCGGCGGCGACGTGGTGTTTCCGATGTCGCGTGCGCGCGAGCTGCTCGATTTCTATTCCACGTTCAGCCTCGAAGCGCCGGATGACCTGTACTGCGACGCGGTAATGCACTCGCCGGCCGGCGGCAAGGACGGCGCGTTCATCATCAGCGTCTGCTATTCCGGGCCTGCCGGGGACGCCGACCGCGTGCTCGCGCCACTGCGCAAGCTGGGCCAGCCGCTCAACGACACCATTGCGTCGGTCGATTACGTGCAGCTGCAGCGCAGTTCGGACATCACCGATCCGCGCAATCGCGGCGAGTATCTCAAGTCCGGGTTCATCAACGGCTTCCCGCCCGAGCTCGTGGCGACGCTGATCGACGGATTTCAGCCGGATCCGCAGCGCGGCACGGTCGTCTTCTTCCAGCACTCCGGTGGTGCGATCGGTCGCGTGGCGCAGGATGCGACGGCGTTTCCCCACCGCCGTTCGCGGCTCAACATGTTCGCCGTCGTCACCTGGGACATCGACCGCGACGGCGCGCCGCACGTCAAGTACGTCAAGGACTACTGGTCGAAGCTGCAGCGCCACACCGACGGCTACTATACGAACGAGGTTGCAAACGAGCCGCAACGACAGGTGGACGCGAACTACCAGGGCAACATCGGGCGGCTCGTCGAGCTCAAGAACAAGTACGACCCGGGCAACCTGTTCAGGCTCAACGCGAACGTGAAGCCGACGGCCTGAGCACAGGGCTCGACGACGCGCCTGCGATTCAAGCACTATCGCCGGCGTCGACCCACGGAGAGATGAACGGATGCAACTGATCGAATCGATCGTCGCGGACGCGCCGTCCATCGCGGCGGTGCGCCGCGACCTGCACGCCCACCCTGAGCTGTGCTTCGAGGAGACGCGGACCTCCGACCTGATCGCGCGGCAACTGACCGACTGGGGCATCGAAGTGCACCGCGGGCTCGGCAAGACCGGGGTCGTGGGTGTCATCAGGAACGGACCCTCATCGCGTGCCATCGGCCTGCGCGCCGACATCGACGCGCTGCCGATGACGGAACACAACCGCTTCGCCCATGCGAGCAGGCACGCCGGCCGGATGCACGCCTGCGGCCACGACGGCCACACGGCGATGCTGCTCGCGGCCGCCAAGCACCTCGCAAGCCACCGCAATTTCGACGGCACGGTATACCTCGTGTTTCAGCCGGCGGAGGAGGGTGGCGGCGGGGCGCGGGAGATGATCAAGGACGGCCTGTTCGAGCGCTTCCCGATGGAGGCGATCTTCGGCGCCCACAACTGGCCCGGTCTTGCCGTCGGGCAGTTCGCATTGCGCTCCGGGCCGGTCTTTGCTTCGAGCAACGAGTTCCGGATCGTCGTCCATGGCAAGGGGGCGCACGGGGCGATGCCGCACAACGGCATCGATCCGATCCCGACCGCCTGCCAGATGGTGCAGGCGTTCCAGACCATACTGACGCGTAATGCCCATCCGCTGGACACCGGCGTGATCTCGGTGACGATGATCCACGCGGGCGAGGCCACCAATGTGATTCCGGATCATTGCGTGGTCGAGGGCACGGTACGGACCTTCAAGACCGAGGTGCTCGACCTGATCGAGCGGCGCATGAGGACGATTGCCGAGGCGACCTGTGCGGCGTTCGATGCGCGCTGCGAGTTCGAATTCCGCCGCAACTATCCGTCAACCTACAACCATCCCGCGGAGACGGCGTCCCTGCGCCGGTTGCTGTCGGAGGTCGCGGGCGAGGACAACGTGCTCGATTTCCAGCCGACGATGGGCGCCGAGGATTTCAGTTACTTCCTGCTCGAGAAGCCGGGCTGCTATTTCCTGATTGGCAACGGCGACGGCGGGCACCGCGAGGGCGGCCACGGGCTCGGGCCCTGCATGCTTCACAACCCGAGCTACGACTTCAACGACGAACTGATCCCGCTAGGTGGCAGTGCCTGGGTGCGTATCGCCGAGGCCTGGTTGGCGAGCCCGCCGCGCGGCGCGACTCGTTGACGCGCCCGCCCTTGGCAGTCGAGGTTCCCGTGCAACGCCGCGCCACGCGCGGGCAGCGCGTGCTCGACGCGATCGAGCGCGCGGGCAACCGCCTTCCGGACCCGGTGTTGATCTTCGTCTGGCTGATTGCCGCGGTGATCGCACTCAGCGCCGTGGGCGCCGCCGCGGGGTGGGAGGCGGTGAACCCGGTCACCCAGCAGCACATCCGCGCGACCAGCCTCCTCTCCAGCAGCAATCTCGAACGCCTGTTCGTCGAGATGCCGCGCACGCTGACGGGATTCGCACCGCTCGGCTACGTGCTGCTGGTCATGCTCGGCGCGGGCCTGGCCGAGCGGACCGGGCTCGCCGGCGCAGCGATGCGCGCCGCCGTCAGGGGAGCCCCAACGACCTGGCTCACGCCGATCGTCATCTTCGTGTCGGTCATGGCCAACCAGGCTGCCGACGCAGCTTTCGTCGTCATGATCCCGCTCGCAGGCGCGTTGTACGCGGCCGCGGGGCGGCATCCGATCGTCGGCATCGCGGCGTCGTTTGCGGGCGTCGCCGGCGGATTCTCCGCGAACCTGCTGCCGGGCCAGCTCGATGCGCTGCTGCTCGGCATTACCGAGCCCGCCGCGCAGCTGCTCGCGCCCGACTGGAAGATGAACATCGCGGGCAACTGGTACTTCATCGCCGGCATGACGTTCTTCATCGTGCCGCTCGCCTGGTTCATTACCGAGCGCGTGGTGGCGCCCCGCTTTGGCGAGTGGACGCCGACGGCCGAAGCCCCCGTCGCCACCGTGGGCACGGACCTGACCGCCGCCGAGAAGCGCGGTCTGCGCGCTGCGAGCGTCGGCGCCTTGGTTGTCGTCCTCCTGTTCGCGCTGCTCGTCTGGCCGGCGGTCTGGTCTGGAGTCGAAGGTGGCGCGCCGTTGTTCGACGAGAGCGCGGCCGCGAACGGCGGAGGCATCAAGTCGCTGCAACCGTTCTTCCAGAGCCTGGTGGCTGCCTTCTTCCTGCTGTTCCTGGTCACCGGCGTGGCCTATGGCCGTGCGGCCGGCGTGAATCGCAGCCATCGCGACGAGATCCGAATGATCAGCGAGGGCATGGCCAGCATGTCCTACTACATCGTCATGGCCTTCGTGGCCGCGCATTTTGTCGCGCTCTTCAACTGGTCGAACCTCGGCGTCATCCTGGCGATCAACGGGGCCGCGGGTCTGGGGAAGCTGGGGTTGCCTCCGCCGGTCCTGGTTGCAGCCATCGTCGTGCTGGGCGCAAGCATCAATCTCGTGATCGGTTCGGCCAGCGCGAAGTGGGGAATGCTCGCGCCGGTGCTGGTGCCGATGCTGATGCTGCTCGGGATTTCGCCGGAGATGACCACCGCGGCATTTCGCATGGGGGACAGCGTGACCAACCCGATCACGCCCTTGCTGGTCTATTTCCCGCTGGCGCTGGTGTTCTGCCAGCGCTGGGTCCCCGGCTTCGGCATGGGCAGCCTGATCGCCGCGATGTTGCCGTATTCCCTCGGGTTCCTGGTGATCGGTCTGCTGATGACTTCTGGTTGGGTATTCTTCGACCTGCCGGTCGGTCCCGGGGCATCGGTCGGCTACGTGCTTCCGGGGGGTGCGGTGACCGTGCCACAGTAGCCGACGGTGAATCCGTTGTTGCCTGATTTGCGACTGGGATGAGCACGATGCGAGTACTGATCACAGGTGGCACGGGCTTCGTCGGCCACGCGTTGTGCCCGCGGCTTGCGGCCGCAGGACACGAGATCGTGATCCTGACCCGCCAGACGAATGCACGACTGCCGGAGGGCGCCTCGTCGGCTGCGACGCGGCTCGACGGGCTCGATGCGGCTGACTTTGGCGGCGTGATCAACCTGGCCGGCGCGCCGATCGGTGACGCGCGCTGGACGGAGAGACGCAAGAAGCTGCTGCTGGATTCCCGAGTGCAGACCACGGCGCGCCTGGTCGAATGGATGGGGCGTGCGCGACGGCCGCCGCCCGTGCTGGTCTCGGCGTCCGCGGTGGGGTACTACGGCGAGCAGGGCGACCGGCCGATCCACGAGGACACGCCGCCGACCCCGGGCTTCACGCACGAGTTGTGCGCGGCCTGGGAGCGCGAAGCCGCGAAGGCGAGTGCGCTCGGTGTGCGCGTCTGCGTGATGCGCATCGGCGTCGTGCTCGACCGTGGCGGCGGCGCGCTTGCGAAGATGCTGCCGGCGTTCCGG
>Ga0105105_10000465_pt1 | contig 18596 bp, 19 predicted proteins | sample PPLLaktember2015_4_FD_79108 | JGI IMG/M metagenome (GOLD analysis project Ga0105105, IMG submission 79108) | Freshwater sediment microbial communities from Prairie Pothole Lake near Jamestown, North Dakota, USA - PPLs Lake P8 Core (1) Depth... | ecosystem: Environmental > Aquatic > Freshwater >...
TGGAAAATCATCTAAAAATTTTTTCGCAACTGTGACCGGATCTGTCACACCCCCCTGTTAGACTCGCCTCCAAAAGCATCAAAAGAAATCAGGTTGAGCCTCAGTCCTCAGCCCCCAACCCATTTCAACAAAGGAGGTCCCATGACCAGACACTTGACCCGCGAGGCGTATTGCGACTGCTACGAGTATCATGGCAGCACCCAGATCGAACACACCCGCACCCAGGCCGGGGAAACGGTCTGGCGCGACTGGATCATCTTCGACACCGTGGAGGAGGCCGCCGACTATTTCAACGCGGCCTGCGTCGATTGAGAGGGAGGAGCCAGATGAATAACGCAGAAATTCGGATGACCGGGGTCGGATGTTTTGCCGGGGGGGTCACGCTTTCGCGGGTGCTGCGCCGGATGATGGATGCCTATTCACTGGGGGATTGGAGCCAAGCGCAAAGCGCTCAGCCGGACACGCCGCCGGCGATTCAGGTGCTGCAGCGGCTCATGAGCGCCGGCAGCCGGTCTTCCGGACAAGCAGACCGCACCCCAAGACTTGAAGATGTCGCGGGCTTTTTCCTGAATTTCGACAACGAACGCCTCAACCTGTCCGTGTTCACCCGCGGCCGGGGGAGACGGTGTCAAAAATTCACGGCCTCCCTGGAGGGCCTCACGCGCTTGCGCCAAAGCCGTTTACATTGATTGCGCCCCATAAGTTTCTATCGCAGCGCACGGGGCGGAAAAAATTCATTTAGGATGGCATTCCGAGCAGGAGGTCGGCCCCGACTTCGGCAGGGGCTTGTCCAGCGTCTTGACGGCCTTCTGGAGAGCCAGGTTCTTGACCTTGTTCGCCTTGTGGCAGTTGATGCACAGCTTGTGGTAGGCGGCTTTGAAATAGGCAATGTTGGACTCGTCATCGCGGGGTTCGCCGGGTTTCGGCTTGGCGACTTCAGCCAGATCATGGCAGCCGGAGGTCATGCATCCGGTGATCGGCTCGGTCCGGCCCCAGGTGTGGTGGCAGGTGATACAGGCGATGTCGAAATGCTGGGCATGCGGGAATTCCACCGCCGAGCGTTTGGATTCGACGCCGTCCGGCGCCTTGAGGACGATTTTGCCCATCGGAATGTACATGTCCTCGGGTGCCGCCGCCCCGGAAAAGGCCTTCACGCCTCCGATCAGTCCAACCGCCGCCACGACCATGACCAACCAGACCGTCTTGCGCTTCGTCATCGTACCCCCTTTTAATCCCCATCGAACTGAAATTAAAATTAGCGATATTGTCAAAATTGTCGCGTCGAATGGCATGCCTTTGAATCGGCAGAAAGGTGCATAGCAATTTTCGGGGCCTTCGACAACAAAATTTGATGCCCTTCGCTAAAAGGATGCATGCGCCGGCCCTACGCGAGTTCGACCAGCGCTTCGCGCATGAGCCGGCCGATCGGCATCGCGTGCGGGCAGCGCTCCTCCGCCCGGGCATAGTCCATCTTGGCCATGACGGCGCGGGTCTCCGGGGCGATGGAGTGGAAGCGACGGCGGGCGTAATCCCGGTTGCCGTAGCTGCGGTGGTACATGAGATAGCGCATCACCTTCCCCACCGGAACGGCCTCGGCCAGCAACGGTTCGCAGAAGCGGGTGCACCCGGCGCAGTAGCCGGAGGCGCTGGCCAAGGCATCGCCCGCCAGGGCCTCCCGCTCCCGGGCGGACAGCCGCGTCTGGTTCAGGGCCGCCGCGGTGTTTTCGGAAAGCAGCGCCAGGGTGGGCATCTGCGAGCAGATGCTGGCGATCTGCGGGTTTTCCCACACCGCCTTGAGCTTGGCCTGGCCCTGGGTGAATCCGCTCTGAAGGAAACGGCCGCCGCGTTGGATTTCCTCGGCGCTGTTGGCCAGCACCTGGCCGCCGCCCTGGGTCTTCATGGCGGTCAGCCCGATGCCGGCTTGGGTGCAGGCATCCACCGCGCGGCGCATGGCGTCGGTGTGCATCAGGCGGTAGTTGTACGTCATCATGATGCCGTCGATCCATCCCAAGGAAGCCGCTCCGAGCAGACATTCCTCCATGTTGCTGTGGGAGCTGAAACCGAAGAAGCGGATCTTGCCCTGGGCCTTGGCGGTTTCGCCCCACTTCTGTATGTCCTTGGTCATGGCGGAAATGCTGCGGATGGCGTGGACGAAGAACAGGTCGACATGGTCGGTGCGCATGCGCTCGAGCGACAGGTCGAGGTGCTCGGTCATGCCCTTGAGCGTCCAGGCCGTCGACTTGGTTACGAGAAAAATGCTTTTGCGGTCCTGCGGGTATTTCGCAAAGTACTTTCCGATGCCGAGCTCGCTGTTGCCGCCCTCGTAGGAATTGGCAGTATCCCAGTAAGTGACACCCCATTTGACCGCTTGACGCAGCATGAGCTGATTGCTGGGGATGTCGAACATCCCGCCCAGCGACAAGACCGCGACCTGTTCACCGGTCTTTCCGAACGGGCGGGTGGGCACCCGCCCGGGAGCCTGCGCAGCCAGCGACGGCGGAACCGCCGCAGCCGCCAGCAGCCCGAGGCCAGCGGCGCCCGTGGCTTTGAGAAAATCCCTGCGGGAGAAATCTTTTTCGTTATCCATACGTTCAGTCTTCCTCTAAATCGAGTTTTCTAAGCAGCTCTTCAATCATCTATTTCCGGGCATCCATTGTCAACCCAAATCAAATAGTCCCTTTACCAGGGATTGACTCTGCCTACCTCACATTTTTTGAAACTTGATGTATCCACTGTCGCTGTCAGAAACGCAGCTTTCATGAGAATCGGATTTACGGTGATATTTTCCGAACGATCTGCATCAGCCGAGGCCGTCTGCTGCATGCTGTTGTTGTTAGGCGATTATCTGCGTGCTGCCTTATCAATTCCTCGCTTTTGCCACCTGCCACCTTCCGATAAGACAGGACCTTGTCACGTTAGTCAACTACGTCCCCAACCTCGTCAGTCAAAATCAACCCATAAAACTGAAGGACTATTTTTTCTTCCCAAAGCTCATTCCCTGCCTTACGTATTCATCTTCGGTGATGATGCCGTCATTGTCAGCATCCCAGAATTTACAGTTTTTTTCCGCCATCGCCGGATCTTTATAGCCCGCTTTGCATTCTGATACGGAAAGCTTGCCATCTTTGTTTGTATCCGCCTCTGACAGGATCAGTCTATACGCACTCCTGATCATTTCGTCAGACGGCCCGGCAGAGTGACTAGTAAAGACAGTACTGGTCATGACGATGAACACAAGGGAAAAGATTCCAATGCTTTTCATGCTCGTTCCTCCTTTCGCCAGAAATTGTTGATCGAATAGAGATAGCTTGGAGCCTATGGTATTTGCGGCCTGATGGTTGCCCTCCAGGTTGCCGAGGTGAACAGCGTACCCATAAACAAATTTTGATCAGCAACACCACAGGGCGGTGCCGGGAGCAGGGGACTCGGGTACGCTCAAGGGGCGCTCGAGTTCGATCGCACCCACATTGCCCTCTGGGAAGGCTTATGCCGCCTCTGCGTGGAGCTTAACACCAAGCGCACGCGCTACCTTATCAAGAGGCGGTTACTTCTCTTCGTGTAATAGATGCGATAACCAGGACCAAAGTCAATCTTGAGTTCCGACAAGGGCCGGGATCGCCTCTGACTATGAGGCCAAACAAGTTATTCTGCTACAAGAAAAAAAAAAGAGTAGAATCGAATCTTAAAGTACCATCCGATGGCGCTCTGAGCGCGATTCGTTTTCGGCCGTCACGCGGATGGCCCGTCGGCCGAGGACCGGGCATTCGTGCTCGCAGACGCCGCAGCCGATGCACAATTTCGGGTCGACGTAGGGCTGCTGCAAGCGGACCTGAACTGAGACCGGGCTGCCGGGTGGGGGAGCTTCGGCAGCGGCCAGCGGCCGCTCCAGCTCCAGCTCGGCAGCCGTGTGGGCGGCGATCCGCAGGCGCCGGCCGCCGGGGAGCAGCGCATGGTAATCCCCGGTGCCGAAGCGGCCACCTTCGAGCGCATCGGCGGCCAGCAGCAGGCGGCCGCGGTCGGTGCCCTTCACCGTCAGTGCAACGCTCGTCCGCACGGGGTTGAAGACCTCGCGGGTGAAGATCGCCTTGGGGCTGACCGGGCAGTTCTCCTGGCAAACGATGCAGGGCTTGTCCATGGCCCAGGGCAGGCAGCGGCCGCGGTCGACGAAGGCCGTGCCGATGCGCAGCGGGCCGCGGCCGGCGAAGCCGCTGCGGCCCAGGCGCTCGTCGAGGCTGACGGGCCGGATGGCGGCCGTGGGGCAGAGATGGCCGCAGGCGATGCAGGTGTGCTGGCAGCCGCTGGTTCCGACCCGGAAATTCAACTTGGGGGTCCAAACCCCCTCGATCCCCCCCTCCAGACCCGCCGGATGAATGACGTTGGTCGGACAGACGCGCATGCACTGGCCGCACTTGATGCAGCGCGCCAGGAAGTCCTCCTCCGCCAGGGCGCCGGGCGGACGGATCAGGCCGGCGTACCAGTTCGGGCCGCTGGTTCCGTCCAGCCGCAGGACGGGGGCGGCCAGCAGGCCGGACACGGCTGACACCACGAACCCGCGGCGCGACAGGTCCGGCAGCAGGGCTTCCCCGGCGGCCGAGGGCTGCGTGCGGTAGGTGATGGCGTCGTGGCGGCATTCGTCCAGGCAGTTCAGACACATGACGCATTCGCTGATGCGAATTTTGGCGGTGGGCGCGCAGGCCCCCTCGCAGCTGCGTTCGCACCGGCGGCAGTCCGTGCAGCCTTCCTCCGTGCGTGCGACGCGCCACAGCGCCCAGCGGCTCAAAACCCCCAGAAGGGCGCCCAGGGGGCAGATGAAGCGGCAGTAAAACCGGGGGATCCAAAGGTTGAGGAAGAGCGCGCATAGGAATACGCCGCCGATCAGCCCGGCACCCTCATAGAAGCGGGGCAGGGGGGCAAGCCCGAGGCCGGCGCGGTCGGCGAGCGGCAGCAGGATCAGGTTGACGGAGCGGTGCGCGAGCGGCAGCGGATCGAGAAGGCCGATCTGCAGCGAGCCGGAAGACATCCACTCCCGGGGCAGAAGAACGCAGGCGGCCAAAAAGAAGATCAAAACGTAGTACTTGACGGCTTGGGCCGGACGAAAGCGGTTCATCTCCAGCTGGGCGGGCAGCTTCCGGGAGCGGCGCCCGAGCCAGCCGATGAATTGGTGCATGGCGCCGAACGGGCAGATCCAGCCGCAGAACACCCGACCCAGCAGGAGCGTGAGCGCCACGGTGGCCAGCCCCCAAAACAGGCCGGCATAAAGCGTGCGCGTGGACAAAAGCGTGGCGATTCCCACCAGGGGATCGAGCTCGAGCAGCCAGTTGACCGGCCAGCCCCGCAGCTGCCAGGGCCTTTCCCCGAGGGTGGCGGCCGTGCAGAACCAGAGGAAGGCCACGACGAAAAACACCTGGCTGGCGCGGCGGGCGGTCACGATCCTCATGCGCTCACCTCGATCGGGGACAGCGCCCGATAGTCGGCCGATCCGGCGCCGAGGGCTTCGGCCTTGGCGATGAACGGCAGATCGGCCGCGGTCTTTCCGAGCAGGGTGGCGCCGTAGGCGTCCACGGCCACCTGATCGGTGCCGAGGATCAGCGTGCGGGTATCCTTGAGGTCTGCGAGCGAGCCGCCCGTGGGGCCGTTGCTGACCATGGTGGTGGTGCCGTCGAGCACCACCAGGGTGGGTTTCACCATGCGGGCCAGCTCGGCGATGATGGTCTGGATGTCCTGGTGGAAGATGTTGCGCCGTCCCCCGAGCAGGCCGTACCAGTTCTTCATCACCATCGAGGCCCCGCTGCGGTGGTGATCCTTCAGGGGTGCGAGGCCGATCAGCTTGGTGGCACGGACGAGCGGATCGAGCAGCACGGGCCAGTTTTTGATCAGGTGGGCGTCCGGCAGGGTCAGGGGGTGGAAGAAGCGCTCCTCGGGCAGGACGACCTCGGCGCCGGCGCTGCGCGCCGCCTGGCCGATGCCGGTCAATGCGAAGCAGCTGGCCGGGTCATTGATCGGGTTGTCGGCCACGTGCACGGCCGCGGCCCCGGCCTTCAGGCATAAGCGAGTCAGCTCGGAGACGAGCTCGGGGTGGGTGGTGGCCGACAGGAGCGGAGGCGACGCGAACGCCGCGTTCACCTTGATCAGGACCCGGTCCCCCTTGCGGATGAAGGTCTCGATGCCCCCCAGGGCCTGCAGGGCCAGCGGCAGCGTGCGCAGCCGGTCGGCCCCGCGGGCGATGCACATCTTGCGCCCGGCTTCCGGAAGCGAGAAGTCGGGCAGCCCGGAGGCCGCCAACTCCTCGGATGCCGGCTGAGGGCCGGATGGATCGTGCGTCAGGAAAGCGATGCCGCCGGCGGCGAGCAGGGCGGCGCCGGCGCGGGCCGCCCGGCCCATGAACTCGCGCCGGTTCAGGAGGGGGTCAGGGGCCATGCGGCGCCTCCTTGAGCTTCTCGGCCAAGCGCACGGCCAATGCCAGGGCCTCCTCCCGGCTGGGCGCTTCGTGAACGCCGGCCAGAAAAGGCCCCAGAGCGAAAACCACTTCGTACGTGTCCAGAATCGCGATGACGGACGTGCCGCCGACCGGCTTGTCCGCGAGGCTCACCTCTCCGCCGTAGGCCTTGAGAAAATCCACGTAAGCGCGTGCCCGGTCGACGGCTTCCCGGGGGCTCTCCCGGCGGGAGAGGAAGGCCGTCATCTCGCCGCCGTCCGCGGCATAGGCCGCCGTGAAGACCCGGTCCAGGCCGGCCAGCCCGAAGGCGTCGGCGGGGATCAGGCGGATGCCGGCCTCATCGAGGCCTTCCCGGGGGAATAGATCGCGCTCTGCGATGGCGGCCCCGGCGGCCGGCCGTTGGGCCATGAATCCGCGGGCGAGCGCCTCCATGGCGTCGAGCAACCGGGAATCCTTGCTGGAAGCGATCAATTCCAGGTAGAAGGATCCGTGTGCCAAGAACAGCGCGTTTTCGGCCCGGTAGGCGAATTCGGCGAACCCCAACGGTGTTCCGTCGCTGCGGCGCTGCTGGCTGAAGACCGCGTAGGCGTTCGGCGCGGTGCCCATGTCGTAGACGAAGGCTTCGAGCCAGTCCTGCGGCCGGCCGGCAAGAGCCAGGCGCTGGCAATGCAGGCGCACGAAGCCGGCGGAAAGATAAAGTTCGGCCTTGCCGTTGATTTTGTCCGCAAGTGTTTCGCGGTCGAATCGTTCCGGCGGCGAAAGCGGCGACAGGCCCTCGGGCAGTTCCAGGAAGGGTTCCGCGGAAGCGGGGGGTTGGGTGGCGACGACGGCTCCCGCGAGGTAGTTGAGCACGGCCGGATTGAACCTGGACTGCGCCCAGCAAATCCAGAAGGCGGCCGCCGCCAGGACCGCGAACACGAACAGCCCGATCAGGGTTTGCCGGCGGGACCGGGGGCGGCCGGATAAATGGGCATTGTTCGAACAGAGATCCGACATGACGGGTCACACGGACAGGGTTTTTGATTTGTGCTCGATCGGAACGATACACTTAACTTCGAACGCATGTCAAACGATGATGAACTCGTAAAAAGCAGGTTATGGCTCGCAGCGCCATCCTATAGGCAACTGCGTGTGGGAGAGCTTTCAGGCTCGATTCAGCCGTCGCAGCCAGGGCTGCTATGGCGAAGCCGGCTCATCGCGTCTGGAAAGCCGCTCCTACAGAAAAACAGCCCAAATGCAACTGACTTGCTTGAGAGCCGGATGTTGCTTGACGGGCTTGATTGAGGTATTAGCGTTGAGCTTCAAATGCCGTCGCTTAAAAATCCCCCAACCCCCTTTGTCAAAGGGGGCGAAGGGGGATTTCGTTGCATGATAGGGTTAATGCCGCGAAACATATAGCGAACATCAGCAGATTCCAACGGAATTCAAATGCAACGAAATTCAATTCTTTGCCCCAAATGCGGTCTTCTGATCAGTCTCAGCGAGCAAACCTGCCCTTACTGCGGGCTGCGGTCGCCCGGCGCGCGCTGGCGGCGTCTGGCCGTATTCAGGCTGCTGGCCGACCCGGCCCTGATGGTCAAAACGGTCATCGGCGTGAACATCGGCTTCTTCGTGCTGTCGCTGCTGATGGACTTGCCGACCGCGGGCTTGACGGCGAATCCGCTGCGGCTGTTATCGCCCTCGGACCGCAGCCTTTTCGTTTTGGGGGCGACGGGGGCCATCCCCATCGACGGTTATCAGCGCTGGTGGACGCTGGTGTCCGCCGGCTACCTGCACGGCGGTCTGCTGCACATCTTCTTCAATATGGCGGCGTTGCGGCAGCTGTCGGCGGTGGTCATCCGCGAATTCGGAATCCGCCGGATGTTTGCCATCTATACGCTGGGGGGCGTGGCGGGCTTCGGAGTTTCCTACCTGGCAGGGGTCGGATTGACCATCGGGGCCTCGGCCGGCGTCTGCGGGCTGGTGGGTGCCATCTTGTTCTTCGGAAAGAGCCGGGGAGGGGCTTACGGCACGGCCCTCTACAAGCAGGTCGGCATGTGGATGGTCATCATGTTCGTGTTCGGATTCTTGGTGCCCGGCATCAACAACTGGGGGCACGCTGGCGGAATCGCCGCCGGCGCGCTGCTGGGCTATTTGCTGGGTTACAACGAACGCAAACGGGAAACCGCTTTCGCAAGGACCCTGGCGTCCCTTTGTCTGGCAGCCACAGCCGTCATTCTCGCCTGGGCTGTTCTGACCAGCTTCTATTACCGACTGATCTGATCATTCCCAATAACGAAAGAAGTGGTGCACGGGGCCGTGGCCGCGGCCCAGCCGATAGGCGGCGCCGGCTTGTAACGCGGCGGTGATGTAAATCTTGGCCCGGCGCACGGCGGCCTCCAAATCTTCTCCCCGGGCGAGGTGCGCCGCGATGGCCGCAGAGAGGGTGCAGCCGGTTCCATGGGTGTTGCGGCTGGCGATGCGTTCGGCCGGAAACGCCACCCAGCGGTCTGCGCGGCAGAGGTAGAGCAGGTCGCTGCTGTCGGATCCCTCCAGATGGCCGCCCTTCAGCAGGACCGATTCGCTTCCGTAGCGAGCCAGATCGCGGGCCGCCGCCCGCATGTCGGCGAGGCTGCTAATTCGACGGCCGGCGAGCACTTCGGCTTCCGGCACGTTGGGGGTGACGACCTCCGCCAGCGGCATCAGGTATTCCCGGATGGCCCCGACCGCATCGTCCTCGAGCAGTCGGTCTCCGCTCTGCGCCACCATCACCGGATCCAGGACGATGTGGCGGGCCTCGTATTTGCGCAGCTGCTCGGCCACCACGCGGATCAGCCGGGCGGAGTAGAGCATGCCGATCTTGACGGCGTCCGCGCCGATGTCCTCGAAGACCGCCCCGATCTGCGCGGCGGCGAACTCGGGCGGCACCGGGTGAATGGCGCTCACGCCGACGGTGTTCTGGGCGGTGAGCGCGGTGACGGCGGACATGCCGTAGCATTCCAGGGCGGCAAAGGTTTTCAGATCGGCCTGGATCCCGGCGCCGCCGCCGCTGTCGGAGCCGGCGACGGTCAGCACGCGGCGATAGACGCGGGTCTCGGCGCAGGAGGGCATGGCGGGCTGTTCCATGTCAGGGCCTCTTGAAGTGGTCCCAGCCGGTGGGACGGATGGGAGCGCTGTTGCCGGCGTCGTCCACGAGCTCCATGCGCGCCGTGTCCGTGATTTCGCCGATGGCGTAAAGCGGACGGCCGAAGGCGGCTTGGAAAGCGGCGGCGATACCGCCGGCGTCACCGGCGGCCGCGGTCAGCAGCAGGGTGTAGTCCTCGCCGCCGGAGAGGGCGTAATCCAGCGGGGATCGGCCGAAGCGCCGGCAGAAGAAATTCAGGTTGTCGGAGGTCGGCAGCTTGGCGGCGTAGATTCGGGCCCCGACCCGGCTTTCCTCCACGATATGGCCGAGGTCGGAACTCAGTCCGTCGCTGACGTCGATGGCAGCCCGGATTCCCGGGGCGGCCGCCAGCAGCCGTCCTTCATGCAGGTGGGGCTCGGGCCGGCGGTGCGCGGCCAGCAGGGCGTCCAGCTCCGGGGCGTCGACGCCGGCGCCTTCGAGAATGAGGTGCAGCCCGGCGCGGCTGTCGCCCAGGCATCCGGTGCAGAAAATGACGTCTCCGGGCCGCGCCGCTGAGCGGGTCAGCATTTCGTTTTCGGCCACCACCCCGTAGACGGCCACGTTGATGACCAGGTCGGACCGCGAGAAGGTGGTGTCTCCGCCCAGAATGTTGACGGCGTATTTCCGGGCGAGGTCCTGCAGGCCTCGGAAGATGTCATCGAGGTAGGCCAGCTCACAGCTGTCCGGGATGGCGATGCTCACGAAGGCTTCGCGTGCGGTTCCGCCCATGGCGGCGATGTCGCTCAGGTTCACCGCGAGCGACTTATGGCCCAGGTCGCAGCCGCTGATGGCTTCGCGCAGAAAGTGGACGCGCTCCACGAGCAGGTCGGTGGTCACCAAGGACACCAGCCGGCCGTCGCTGCGGAAAGCGGCGGCGTCGTCGCCGATTCCCCGGAGCACGCCCTCCGGCCGTGTGAGGCATCCGCGGCGGATGCGCCGGATGAAGCCGAATTCTCCGATGTCTTTCAGGCCCATGGCCGCCTCGCCGTTTCGATTTCGCGCTTGATCGCGCGCGCCGCCTGTTCGGGGTCTTCCGCCGCCACGATCGCGGAGACCACGGCGATCCCGTCCGCGCCGCTGCGGATCGCCTCGGCGGCGTTGCCGCGGGTCAACCCGCCGATGGCGACCAGCGGTGTTTTCACCGCCGCACGGATGGCCCGCAGGCCCGCCAGGCCCAAAGGCGCCGCCGTGTCGGCCTTGGTGGGGGTCGCGAAAACGGGACTCACGCCGAGGTAGTCGGCCCCACCGGCCTGGGCCGCGACGGCGTCCCGGATCGATTCGACGGAGATGCCGATCACCATCGAATTTCCCGCGAGCGAGCGCGCTGCGGCGAGCGGCAGGTCGCTCTGGCCGAGGTGCACGCCGGCCGCGCCCACCGCCAGGGCGACGTCGACGCGGTCGTTGATGATGAGCGGCACGCCGCAGGAATTCAGAAAGGCGTTCACCTGGCGCGCCTCTTCGATGAACTCGCGGGTGGAGGCGGCCTTTTCGCGCAGCTGGACACAGGTGATGCCACCCCGCACCGCCGCGCGGACGATCTCCAAGGTGGGACGCCCGCGCGCGAGACCGCGGTCGGTGACCAGGTAAAGGGAGTAATCAATGCGGCGCTTGGCCATTTTCACATCCTTTTTCCAGCCGGCCGGCGTCGTCGACCTTGAGCGGCTTCAGGACTGAGTGCTGAGGACTGAGAAACGCCGTTGATCATTTTACGCGGCCCTCAGTCCTCATTGCTCATCGCTATCTTGCAGCCCTCCCGCAGCTGCTCCGGCGAGATGGTGTAAAGGGCATCCAGCATGCCGATCATGAAGCTGCCGGGGGCCGAGGCGGACCGGCCGGCCACTTCGCCCGCCAGCCCGAAATAGGCCAGCGCTGTGGCGGCGGCGCTGAACGGGTCGGGATCCACCGCCAGGAAAGCGCCGATCGCCGCCGTGGCCGTGCAACCGGTGCCGGTGACGTGGGCCATCAATGGGTGGCCGTTGGCGACCCGGGCCACGCGGGACCCGTCCGTGACGAGGTCCACCGGGCCGGTGATGGCCAGGGTGGAGTCGAGCTCACGCGCCAACAGCCCGGCGGAATGGGCCGCGTCATCTACGGCGTGCAGGGCGTCCACGCCCTGGGTCCTGGACGACGCGTCCCGGAGCGACAACACCTCCGAGGCATTGCCGCGGATGACCGCCGGCCGGACATCCGCAATGATTCTTCCGGCGGCGCGGGTTCGGAAAGCGGTGGCCCCGGCGCCCACGGGGTCCAGCACGACGGGCAGCCGGCGCGCCGCGGCTGCCCGACCAGCCTTGAGCATGGAATCGATCCATTGCTCGGTGAGCGTGCCGATGTTCAACACCAACGCTCCGGCCCAGCCGACCATTTCCTCGACTTCATCGGGGGCGTGGGCCATCACCGGGGAGGCCCCCATTGCCAGCAGAGCATTGGCGGTGTAATTCATGACCACGAAATTGGTAATGTTGTGGATCAAGGGCTTTTGCGCGCGCAGGGCCGCCAGGTTGCGCGCCGCCGCCTGGGCATAATCGGACATGTCTTTCCTCCGTTCGACGGGAAAACAAAAAGGCCGTTTCACAGAGAAACGGCCTCGAGTCGTCAAGCCTGCAGCATCCAACTCGAATTCGTTTCCCTTCGCTGGCATGACCCAGATCAGGTTCCGCGGGTGTGATCTCAGGCTATGAAAGCCACCCCTGAACGAATTCCAGAGTTAAATTTAGTGGGTGGGATGGCGGGTGTCAAGGCTCTGGGGGCGATGGTCGACTGGAGACCGCCCTCCGGCCGGCGGCGCGGCGACAGCCCTCGAGGGGCGTTGAACCCTCCTCGGGGTGTACTCGACGGCGGCCGGGGTCCCGGCCGCCCGGATCTCAACGAACCGTAACGACCGGGCAGGCGGCGTTCAAAATGATATATTGGGCCGTCGAACCGAACAGCAGTTTTCCCACCTTGGATTTACGTTGAATGCCGATGATGATTTCCTCGGCCTTTTTTTCCTCGCCGATCTTGAGGATGTCCTCGCCGGTTTCCAGGCCGCGCACCGAAAGCAGGGTTTCACACTCGAGCCCCTCCTCCTTCAGCGCGATCGCCTGGACGTGGAGCTCTTTTTCGGCGCGTTCGAACTCCTGGCGCGGGATCTCCGGACCGCCGACCATGGAAAAGGCGAGGATGATCCGTCCGCCGAAGGCTCGGGCGTGTTTGGCGGCCAAGCGGGCCGCTTCCCGGGCTTCCTTGGTCCCGTCGTAGGCGACGAGAATGTTCATGATGCCTCCTTATTCAGAGTCCGAGATCCTGGTTGACGAGCACGACTTTGACACGGCCCTTGGGATAGGATTTTTCGGTGATGGTCCACGTGTTGCAGATGCGATCCGGGCTCTTGCACTCCTCGCAGTAGGAGGTCTTCACACAGGGCGTTTTCTTGTCCAGGCGCATCGCGTTGGCCGGAGCGGCAATGTTTTTCACCCGGAACATGGCCTCGTCGATGCTCGGTACGATCTTGTTGCGGCCGACGATAACCACCACGTGCTTGGGGCCGAAGGTGAGGGCCGCCACGCGGTTCCCGAACATATCCAGATTGACGAGCTGGCCGTCCTCGGTTACGGCGTTGGTGCCCGTGATGAACAGGTCGACGAGCAGGGACCTGCGGCGGCGCTCGAGGAATTCTTCGGAGGAGACTTGCTTGTCGAGGGTGTCGACCATCTCGATGTCCGTGCGGGCCTTGACGGTTTGATACAGTCCGGTGCCGACCACCGTCATGGACCCGCCCCAGCCGATGCTGCGGGCGCCGCATTGGGGAACAATCTCATCCATGACGATGCGGTGCGCGGCGGCGGGGTCTGCCGCTGCGTAGGCTTCGAAGTTGTTGGCCTCCAGCGCCCGTTGCAGATCGGCCAGCCGCTTCGCCCAGTAATGATCCAGGGGTCTATCCATGGTTGCCTCCATCGCGTTGCAGGTCAATTCGTGCGGCCGAAACCCTAATGAATCCCGCCCCAAGAATCAAGAAAAATCGATGGATTCCGCCCTCTCCAGATTATCGTTTTGCCGGATGGGACCCTGTGCTAATATTAGGAAGAATGGAAACGGCACCCCAATTTGAAGATGTGGCGCATGTGCGCGCGGCTCTCGAGGGAGCGGGATACATTTGCTCGCCGGGGGTGGCCACGGTCGTGTTTCTGGCGCAGGCCACTCGCAAACCGATTCTGGTCGAAGGACCGGCCGGGGTGGGCAAGACCGAATTGGCCAAAGCCGTCGCCCGCTGCCTGAACCGCGAGCTGATCCGTCTGCAGTGCTACGAGGGACTGGACGAGGCCAAGGCCCTCTACGAATGGGAGTACGCCAAGCAGCTGCTTTACACCCAGATGGTCAAGGAAAAGATCGGCGACGTGGTCGCCGGGGCGCGCTCGATTGCCGAAGCCGTGGACCGCATCGCCGCCCAGGAGGACGCCTTTTTCTCGGAACGCTTCATCCAGCCGCGGCCGCTGTTGCAAGCCATCAGCGCCGAGCACCCGGTGGTGCTGCTGATCGACGAAGTCGACAAGTCCGACCCGGAGTTCGAGGCCTTTCTGCTGGAGGTCTTAAGCGATTTTCAGGTATCGATTCCGGAACTCGGTACGCGCCGGGCGCTGCACATTCCGTTCGTGGTTCTGACCTCCAACGATTCCCGCGACATGAGCGATGCGCTCAAACGCCGCTGCCTGCACCTGTACATCGACTACCCGGACCGCGACCTCGAGCTCAAGATCGTTCGGCTCAAGCTGCCGCTCATCGGCGACCGGCTGGCCTTTCAGCTGGTGGACGCCGTCCGGCGCATCCGCGCGCTGGACCTCAAGAAAAAGCCCGCCATATCCGAGACCCTGGACTGGGCGCAGTCCCTGGTCGCGCTCCAGGTGGAGGAGCTTTCATTGGAGGTGCTGCGGGAAACCCTGAACGTCATCTGCAAACACCGCTCCGATGTCCAGCTGGTCCGCGAGAAGATCGAAAAGGGATTCAGCGTTGCGCCAGGACCTCTAACTGCAGAGTCTTAAAGTTTCAGTCAAAAATGGCGAGTTGGATTATAAATTTCGAATTTGGTCCCGGCCATTCGGGTTCAGGTCTCACCATGGTTCCGCTGCTGCTCAGATTCGTGGCCGGCGCACGTGCTGCCGGCCTGCGCGTTTCCACCTCGGAGGTGCTCGACTGCCTTCAGCATCTGGAGCGCATCGATCCTTTGGAGGAGGCTCAGTTCAAATCCGTCCTGCAGGCCAATTTCGCCAAAAGCCGCCGGGAGCAGGCGCATTTCGAGCGGCTCTACCGGCTTTTTTTTCACGAATTGCGCCAGGACCTCTCCATTGCGCGTTCGCCCGAGCTGGCCGAGACGATCCAGTCGATCCTGCAGTCGCTGCAGCCGGCGGTTGGGACGGACCCCTCCACGCAGGCGCTGGTCGATTTTCTGGCAGGCGACCCCGCCGGGCTGCTGGAACATGCCTCTGCCCGGTCCGGCGGCGCAGGATCGCCGCGTTCGGTTGCAAGCGCCGGCGGAAGCTCGGCGGGTCGGCGGCGGGAGTTGGCGGACCGCATCCGGATGCTGGAGGAGCAGCTGACCGAGGTTTTGGCCGGGCGTCGCGACGAGCTAGGGTGGGAAGAGCGGCGCGATTTATCGGCGCATTTTCAGGATCGTCTGAATGCCGCGCGCCGGCTGCTGGCGCAGAGCATTGAAAACCGCCCGGTGTCCACGGAGCGATTACGATCCTTCCGGCATGGGGTCGACGAGCTGGGCGAGGTCCACTTCGCCTCCCTGACGCCGCGCGAAGTCGAGGCCATGCGGGAAGCCATCGCCCAACTCGTTCGGCGACTCAAGGACCGCATCAGTCGCCGCCAGACCGCGCGCCGCCGGGGGATGCTGGACGTCAAGAAGACCTTGCGCCGCGCTGCTGCCTATGAGGGGGTGCCCCTCGAGGTGTTCCACCGGCGCAGACCGCCGCGCAAGGCCAAGATCGTCACGCTCTGCGACGTATCGGGATCGGTGTGGTCGGCCGCCCGTTTTATGCTCAACATGCTCTACTCGCTGCAGGGGTGTTTTGCGCAGGTGCGCAGCTTCATCTTTGTGGCCGGGGTGCAGGAGGTCTCGGAGATCTTCAAGCAGCACGCGGTCAATGCGGCGATCGAAAAGATCCTGAAAGAGGCGGACATCGATTACAACGCCGCCACGGACTACGGGCGCTCCCTCCGGGAATTCCGGCAGCACTATCTGGACATCCTCAATCGTCAGACGACCCTGATCGTTATCGGTGACGGCCGCTGCAATTACACCCATCCGGAGGAGAGGCTGCTGGCCCAGATGCGGGAGCGCTGCCGGCGCCTGATCTGGCTTAACCCGGAGGCACGCCAGTTCTGGTACTCGGGCGACAGCGAGATGCGGGTGTTTGAAGCCGTTTGCGACGAAGTGCGGCCCTGCCAGAACCTGAATCAGCTGCTGGCGTTCATCACCGCGCTGGTGCTGTGATCTGGAAGGATTTGACAGACAGGAGACGGTCTCTTATAAAACCCCAGTCCCGAATATGATCGGCGCACACAATTGCTTCCGGGAGGTTGCGCATGGAACGGCGCGTCAGCGGCGATACCGCCTTTGTCTGCGGCCGATGGCCGCTTGATCCGTCTCGGTCGACGCTCATTTTCATCCACGGCGCCGGCGAGTCGTCTCTGCTGTGGCACGCCCAGGTGGCGGGGCTGAAGGACCGCGTGAATACGGTCGCCATCGATCTGCCCGGTCATGGCCGCAGCGGCGGCCGCTCGCAGTCCCGCGTGGAGGATTATGCCCGTTCGCTCGTCGACTTCATTGACGCCATCGCCATGCCGCGTCCGGTGCCCTGCGGTTTGAGCATGGGCGGGGCCATTACCCAGCAGCTGCTGCTGGATGAGCTTGCGCGCTTTCCGGCCGGAGTCATCCTTAGCTCGGGCGGCCGGCTGCGGGTGCTGCCCGCTTTGTTCGACATGATTGAAACGGATTTTCCGGCCTACGTGGAGATGGTCGACCGGTTGGGCTTTTCCGAAAAAACGGCACCGGCGGTCAAGCAGCCGTTCCTCGACGATTCGCTCAAGGCCGATCCTGCTGTCGCCCACGGGGATTTCAAGGCCTGCGACCAGTTCGACGTGATTCAGCGGCTGGGGTCCATCCGGGTGCCGGTCCTGGTCATTTCGGCGGAGGACGACAGGCTTACGCCGCCCAAATACGGTGTGTTTCTGGAAAAGCACATTCCGAACGCGGTACGCAGCCACGTCCTGGACGCGGGGCATTTCGTGCCGATCGAAAAACCGCAGGAGGTCAATGCGGCCATCAGTTTTTTCTTGGATGCCAACGGTCTTTAACAACTAAGAGTTTTAAGTTTTACGTGTTAAGTTATAAGAAAAAAAGCGTGGCTTTTGCCGACCCAATCCGATGCTTTTGGTTGGCTTAACACGTAACACTTAAAACTTAGAAACGGTTTTTGATTATGAAAGACGAACGCGGCTTATACTATTACCCGTTTCCGGACAACCGCCGGGTGCACATGTACGTGAAGGAATCCGAGGGCGTGATCTGGTTCCGGATGTGGAACGCCGACGACTCCCAATTGTGGGACCAGCACGCCTGGGTGCCGTACGGCGCCATAATGAAGGCGGCCGACATGTACGCCGGCAAGGCCTTTGACCCGCGCCGGGCCTATGACATCGAGCTGGCCCGCGGCGTGCTCGACGAAAACCGCTGAGCTCCGCCGGCGTCGACCCCGCCATGCCGTCGCTGACCCTCACCCTCACCCATAACCTCCGGCTGAAAGGTGCCCCGCCCGAACTCAGGCAGGCGCTCGTGGAGAAGCTCGAGTTTCCAAACCCCAAGTGGCTCGAGAACGAACGCATGGGGCGCTGGAACCGGGGGACTCCCCGCGTGCTCAAATTCTACGACAGAGTAGGCGCGGACGGACTCTGGATTCCGCGCGGCTGCCTGCGGCAGGTGCTGCTGATGTGCCGCCACATGGGGATCGACTACCGCCTGGACGACCGCCGCCGCCGCCTGCCGCCGGTGGATTTCAGCTTTCGGGGCGAGCTGCGCGCCTTTCAAGAAACCGCCGTCGACCAGATGCTGGCCCGCGATTTCGGAACCTTGAGTGCGCCCACCGGCTGCGGCAAGACCGTAATGGCCCTGAACATGGTCGCCCGTCGCCGCCAGCCGGCCATCGTCATCGTCCATACCAAGGATCTGGCCGCACAATGGGTCGAGCGAATCGACACCTTCCTCGGCATCCCGTCCGCGGAGTGCGGTATGATCGCGGGCGGCCGCGTAAAGGTCGGACCCCGGATCAGCGTTGCGCTGGTCCAGTCGCTCTACAAATGCGCCGAGGAGGTTTCCAAACACATCGGCTTTGTGGTGGCCGACGAGTGCCACCGCTGCCCGAGCCGCACGTTCACCGAGGCGGTCGTTTGCTTCGACGCGCGATTCATGCTGGGCCTCTCGGCCACCCCCTGGCGCCGCGACAACCTCTCGCGGCTGATTTTCTGGCATCTCGGCGACGTGCACCACGAGGTGGACAAGGCCGGCTTGGTGGCTGCCGGAGAGGTGCTGCCGGCGGAGGTGATCGTCCGCGAAACCCGTTTCAAGCCCTTCCACGATCCGGTCAGCGAATACAGCAAAATGCTCTCCGAACTCACGGCGGATACCGAACGCAACCTGATGATCGCCCAGGATGTGGCGGACGAGGTTAGCCAGCGCCCCGGCAGCTGCCTGGTGCTTTCCGACCGCCGGGCGCATTGCGAGAATTTGCAGGCGCTGCTGCGTTACCGGTTCAAGGTGGACTCCGAGCTGATGACCGGCGAGATGCCGGTCCAAGAACGGCAGGCGGTGGTCGAGCGGCTGAACGCCGGCCGGGCGCGCATAGTGATCGCCACCGGCCAGCTGATCGGGGAAGGATTCGACTGCCGCAGGCTGTCCACCCTGTTTCTGGCCACCCCCGTGCGCTTCAGCGGCAGGGTGCTCCAGTACCTCGGCCGGGTTCTGAGGCCGGCTCCCGGCAA
>Ga0105105_10000466_pt1 | contig 18538 bp, 15 predicted proteins | sample PPLLaktember2015_4_FD_79108 | JGI IMG/M metagenome (GOLD analysis project Ga0105105, IMG submission 79108) | Freshwater sediment microbial communities from Prairie Pothole Lake near Jamestown, North Dakota, USA - PPLs Lake P8 Core (1) Depth... | ecosystem: Environmental > Aquatic > Freshwater >...
CAGGGAGCGGGCTTCAGGGAGCGGGCTTCAGCCGCTCGAGCGCGCGCTGCAGCGTCTCCCTCAGCGTCTCGGCGCGGAACGGCTTGGCGATGTAGTCGTCCATCCCGGCTTCGCGGCAGCGGCGCCGGTCGTCGGCGTGGAGCTCCGACGTGAGCGCGACGATCCACGGCTGATGGGCCCCCGGCGGCAGCGCGCGGATCGCCCGCGTCGCCTCGTGTCCGTCGAGTCCCGGCATGCGCACGTCCATGACCACGACGTCGTAGGGCCGGTCCGCCACCTCGACGATGGCCTCGCGGCCGTCGTGCGCGATGCGGGCCGCGATGCCGAGTCGCCCGAGCACGCCGATCGCCAGCGTCCGCGAGACCGCGTCGTCGTCGACCACCAGGACCCGCAGCGCGGACAGCGACACCGGTGCGCCCGGGGTCGCCGTGGCCGTGGCATCGGCCTCGAGCAGTGCGTCGAATCGGAATCGGCTGCCTTCGCCCGGCCGGCTCTCGACCGACAGCGCGCCGCCCATCAGCGCGAGCAGCCGGGCGCAGATCGCGAGGCCGAGCCCGGAGGACGCCTCGCGCAGCGCCGGGCCCGCCGACTCGCCCGCGAACAGCGACGCCAGCCGGGCCCGCTGTGCGGCGTCCAGTCCGACGCCGGTGTCGGCCACCGTGCCCTGCAGCCGCCAGCGGCCGTCGGGCTGAGGCAGCGCCGACAGCTCGAGGCGCACCTCGCCGCGGACGGTCGACTCGATCGCGTGCGACAGCAGCTTCATCAGGACCTGCTGCAGGCGTGCCGCGTCGCCGACCAGCCGCTCGGGCATCGCGCGGCTCCAGAAGACCAGCGACAGCCCCTTGCGCTCCGCCCGCGGCCGCAGCAGCGCGATCGCGTCCTGGGCGCACCGCTGCGGCGAGAACGTGCCGCGCGCCAGACCGACCTGGCCGCCGTTCAGACTCGAGACCTCGAGGAGATCGTCGACGACGTCGACCAGCGCGTCGGCCGATCGCTGGAGCGCATCGACGTAGCCGCGCTGCTCGCCGTCGAGTCGCGTGCCGCGGAGCAGTTCGACCATGCCGACGACACCGTTCAGCGGCGAGCGCAGATCGTGGCCGAGGGACGACAGCAGTGCGTCCGCGGAGCGGCGGGCCTCGGCCGAAGGCGCGTCGCCGCCGTCGCCGTCCATGGCGGGCCGTGCGCGCGCCGCGCCCGATGCGTCGAGCCCGTTCCTCGCTGTCGATGTCATCAGATCCGTCGTCCGTCAGGCTCCGGGGGACGCCCCCGCTCCACGATCGGGCCGCATCGGCGCCCGTCGCTGCCAGCTTAGCCGTTCCGACGCGTCCGCTCACCCGCCGCGGGGCGCTTCGCGGGGCCACCGGTCGGGCGGCGCGCCGTCGACCGCCGACCGCCGGGAGACGGCCGACCGGCGGCCACCGGACGGCTCGCGGCCGCCTCGTCGTCCGGCACGCTTCGTGACGCGGGTGCAACAGCCGAGGGGGCGCCGTCGACCCGGTCATGACGGCGCACCGCGCCGGTGCGCTGAGGGTTCGTCCGAAGGGGTACCGCGGTCCGGGTGATAATCGCGGCCGGTCCCACAGAACGACACGAGGCGCCTCGCGATGGCCCAGCCCATGAATCCCGACCTGCGCCGCGCGGCGCTCGAATACCACGAGCAGGGCCGGCCCGGGAAGATCTCCGTCACCCCGACGAAGAGCCTGGTGAATCAGCGCGACCTCGCGCTGGCCTACTCGCCGGGCGTCGCCGCCGCCTGCGAGATGATCGTCGAGGACCCCGCCAACGCGTTCCGCTACACCGCGCGCGGCAACCTCGTCGCAGTCATCACCAACGGTACCGCGGTGCTCGGTCTCGGCGCGATCGGCCCGCTCGCCGCCAAGCCGGTCATGGAAGGCAAGGGCGTCCTGTTCAAGAAGTTCGCCGGCATCGACGTGTTCGACCTCGAGATCGCCGAGACCGATCCCGACCGTCTCGTCGACATCATCGCCTCGCTCGAGCCGACCTTCGGCGGCATCAACCTCGAGGACATCAAGGCGCCTGAGTGCTTCCACGTCGAGCGCCGGCTGCGCGAGCGGATGAAGATCCCCGTCTTCCATGACGACCAGCACGGCACCGCCGTGGTCGTCGGCGCGGCGATCCTCAACGGCCTGGAGGTGGTGGGCAAGCGTGTCGCCGACTGCAAGCTGGTGGTCAGCGGCGCCGGTGCGGCGGCGCTCGCCTGCCTGGACTTGCTGCTCGACCTCGGCTTCCGGCGCGAGCAGATCTGGGTGACCGACATCGAGGGCGTCGTCTACGCCGGCCGCACCGTGCTGATGGACGACGAGAAGGCGCGGTTCGCGCAGCCCACCGATGCCCGGACCCTCGCCGACGTGATCGGCGACGCCGACGTGTTCCTCGGCCTGTCCGCGGGCGGCGTGCTCAAGCCGGCGATGGTCGCGAAGATGGCGCCGCGGCCGCTGATCCTCGCGCTCGCGAACCCGACGCCCGAGATCCTGCCCGAGCAGGTCCGCGAGGTCCGCGACGACGCGATCATCGCCACCGGTCGCAGCGACTATCCGAACCAGGTCAACAACGTCCTGGTGTTCCCCTTCCTCTTTCGCGGCGCGCTCGACGTCGGCGCGACCACCATCACCCGCGAGATGGAGATCGCCGCGGTCCGGGCGGTGGCCGAACTCGCACGCGCCGAGCAGTCGGACGTCGTGACCGCCGCGTACGGCGGCCCCGGCCAGGCGTTCGGCCCGGAGTTCCTGATCCCGCGTCCCTTCGACCCGCGGCTCATCGTCAAGATCGCGCCCGCGGTCGCGAAGGCGGCGATGGATTCCGGCGTCGCGACGCGCCCGATCGCCGACTTCGACGCCTACCGGTCGCAGCTCGAGCAGTTCGTCTATCACTCGGGCAACTTCATGAAGCCGATCTTCTCGTCCGCCCGGCGCGGCGAGACGCGGCGCATCGTCTATGCCGAGGGCGAGGACGAGCGTGTGCTGCGGGCGGTCCAGCAGATCGTCGACGAGAAGCTCGCCAAGCCGATGCTCGTCGGACGGCCCGCGGTGATCGAGCGCCGCATCGAGCGTTTCGGCCTGCGCATCCGGGCCGGACGCGACTTCGGGATCGTGAACCCCGAATGGGACGAGCGCTTCCGGGACTACTGGCAGAGCTACCACGCGCTGGTCGAGCGCAAGGGCGTCACGCCCGAGTACGCCCAGATCGAGGTCCGGCGGCGCAACACGCTGATCGGTGCGCTGATGGTCCATCGCGCCGAGGCCGACGGCATGCTGTGCGGATCGTTCGGCCCGTACTCGCAGCACCTGCAGTACATCGACGACGTGATCGGGCGCAAGCCGGGGGCGAGCGTCTACGCGGCGATGAACACGCTGATGCTGCCCGGGCGGCAGGTCACGCTGGTCGACACGCACGTGAACGCGGACCCGACGGCATCGGAGCTGGCCGAGATCACCCTGATGGCCGCCGACGAGCTGCGCCGCTTCGGCATCAAGCCGTCGGTGGCGCTGCTGTCGCACTCGAACTTCGGCTCGTCGAACCGACCGTCGGCCCTCAAGATGCGCGATGCGCTGGCGATCCTGCGCGAGCGGGCGCCCGACCTCGAGATCGACGGCGAGATGCACGGGGATGCCGCCCTCGACAGCGACTACCGCCGCAGGCTGATGCCGCGGACCACGCTGTCGGGCGAGGCGAACCTGCTGGTGCTGCCGAACATCGATGCCGCGAACATCTCGTACAACCTGCTCAAGACCGCCGCGGGCAACAACATCGCGATCGGCCCGGTGCTGCTGGGCGCGGCCCGCCCGGTCCACGTGCTGACCGCGTCCTCGACCGTGCGCCGGCTGGTCAACATGACCGCCTGGACCGTCGTGGACATCAACGCTTCGCGCTGAGCCCCCGGGCGGACGGCGAGGCGGGCCCGGCGGTCGATCCGGACCGATCCGCGGCACCCCGGCCGCGGGGCGCGGTCGCCGTTCGTCGGGCGTGGATGCGCGTCGGGCCCGTGCCGCCTGCGGGGCGCGCCGGGCGTGGCTACCCTCGGAGAAGCGGGTGTTCCATCCCGCATACGGCCGCATTCGTCGCGGCCACGAGGCCATGGCGACCAGCGGACTTCCGATCGACGGTGCAGGAGCGCAACCCGGTGCAGGGGGCGGTGCGGGCATGCCCGGACGCTCGCGCAAGCGGTTCGAACTGCTCGAGGACTGTCGCGAGCTGGTGCTCCAGCGCATGTCCGAGGTGGTCGCCCAGGCCCTGAACAAGATGAGCGACGAGCTGACCGCGGAGGCGCTGCGCTCGTTCCGTTCGGATCAGCAGCAGGCCCTGCTCGACGCGGTGATGCTGGTGCGCGAGAACCGCGGCGAGATCGAGAGCCGCTTCCGGCGCAGCTTCGGGGACATCTTCGAGCGCCGCCTGTACGCGCTCGACGGCGCCGCGGCGGCCGTCGCCGAGGGGCCGTCGCAGGACGAGGCACCGCTGCAGCTGGTCTCCGACGACGTCATCAGCGACCGGCTGAGCGTCGACCGCCTGATCGGCCGCGCCAAGAGCCGGCTGGACCCGGACGAGGTGCTCGGCATCCGGGCCCGGCTGGGTGCGCTGCTCGACCGGGACTGGTTCGACGAGGGCAAGCATCCGGTCTCGCCGGAGGCGGTGTTCGAGGCGCTCAAGACCGCGCTCTCGGAGCTGTCGCCGCGTCCGGAGGTCAAGGTCGCGCTGCTCGACGCCTTCGAGCCCCACGTGTCCCAGAACCTCAACGGCATCTACGCCGTGGTCAACGAGCGCCTGCGCTCGAACCACGTGCTGCCCAAGATCCGGCCGCAGGTGCAGACCTTCGCGTCGACCCGGCGGGCCGGCGACGCCGAGGCCGCCGGTCCCTCCCGCGATGCGGGGGGCGCGCAGGCGGGCGGACCTCCGGGCGGCGGCATGCAGGCGGGCGGCGGATACGGTGGCGCGCAGGGCGCGGGGCAGGGCGGTGCGATGCGCGGTGCGCCGATGCATGCCGGCGCCGCGCGCGGCGCGCCGGGGCACCCCGGGGCCGCCCACGGCATCGGCGGTGCGCAGTGGGAGGAAGAGGGCGCCACTGCCGCGGCGGCGGTCGACGGGTACGGTGCGATCCTCGATCCGATGGAGGCGCTGCAGGCCGCCATGAGCGATGCCTCGGCGGGCCGGCCGGCCGGGCGCATGCAGGTCGCGCGGATGCTGTCGAATCCGGCGATGTTCGGCGTCGCCGACATCCCGGTCGCACCGGTGCAGCGTCCGCTGGTCGCGTCGCTGACCGCGATCCAGCGCGATCCGACCCAGCTCGATGTCGTCGGGATGCTGCCGGCGATCGTCGAACGCGTGCGCGAGCAGGGCTCGCCGCTCGACCAGATCACCGTCGAGATCGTCTCGATGGTGTTCGACTACATCTATTCGGATCGGCGGCTGCCGGATTCCATCAAGCAGCAGCTGCTGCGCCTGCAGGTGGTCGCGGTCAAGGCCGCGCTGCTCGACCGCAGCTTCTTCGCCCGCCGGCAGCATCCGATGCGCCGGCTGATCGACCGCATCTCCGACGTCGGCGCCGATCCCGATGCCGACCTGGCACCCGGCGCCCCGATGACCGAGGGGCTCGCCCGGATCGTCGATCGGATCGTCGCCGAGTTCGATGCGGACCTGTCGATCTTCGACCGGGCGCTCGACGAGATCGACGCGCTCGCGCGCGCCGAATCGGAGCGGCGTGCCGCGGGCCTCGAGGCGATGGCCCGCGAGGCCGCCCTGCGCGAGACGCTGGCGATCGCGCAGGACGATGCCCGCTCCGAACTCGGACGGCGCCTCGACAAGGACACGCCGCCCTTCGTGCGGGAATTCCTGCACCGCTGGTGGACGCAGGTGCTCGCGCGCCTGCGCGCGGACCACGAGGGCGAGGCCGCCGCGCAGGCCTGGGAGGCCGGGATGCGGGTGGCGGACTACCTCGTGTGGAGCGTCGCACCGAAGCAGTCCGAGGAGATCGTTCGGCTGGCGACGGTCCTGCCGAACCTGATCCGCGGCCTGAAGGACGGACTGGCCCGGGTCGAGATCCCCGAGGCCGAGGGGACCGCGTTCTTCGACGAGCTGCTGCGCGCGCACACGCTGGAGATCGCCGCCGCGAAGAAGCGCGCCCAGGCGCCGGTGCCGCCGCGTCCCGCCGCCACGAAGTCCGGCGGCGCGGTCGCCGTGCGGATGCAGGCCGACGGCACGGTGCGCTTCGAGCCGCGCACCGACGAGTCCGAGGGGGCGCCGACCGTCTCCGCGTCGGACCAGGTGCTGTCCGCGCTGCGGCGCGGCCAGCACATCGAGATCTCCGACGACGACGGCGCGCGGGTCTTCAAGCTCGCCTGGATCAGCCCCGCCCGCAAGCTCTTCATCCTGACCCGCCAGCCCGAGGAGAGCCTGACGATCCAGGGCTCCGAGTTCGCGTTCATGATCCAGCGCGGTCAGGCCCGCATCGCCGTCGAGGACTCGGCGCTCGACCGCGCGATCGGGTCGGTCACCGGCGGCGAGCCGACCCCGCCCCAGGCGGCCGATGCGGTGCGTGCCGCGCCGGCCGGCGCGTCCGACGACGAGCTGGAGCGCCCGCCGCTCTCGCTGGCCTGATCGCACACCCGGGTCGCACTGGGGTCGTCCTTCCGCGGCCCCGCCTCGTGCCGTAGCATCCGGCCACCATGTCGATGCGCCGATGGATGGGTTGGGTCCTGGTCGCGCTGGCGGTCGCCGCCGGCGCGTTCGCGTTTTCGCGCGACGAGGGCACGCTCGAGGCGGGCGCCGAGGTGTCGGTCCGCCAGCTGCCGCGCGAGGCGCGCGAGACCCTGGCCCTGATCCGCGCCGGCGGCCCGTTCCCGTACAGCAAGGACGGCACGGTGTTCGGCAATCGGGAGCGGCTGCTGCCCCGCCAGCCCCGCGGCTACTACACCGAATACACCGTCAAGACGCCGGGCTCGCGCGACCGCGGCGCCCGCCGCATCGTCGCCGGAGGCGATGCGCGGGTCTCGGGGGAGTACTGGTACACCGACGACCACTACCGATCGTTCCGGCGGATCCGGGAGTGACGCGATGACCCCGCTCGAGAGCCTGCCGCCGAACGCGGTCGAACCCCTCGCCGACCGCAAGGTGGCCGCCCTGCGCCGGCTGGCCCGCGCGTCGGGCCAGCGCTTCCTGCATGCCGACTGCGCCGATGCGCGCGACAAGGCCGGGGTGATGTCCGCGCTCGCTCGCGGCTTCGGGCTGCCCGCGCACTTCGGCGCGAACCTCGATGCGCTCTACGACTGCCTGACGGATCTGGAGCCCGAGCCGGGCGCGAGCGCGCCGGGCCTGGTGCTGGTCGTCGAGCATCTGCCCCGTGCACCGGGGTTCGGCGACGAGGCGCGCGACGCGCTGCTGGAGGTGTTCCGCGACGCCGCCGACGGGTTCGCCGAGCGGGGCGTCGCGTTCCGTGCGTTCTGGTCGCTCAGCGGCGCCCGCCGAGCGCCGCCATGATCGAGCCGAGGTCGCCCAGCCCGCCCTGCGGCAGCTGGCCCTGCGGCGTCAGCGAGTCGACCAGCTTGGGCAGCAGGTCGGCGAGTCCGTTGCCGGCGTCCTGCTGGGACATCCCGAGCTGCTTCGCGAGTCCGGCGATCGTGTCGCCGCCGAGCACCTGCTGAAGCTGGTCCGCCGAGATCGGCAGGTTCTGGCCGGTTCCGATCCACGACTGGACGACGTCGCCCATGCCGCCGCGGGTGAAGGCCGAGACGAGGTCGGTCAGTCCGCCCGCGCCGCCGCCCTGCTGGCCGGCGAGCAGCGCCATCGCCGCCTGCATCAGCGGGTTGGCCTGCGGGGCCTGGCCGCCGAGCGCGCCGCCGAGGCCTCCGAGAAGGTTGTCCATCAGGCTCATGTCGAAGTCCTATCGTGGTTCGGTTGGAGGTGCGGAGGGCGCCAGCCGGTCCGCCGGAGGGCCGAGCTTAGCGCAGCGCCGCGCTCCCGTCGTGACGACCCGGCTCGCGGGGACGCCCGGAGGAGTGGGCCGCGCCGGGCGCCGGTGCGTCAGTAGTCGCCGAAGCGCGCCTGCAGCGCGGCGAGGGCGGCGAGACCGGCGGTCTCGGTGCGCAGCGTCCGCGGCCCCAGGCGCAGCGGCTGCCAGCCGGCGGCGACCGCGCGGGCCTCCTCGTCGTCGTCCAGTCCGCTCTCCGGCCCGGCCAGCAGCCAGGCGCCCCCGACCGGGGCGGCCAGCGCCGCCAGCCCGCCCTCGCCGCGCGGCGACAGCAGCAGTCGCAGCGGGGCGTCCGATCCGCTCGCAGACGCCGCCCGCTCGCCGCGCGATCCCGGGCGTCCGGGGCCGCCCGGCCGCATCAGCCAGCGCTCGATCGGCATCGGCTCGGCGATCGGGGGCAGCACGTCGCGACCGCACTGCATGCAGGCGGCGATCGCGATGCGGCGCCAGTGGGCGAGGCGCTTCGCGGCGCGCGCCTCGTCCAGCTTCAGCACGGAACGGCGCGAGAAGAGCGGCTGGATCGCGCTCGCCCCGAGCTCGATCGCCTTCTCGACGACCCAGTCCATCTTGTCGCCCGCGGGCAGCGCCTGCGCGAGGCCGACGGCCAGGGGGCTCTCCGTGCGCGCGTCGGCGGGCTCGCCCGCGACCACCGTCGCCCCCCGCGGATCGGCGTCGAGCAGGGTCGCCGCGCAGCGGCGGCCCTGTCCGTCGAACACTTCGACCGTATCGCCGGCGCCCAGCCGGAGCACACGCAGCGCATGGTGGCTGGTCTCGGCGTCGAGCCGGAGCGTGGCGCCGGCGGCGATCGGGCCGGCATGGAACAGGCGGTACACCGTAGGGGCGGGCATCGCCGCGCAGTGTAGCCTGCTGTCCGACGGGTCGCGCCCGTTTGATAAAATCGACGCTCCCCACCCCCCCAAGCCGGGCCTGACCGGCCCGCGAGGCGCCCCCATGCAGACATCCCTCCCCGCCGTCGCCGGCCCCGCCGACTCGTCCGCCGACCCGTCGCGCGACCGCAGCGAACCGGCCCGGATGGCCGCCGCGATCCGCGCGCTCGCGATGGATGCCGTCGAACAGGCCGCCTCGGGACACCCCGGCATGCCGATGGGCATGGCCGACATCGCGGTCGCGCTCTGGAGCCGACACCTGCGCCACAACCCCGCGCACCCGACCTGGTTCGACCGGGACCGCTTCGTGCTGTCCAACGGACACGGCTCGATGCTGCTGTACGCGCTGCTGCACCTGACCGGCTACGACCTGTCGATCGACGAGCTGAGACATTTCCGAAAACTGCATTCCAAGACGCCCGGCCATCCCGAGGTCGGCATCACTCCGGGCGTCGAGACCACCACCGGACCGCTCGGTCAGGGCCTCGCGAACGCGGTGGGCATGGCGCTGTCCGAGCGGATGCTGGCGGCCGAGTTCAACCGTGACGGCTTTCCCATCGTCGACCATTTCACCTGGGTGTTCGCCGGCGACGGCTGCCTGATGGAGGGGATCTCGCACGAGGTCTGCTCGCTCGCCGGAACCTGGGGCCTGTCCAAGCTCGTCGTGCTCTACGACGACAACGGCATCTCCATCGACGGCGAGGTCCAGTCGTGGTTCCGCGACGATACGCTGCGCCGCTTCGAGGCCTACGGCTGGAACGTGATCGCCGACGTCGACGGCCATGACGTCGATGCGGTCGACGCCGCGATCGAGATCGCGAAGGAGTGGGGGGCCAACGGCCGCGAGCTGCCGGGCGGACAGCGGTTCGCCCCGACCCTGATCCAGTGCCGGACCGTCATCGGCAAGGGTGCGCCCACCCGCGCCGGCAAGTCGAAGGCGCACGGCGAGCCGCTGGGCGCCGAAGAGATCGCGGGCGTGCGCCGCTGGATGGGCTGGAACCACGGTCCGTTCGAGATCCCCGCCGATGTCTACTCGGCCTGGGACGCCACCGGCTCCGGCGCGCAGCGCCAGGCCGCCTGGGACGACCTCTTCGCCGCCTATGCCGAGCGCCATCCGCAGCAGGCCGGCGAATTCGAGCGTCGCATGCGCGGCGTGCTGCCCGCGACCTGGGAGTTCACCGCCCAGCGCGCGATCGACGAGGCGGTCGCGAAGGCCGAGACCATCGCCACCCGCAAGGCGTCGCAGAACGCGCTGAACCACTTCGGCCCCGCGCTGTCCGAGCTGCTCGGCGGCTCGGCCGACCTGACCGGTTCGAACCTGACCGACTGGAAGGGCGCGGGCGCCTTCCGCAGCTTCGGCGGCCCCGACGGCCAGTCGTTCGTCGCCGGCCGGCACATCAACTACGGCGTCCGGGAATTCGGGATGGCGGCGCTGATGAACGGCGTCGCGCTGCACGGCGGCCACCTGCCCTTCGGCGGCACCTTCCTCACCTTCAGCGACTATTCGCGCAATGCCATCCGGATGGCGGCGCTGATGAAGCAGCGCGTGATCCACGTGTTCACGCACGACTCGATCGGGCTCGGCGAGGACGGCCCGACCCATCAGTCGGTCGAGCACGCCGCGAGCCTGCGGCTGATTCCGGGGCTCGACGTCTGGCGCCCGGCCGACCCGGTCGAGACCGCCGTGGCCTGGGCGATGTCGATCGAGCGCGACGACGGCCCGAGCGCGCTGCTGCTGTCCCGCCAGGCCGTGCCCTTCGTGACCCGCTCGGATGCGCAGGTCGAGGCCATCCGCCACGGCGGCTACGTGGTCCGCGATGCGGCCGAGCCGCGCTGCGCCCTCATCGCCACCGGCTCCGAGCTCGGCCTGGCGATGGCCGCCCGCGACCTGCTCGCCCAGGACGGCATCGAGGTCCGGATCGTGTCGATGCCCTCCACCTCGGTCTTCGATCGGCAGGACGTCACATACAAGGCGCGCGTGTTGCCCGACACTCTCCCGCGGATCGCGGTCGAGGCCGGCGTCACCGACGGGTGGTGGAAGTACCGGTGCGACGCGGTGGTCGGCCTGGACCGCTACGGCGAGTCCGCCCCCGCCGGCACGCTGTTCAAGCATTTCGGATTCACGCCCGAGAACGTCGCGGACACCGTCCGTGCGGTGCTCGCCAAGCATTCAACCTAAGGAGCTGTCATGACCCTGCGTGTCGCCATCAACGGCTACGGCCGAATCGGCCGGAACATCCTGCGTGCCCACTACGAGGGCGGCAAGACCCACGACCTGCAGATCGTCGCGATCAACGACCTCGGCGACCCGAACACCAACGCCCACCTGACGCAGTACGACACGACCCACGGCCGCTTCAACGGCACGGTGTCGGTCGACGGTGACTCGATGGTCGTCAACGGCGACCGCATCAAGGTCTTCGCGCAGCGCGATCCGGCCAAGCTGCCCTGGGGCGACGAGAAGATCGACGTGGTCCTCGAGTGCACCGGCTACTTCACGACGAAGGAGCAGGCCTCGGCCCACCTGAAGGGCGGCGCCAAGAAGGTCGTGATCTCGCAGCCGGGCGGCAAGGACGTCGACGCGACCGTCGTCTTCGGCGTCAACCAGGGCGTGCTCAAGGCCTCGCACACCGTGATCTCGAACGCCTCGTGCACGACCAACTGCCTCGCGCCGGTCGTCAAGCCGCTGAACGACACCATCGGCATCGTCAACGGGCTGATGACCACGGTGCACGCGTTCACCAACGACCAGCGGCTGTCCGACGTCTACCACGAGGACCTGCGCCGTGCCCGCGCCGCCGCCCACAACATGATCCCGACCAAGACCGGCGCGGCCGCCGCGGTCGGCCTCGTGCTGCCCGAGCTGGCCGGCAAGCTCGACGGCTACGCGATCCGCGTCCCGACGATCAACGTGTCCATCGTCGACCTGTCGTTCATCGCCGCCCGCGACACGACCGTCGACGAGGTCAACGCGATCATGAAGGCCGCCTCCGAAGGCGAGCTCAAGGGCATCCTCGGCTACAACACCGGGCCGCTGGTCTCGAGCGACTTCAACCACGATCCGCGCTCGTCGATCTTCGACGCCACGCTCACCAAGGTCTCGGGTCGGCTCGTGAAGGTCTCGAGCTGGTACGACAACGAGTGGGGCTTCAGCAACCGCATGCTCGACACCACCGTCGCGCTGATGTCGGCGAAGTGATCCGGACCGGCCCGCCGCGAGGCGGGCGGGTCCGCCAACGAAGAAGCCCGCGGTGACGCGGGCTTTTTCGTGTCCGGGAGCGGCCGTGACGGCCGGTGTTCAGGCGTCCGTCGCGCTCAGGTGCGCGACGATGATCGCGTTCTCGGCAACCAGCCGGCGCACCCGTGCCGGCAGCCCCTCGAGACGGCATTCGCGGCCGGCGCGCTCGACGTCCTCGGCGAGTTCAGCGCTGCGGGTCGCGCCCACCGTCAGCAGCGAGCCCTTGAGCGTGTGCGCCCAATGCTGGATGGCATCGCGGTCGCCGGCGCTGGTGGCTTCGACGAGCGCGCAGGCCTGCTCGGTCGCGGCCGAGCAGAACAGCGGCACGATGCGTTCGTAGAAGACCTCGTCGCCCTCGAAGCGGGCCATGGCGTCGGCGCGCGTCTGCGCCGGCGCCGGCGGCCGGCCGTCGAAGGGGGCGTGGGTCTCGAGTTCCGAAGCGGCGTGGGCGGCGAGCAGCGTCATCGTGCGGGTGTCCTCCGGACCGGTGAATCGCCCCAGGGGCGAGACCGGACGGATCCGATCATCCTATCGCAGCGGCTGGAACGGGATTCCATTCGTTCCGGGCGGGCGAGCCGTCCGGACCGGCGGTCGCCCTGCCGCGGGCATCGGTCAGTCGAGGTACTCGTCGCGGATCGTGAGGACCTCGTTCCAGACCGTCGACAGGGCCGCCACGCACGCCGGATCGAAATGCTTGCCGGCCCCTTTCTGGATGAAGGCCCGCGCCGCGTCGGGCTGCCAGGCCTCCTTGTAGGGGCGCACCGAGATCAGGGCGTCGAGCACGTCGGCGACCGCGACGATGCGACCCTCGATCGGGATGGCATCGCCGGCAAGGCCACGCGGATACCCCGTCCCGTCCCACTTCTCGTGATGGGTCCACGCGATCGTGGCGCCCATCTGCAGCACCGGCGAGCGGTGCTCGCGCAGGATCTGCCAGCCGATGACGGTGTGCTGCTTCATCACGTCCATCTCGTCGGTCGTCAGGCGGGACGGCTTGAGCAGGATCAAGTCCGGCGTGCCCAGCTTGCCGACGTCGTGCAGCGGCGCCGCCTTGCGGATGAGCGTCTGGAACTCGACGTCGTAGCCGAGCGCCGCGGCGATGGTCTTCGAGTACTCGGCCATCCGCAGCACGTGCGCGCCGGTCTCGGGGTCGCGGAACTCGGCCGCGCGCGCCAGGCACAGCAGGGTGTCGCGCTCGGTCATCGCGATGGCGCGGGTGGCCTTGGCCACCGCGTGCTCGAGCTCGATCGCGCGGTCCGTCAGGCGGCGCGTCATGCCGCGCAGGCGCAGCATGTTGCGCACGCGTGCCGTGAACTCGGCGCGGTCGACCGGCTTGTGCAGGAAATCGGTCGCGCCGGCCTCGAGGGCCTGGCGCCGCAGGTCGCGGTCGGTGTTCGCCGTGACCATCAGCAGCGGCAGCTCGAAGCGGCCGGGCAGGGCGCGCATCCGCTCGATGAAGGTGAGGCCGTCGATGTCGGGCATCTGGTAATCCACGATCACCAGATCGGGGTCGTGCTCGCGGCACCAGGAGAGCCCTTCCTCGCTGCGGCGGAAGATGCGTGGCTCGGCCCCGTCGACTCGGCCCACCAGATGCTCCATCACGGTCAGATTGACCGGATTGTCGTCGACGATCACCACTTCCATCTCTTGCACGTCCTCGATCCCGGCCAAGGGGCCGTACGACAGGTCTTCGGCATCGCGGCGCGACGCTTGAGCGCAGGATCGTGCGGGAGCGTGCGCTGCGTCACGTTGTCGCGACGAATGACGCCCGTCGCCGACCGGCGGTCCATTCGCGACCGGCTAGAATCGGCGTGGTCGACCGGCAGCACGGCCAAGCCGCTCGTTCCCCGTTCGTTCCTCCTTTTCCATCCCTGCGACCAACGACCATGATCCGCTTCAAGCGACTCAGCGACCTGGACCTGTCCGGCAAGCGGGTGTTCATCCGCGCCGACCTCAACGTGCCCCAGGACGACGCCGGTTCCATCACCGACGACACCCGGATCCGGGCCTCGGTGCCGGCGATCGAGTACTGCCTGAAGGCGGGCGCTGCCGTCATGGTCACCTCCCACCTCGGCCGTCCGACGGAGGGCACGCTGCGGCCCGAGGATTCGCTCGCACCGATCGCCGCCCGCCTGTCCGAGAAGCTCGGCCGTCCGGTCCGGCTTCAGCAGGACTGGGTCGACGGCGGCTTCGCGGTCGCGCCGGGCGAGGTCGTGCTGCTCGAGAACTGCCGCACGAACAAGGGCGAGAAGAAGGACGACGAAGGGCTGGCGCGCCGGATGGCCGCGCTCTGCGACATCTACGTCAACGACGCCTTCGGTACCGCCCACCGTGCGGAGGCCACCACCCACGGCATCGCCCGATTCGCGCCGGTGGCCTGCGCCGGGCCGCTGATGGCGGCCGAACTCGACGCGCTCGGTCGGGCGCTCGGCGCGCCGAAGCGTCCGATGGTGGCGATCGTCGCCGGCTCGAAGGTGTCGACCAAGCTCACGATCCTGAAGTCGCTCGCGGCCAAGGTCGACGGGCTGATCGTCGGCGGCGGCATCGCCAACACCTTCATGGCCGCCGTCGGACTGCCGATCGGCAAGTCGCTGGCCGAGCACGACCTGCTCGACGAGGCGCGCACCATCATCGAGATGATGAAGGCACGCGGTGCCGAGGTGCCGATCCCGACCGACGTCGTCGTCGCCAAGACCTTCGCCGCCGATGCGCCGGCCACCGTCAAGGCGGTCGCCGACGTCGCCGCCGACGACCTGATCCTCGACATCGGTCCGCAGACCGCCGGACGGCTCGCCGCGCAGCTCGCCGCGGCCGGCACGATCGTCTGGAACGGTCCGGTCGGCGTGTTCGAGTTCGATGCGTTCGCCAAGGGCACCGAGGCCCTCGCCCGCGCCATCGCCGCCTCGCCGGGCTTCTCGATCGCCGGCGGCGGCGATACGCTGGCCGCGATCTCGAAGTTCGGGATCACCGCGGACGTGGACTACATCTCCACCGGCGGCGGTGCGTTCCTCGAGTTCCTCGAAGGCCGTACGCTGCCGGCCGTGGCCGCGCTGGAGGCCCGCGCCTGAGCGCTCGTCTGATCGCTCGTCTGATCGGTCACCCGATCGGTCGCACGGCGGCGCGACGCGCCGCCGTCCGCCCGTCTCCGATCTAGAGGACCCGCGAGTACGACCCGCGCTTCATCGTCGAGCGCAGGTAGCGGTCGAAGACCATCGCGATCGCGCGAACGAAATACCGGCCCTGACCGGTCACCGCGATGCCGTCCTGGTCGATGCGCACCAGGCCGAGGTCCTGGAACTCGCGCAGCCGCCCGATCTCCTCGCTGAACGCGAGCTTCGTGTCGACCAGGAAGCTCGTCTCGAGCGCGGCGAACGACACCTCGCCGCTGCACATGATCGACATGATCGCGCTGCGCCGGAGCATGTCGTCGCGGCTCAGCTCGTAGCCGCGATGGATGGGCAGGCGCCCGGCCCGCACCGAATCGCTGTACTCCTCGATCGTGCGGAAGTTCTGCGCATAGCTCGGTCCCATGCGGCCGATCGCCGAGACGCCCAGGCCGAGCATGTCGCAGTCGGGCTGCGTGGTGTAGCCCATGAAGTTCCGATGCAGCATGCCACGCCGCTGCGCGACGGCGAGCGCGTCGTCGGGCAGCGCGAAGTGGTCCATGCCGATGTAGACGTAGCCGTTCTCCGTCAGCATCTGGATCGCCATGCGCATCATGGCCAGCTTGTCGCGGGCCGGCGGCAGCTCGACGGTGTGGATGCGTCGCTGCGGCTTGAAGCGCTCGGGCAGATGCGCGTACCCGTAGACGGCGACCCGATCCGGCCGCAGCTCGACGAGCGTCTCGAGGGTGCGTCGGAAGGTCGTCTCGGTCTGCTTCGGCAGGCCGTGGATCAGGTCGACGTTCACCGACTCGAAGCCGATCTCGCGGGCCGCGCGCGTGAGCTCGAACACCTGTTCGGTCGACTGCACGCGGTGCACGGCGGCCTGCACGTCGGCGTCGAAGTCCTGGACGCCGAAGCTCAGGCGGTTGAACCGCTGCCCGTGCAGCTCGCGCAGCCGCGCGACGTCGACCGTGCGCGGATCGACCTCGATCGAGCGCTCGGCCTGCGGCGTGAAGGCGAACACCCGCTCGAGCCCGTCGATCACCGACTGCAGGGTGGCGCCGTCGAGGAAGGTCGGCGTGCCGCCGCCGAAGTGCATCTGGCTGACCGGCTCGCGGCGGCCGAGACGCTCACCATAGATCTCGACCTCGCGCATCAGGTCTTCCACGTAGGCGCGCCCGCGATCGCGGTCCTTCGTGACGATCTTGTTGCACGCGCAGTAGTAGCAGACCGACGCGCAGAACGGCACGTGCACGTAGACCGACAGCGGCTGGTGCCAGCCGACGGCGGCCCGCTGCCCGAGCCACTGGTCGAGGCTGGAGGCGTCGAAGGCCTCCACGAAGCGGTCGGCGGTGGGATACGAGGTGTACCGGGGGCCGGCCACGTCGAACCGCTCGATCAGGTCGGCCCGGGGCGCGATCGAGCCGCCGGGGTCGTTGGCCGAGGGCCGGGGCGAGAGTGCGAGCGGGTGCATGGCCACACTCTCGCACCCGCCCCTTTCGGGGCATTTGATTCTCGTCAAACTCGACTAGAATCGAACCAAACGGGGAGAAAGAAATCGTGTCAGCGCATCCGATTCCGCCGGTCAAGACCGCGGCCGGCGCGGCCACGCATGCCGTGCACTGCGGCGACTGTGGTCTGCATGACATCTGCCTGGTCGAGGGGCTGAGCCCGACCGAACTCGATCGGCTGACCGGCATGGTCTCGACGCGCCGGCGGATCAAGCGCGGCGAGCCGCTCTTCCGTGCGGGCGATCGGTTCGATGCCGTCTACCCGATCCGTCTCGGATTCTTCAAGACCCGGGTCACCTCGGACGACGGCCGCGAGCAGGTCACCGGCTTCCCGATGCCGGGCGACATCCTCGGCTTCGACGCCATCAGCGCCGCGGCGTTCCAGTGCGATGCCATCGCGCTCGAGGACGCCGAGGTCTGCGTCGTGCCGTTCGAGAAGCTCGAGTCGCTCACCCGCGAGTTCAACGGCCTGCAGCGCCAGCTCCACCGGGTGCTGTCGCGCGAGATCGTGCGCGACCAGGGCGTGATGATGCTGCTGGGCACCATGCGCGCCGAGCAGCGCATCGCCACGTTCGTGCTGAACCTGTCGCAGCGCTTCGCGCAGCGCGGCTTCTCGCCCCGCGAGTTCATCCTGCGGATGACCCGCGAGGAGATCGGCAACTACCTGGGGCTCAAGCTCGAGACGGTCAGCCGGACCTTCTCCAAGCTCCAGGACGACGGCCTGATCACCGTCGAGCAGAAGCGGCTGCGGATCGACGAGCCGTCGCGCCTGCGCGAGGTCGCCGGCGCCGTCTGCGCGCCCGAGTAGGCCGATTCCGGTCGGGTCGCCCCGCGAGGACGGCCCTGACTCGCGGATGCGCGCGCCTCAGCTCGCGCAGAACGGATGGGGCTGGCCCAGCGACAGCGCGAGCAGGGCGGCGACCGCCATCGCGGCGAGCAGGGCCCCTCCGATCCGCATGCCGATCGTCTCGACCCGGGCCGCCCGTGCGGACGAGCCGCGGGCCAGCACGTTCATGAGCCACTGCGCCCCCAGCAGATGGACCGAAGTGCCCGCGCCGAACGCGAGCATCGCGAGCGCGCCGCGCATCGGGTCGCTCGCGAGGGCGGCGGTGGCCAGCGCGCTGTAGAGCAGGCCGCAGGGCACCAGCGCCCACGCGGCGCCGGCGACCCACGGGCGGCCGCGGCCGACCGAGGCGCCGAGCCGCGAGCCGCCGGCACGCCAGGCGCGCACGCCGAGCGCGTCGATCCAGGCCGGCTGGCGGCCGAGCACCAGCAGCGCGAGGCCGAGCGCCAGCAGCCCGACGTTCAGCGTGCCCCACAGCGGGCGCATCAGCGGCATCGCGTCCGAGCCCCAGCGCAGCAGCCACGAGCCGCTGCCGACCGCCGCACCGAGCGCGGCATAGCCGAGCAGGCGCGCGGCATGGAAGGCGAGGTCGTCGGAGCGGGGCAGGGCGCCGGCCAGCGGACGGCCGGAGACCGCATCGACCGGCTGCAGCGGGATGCGTCGGATCGCGGTGGCGGTGCGCGGCGCCGCCGCCTGCGACCCGCCCAGACCATGGACCGCGACCCGCTGCAGCGCCGAACACATCGCCACGCAGTGCAGCCCGCCGAGAAGCCCCAGCGACGCGGCGGTCGCGAGCAGGACGAAGAGGCTCATCGTGTCGTCCGGGCCGGGCGTGCGCCGATCAGGCCGAGCCCGGCGGTGCGCTGGGCGGCGGGTTCGGACCGCGGTAGTCCGGATTCGGCGGGTTGCCCGGCAGCGGCACCGTCAGCGGCACGCGCCGCTGGAAGCGGTTGATCTCCTCCGAGGAGCGCGACAG
>Ga0105105_10000467_pt1 | contig 18535 bp, 19 predicted proteins | sample PPLLaktember2015_4_FD_79108 | JGI IMG/M metagenome (GOLD analysis project Ga0105105, IMG submission 79108) | Freshwater sediment microbial communities from Prairie Pothole Lake near Jamestown, North Dakota, USA - PPLs Lake P8 Core (1) Depth... | ecosystem: Environmental > Aquatic > Freshwater >...
ACCACCGGTTCCACGCGCCGCACGACTGCACGATCGAGCACGTGACCTATCTCAGCGGCGATACCTGGAACGTGAACCCGATCGCGCTGGCGCGTGTCGAGCGGCTGTTCTGCCGCAACGAGCGTGCGGTCCTGCGGGCCCGGCTGGACGAGGGCGGCCACCCGATCGCGATGGTGCCGATCGCGGCGATCCTGGTCGCGTCGATCCGCCTGAAGTTCCTCGATGTGCGCCTGCATCTGCGCTACCTCGGGCCCGAGGAGATCGGTTGCCGCGTGCCGGTCCGCAAGGGGGACGAGCTCGGCGGGTTCGAGCACGGCTCGACGATCGTGGTGTTCGCGCCGCGCGGCTTCGAGCCGTGCGAGGGGATCGTGGCCGGGGCGCGCATCCGGGCAGGGCAGCCGCTGCTGAGGCTGCCCGGACGCACGACGGGGCTCGGACCCGATCACGGACCCGATCACGGACCCGATCGCGGACCCGATCGCGGGCCGGTGTCCGTGCCCCGATGACCCGGCAGGTCATCGGCCACGTTCCGCAAGCGGCGCGGACCGCGCGGCGGGGGCGCCGCCCTGCGCTACCCTGAGGCCCGTCCCGATCCGCGGGACGCGCAGGAGACCCGCCGTGCTGCAGTCGCTCGCCCGCCGCCTGCCGTTCTACTACGGCTGGCTGCTCGTGGCCGTCGTCTTCGTGTCGATGGCCGTCGCGGTCAACGCGCGCACCGCGTTCTCGCTGCTCTATCCGCCGATCCTCGACGAGTTCGGCTGGGACCGCGCGGTGACGGCCGGCGTGTTCTCGTTCGGCTTCCTGGTGTCCGCGATCCTGAGCCCGCTGATCGGCCGCACGATGGATTCGCGCGGCCCGCGCTTCGTGTGCACGATCGGCGTGCTCGCCACCGGTGCCGGCCTGCTGCTCGCCACCTTCACGAGCCAGCCCTGGCACCTGTACCTGACGCTCGGCGTGGGTGTCGGGGCGGGCAGCGTGATCCTCGGCTATTCGGGCCAGGCGCTGTGGCTGCCGGCGTGGTTCGTGCGACGCCGCGGCCTGGCGCTCAGCATCGCCTTCGCCGGCGTCGGCGCGGGCTCGATCCTGCTGCTGCCGCTGATGCAGACGATGATCGAACGCCACGGCTGGCGCTCCGCCTGCATCGGCCTGGGCATCGTCGCGCTGGTGCTGCTGCTGCCGCTGAACCTGCTGCTGCGCCGCCGTCCCGAGGACCTCGGCCTGCGGCCCGACGGCGACGCGGCGCCCGTGGCCGGTTCCGGGCCCGCGCGCCGCTCCAACATCGTCGATGCCGCCTGGGCCGCGACCGACTGGACGCTGGCCAGGGCGCTGCGCACGGCGCGCTTCTGGTGGCTCGCGCTCGGCTACTTCACCGGGCTGCTCGCGTGGTACCTGGTGCAGGTGCATCAGACCAAGTACCTGCTCGAGGTGGGCTTCTCGGCCCACGAGGCGGCCTGGGCGCTGGGCGCGGTCAGCCTTGCCGGCGTGCCCGGCCAGATCGCGCTCGGGCAGCTCTCCGACCGGATCGGGCGCGAGCCGGTGTGGGCGATCGGCAGCCTGGGCTTCGTGCTGACCTACGTCGCGCTGCTCGCGCTGCCCGCGAACCCGAGCCCGCTGCTGCTGTGGACGATGGTGATCGTTCAGGGCGCGCTCGGCTACGGCCTGACCTCGGTGTTCGGCGCGATGCCGGCCGAGATCTTCGAGGGCAAGCACTACGGCAGCATCTTCGGCGTGCTGTCGCTGTCGTCGATCGCGGGAGGCGCCACCGGGCCGTGGGTAGCCGGCGCGATCCACGACGCGACGGGGTCCTATGCGCCGGCGTTCTGGCTCGCCATCGGGGCCTCGCTGCTGTCGATCGTCGCGATCTGGAAGGCCTCGCCGGGGCGCGTGCGCGCGGTGGCGGGGCGCATCCGGGGCGCGACCTGAGCGTGGATCGGGCGCGCCGGGCGTGACCCGCGGTGATTCGCCGTGGTCTGCCGTGGTCCGCCGCGGTCCGCCGCGGTCCGCCCTGATCCGTCGTCAGGCCGGCGGGTCGCCGGACTCGAAGGCGGCGGTGCGGGGCTCGGCCAGCAGCCGGTTCGCCCACTTGCGCGCGACCTTCGCCATGCGCTCGGGCGCGACGCCGAGCTGGGCCATCGCGACGCAGCCGTTGACCGACTCGAAGTACTCGGCGATCAGGCCGTCGCGCAGCCGGAACCGGCTCATGCCGTCGATGACGACGCGCCGTCCGGCGAACTCGGGCACGGTCGACGTGAAGCTCGACAGCGACCAGGCGTAGCCGGTGTCGCCGACGCAGACCGGATCGAACATCTGCCAGCGATAGTCCGGGCCGGCGTCGCGGCGGAACAGCTCGACCAGCATCCGCTCGATGTCGGCCCGGCCGACGTGCGGGCCGTAGACGTAGTCGTGATAGGTCGCGTCGGCGGTGAAGCAGGCGCCGAACGCGGCGCCGTCGCCGGCCTCGGCGGCGGCCATCATGCGGTCGAGCAGGCGGGCGAAGTCGGCGGTGTCCATGGCCCGATCGTAGCGCGATCGGCCGGGGCGGGCGCGAGTCGGGCCGCGGCGACGAGGTCGGGCGCCGTCCGGCGGGAGCCGGCGGAGTCCGAGGAAATCCGGCGGGGTCCTGCGGCGTCCGGGAAAATCCTGCGGTGTCCTGCGGTGTCCTGCGGTGTCCTGCGGTGTCCTGCGGTGTCCTGCGGTGTCCTGCGGCGTCAGCCGGCGTCCGGCGGGCCGACCGTGACGGCGTCGCCGACACGAAGCGCCCCGCCCGAGAGCACGCGCGCGGTCACGCCGCCGTGGCCGCGCATCGCGGTGTAGCCGCCCGCGCCCAGCGCCTCCTCCATCCGGGAGCAGGGCTCGGCCGGGCCGGTCACCTGCAGCACGACGTCGGCACCGATCCGCAGCACGAGCGGCGTGTCCGCGAACAGCGAGCGCGCGGCGAGCAGGTTCAGGCCCGAGACCACGAGGTTGCGCCGCAGCGACTCGGGCTCGATCGCAGCGCGCGCCACCAGCGCGGCGATCGCCGGGAGGTGCTCGGCCTGGATCAGCGTGACCTGGCGCGCGCCGCCACCGGGGGCACGCGACGCGCGCAGGCTCGCGCGGTCGCCGTCGAGTCCGCGTGCGGCGATGGCGAGCACCTCGTCGACGCGGCGCGCCGGCTCGCGCCGCGCCGGCCGCAGGACGATCGCCTCGAGGCGGCCGGCGCGGGGAAAGACGGCGGCGAGGCCGCGCAGGCCCTCGGCGCTCATTCGGCGGGGCCGCCGAACTCCTCGTAGGCGCGCAGGGCGTCGGCCGCGTACATCAGCGACGGCCCGCCGCCCATGTAGGTCGCGACGGCGAGCATCTCGACGAGCTGCGCGCGCGGCACGCCGGCCCGCACCAGCGCCTTCGCGTGGTAGCCGATGCAGCCGTCGCAGCGCGTGGCCACGCCGATGGCCAGCGCGATCAGCTCCTTGGTGCCGGTCGACAGCGCGCCATCGGCCATCGAGGCCTTCGCCATCGCGTTGAAGCCGTCCATCGTGCCGGGCGCCTCGGCGCGGATCTTCGTCGTCATGGCGCCGATGTCGGCGATGATCTGCTTGTAGGCCTTGGCCATCGTGAGCGTGTCCTGAGGGTGGGAAGGGTGGAAGGGGAAGGGTAAGGTAAGGTAAGGGGGATCGGGACTGTCGGGGAGACGTCGGCGGACGTCCGGCGCCGGGTCGTTCAGCGGCGGGCGAGCAGCCCGCCCGGGCCGTCGCCCAGCAGACGCAGCGCGCCGTCGGGCGTGATCTCGAAGCGCGACGCCGACCTCAGGCGATCGAGGACACGCCGCTCCTGCGCCATCAGTGCCGGCGCGCAGGCCTTGAGCGTGCTGCCCAGTCCATCGACCCTAAGCCGCTCGCCGTCGAGCGTCCAGCGGCCCACGTAGTCGTTGCAGGACGCCCGCCCCGCGATGCGCCCGTCCGGCAGGAAGCGCAGCGTCGCGCGCGAGCGGTCGATGATGCCGCCGCCGTCGATGTCCTCGACGACCCACTCGGTGCCGCCGAGCAGTGTCGCGGGTTCGCCGCCGCAGCCGCGCCAGCGGCGGCCGTCGCGCTCGACCGTCACCTCGAGCGGGTGCGGCATGCCGCTCATGGTGTCGGCGCAGACGCGCTCGATCGCGGTGACGCGCAGCGGCCGGTCCTGTGCCGTCGCGTCCCAGCTGCGGCCGGCGCCCGCGGGCCGTGCGGCGGGGGTGGGCGCCTCGACGGCGGCGCCGTCGAGGCCGGGCACGAAGCGGATGCGCGCCCCGTCGAGCTCGAGCCGCCAGGCGGGCTCGTTGCCGCGCGCGACGAACGACGGCGGCCCGGGCGGTGCGCCCGCGGCCTGCGGGCCGGAGCGGCAGTCGGGCCAGGCCTCGCCGCGCACGACGACGCGTGCCCGGTCGCCGATGTTCGAGACGCTGGTGCCGGGTTCGTCGACAGCCTCGTAGCGCACGCCGACGGGCACGGGCACCGTGCGCAGCACCCGCTCGCGGCCGTCGATCGACAGCAGCCACTGATTGCCGCGCGCCCCGACGGTGGCGGTGCGATCGCCGCAGGAGAGCGTGCTGGCGAAGGCGAGGGGGCGCACGGGGGCGGGGGTCGGGGCGACGGCGGGCGCGGAGATCGCCGACGCAGACGGGGCCGCTACGGACGTCGCAGGCCCGGGCGCGGCCGGCACGGCGCATCCGGCGAGCAGGGCCGTCGCGGAGAAGAGTGCCGCGACCGGCACGGCGCGCATCGGGCGCACGGCCTCACGCACGATCACGCACGATCATGCAGGGTCAGGCACGGTCACGCACGGGCGCGCCCGATCACGCACGGGCGCGCAGCGCGTCCTCGACGAAGTCGAGCCGGTCGTTGCCCCAGTGCAGCTCGCCGTCGACGAAGAACGCCGGCGCGCCGAACACCTGCCGCGCGATCGCCTCGTCGGTGTTCGCCTTGAGTTCGGCCTTGGTCTCCGGGGCCTCGAGCGCGGCCAGCAGCGGCTCGGGGTCGAAGCCCGCGTCCTGCGCGCAGCGCGCCAGCACGAGCGGATCGGCGACGTTGCGATCCTGCTCCCAGGCGGCGGCGAACAGCGTCGCGGCGAGCGCCGGCAGCGCGGCGTCGCCGTGCATGCGGCGGGCGGCCACCAGCAGGCGCAGCGCGCCCATCGAGGCGATCGGGAAGCGCGACGGATAGGTGTAGGCGATGCCGTAGCGCTTCGCCCAGCGGGCGAGGTCCGCGGTCAGCCACGCGGCCTTGGCCGGGATCCGGGCGGGCGTCTCGTTGCCGGTGGCCTTGAAGGCGAAGCCGAGCGAGAACGGCTTCCAGACCGCGACCGATCCGGTGCGGCGAGCGAGCGCCTCGACCTGGGTGGACGCGAGCCAGCTGTAGCCGGAGGCGATGTCGAAGAAGAACTCGAAGCTGCGATCCGCCATGGCGGCCTCAGACGGTGGCGAGGGCCGCGCTGCGGGCCGGCTGCAGCGCGCGGCCGACCTCGGCGAGCAGCTCGTACGACCGCAGTCGCGCGTCCTGATCGTAGACGGCCGCGCTGACCATCAGCTCGTCGGCGCCGGTGCGCTCGACGAAGGCCTGCAGCGTGCGCCGCACGGTCTCGGGCGAGCCGACGAACGAGCAGGCGAGCATGCGCATCGCATGGGCCTTCTCGTGCGGCGTCCAGTACGACTCGATGTCGTCGAGCGGCGGCGACAGCAGCCCGCGACGGTTGCGCACCATGTCGACGAAGCGCTGCTGGATGCTGGTGAAGAGCCGCGCGGCCTCGGCGTCGGTGTCGGCGACGATCACGTTGATGCAGGGCATGGCGTGCGAGGTGGCCTGCTGCGCCGAGGGCTTGAAGCGCTCGCGGTAGACGCGCAGGGCGGCATCGAGCTCGTCGGGCGCGAAGTGCGAGGCGAAGCCGTAGGGCAGGCCGAAGTAGGCGGCGACCTGCGCGCCGTACAGGCTCGAGCCGAGGATCCACATCGGCACCTTGAGGCCGGCGCCGGGCACGGCGCGCACCGCCTGGCCGGGCTCGGCCTCGTCGAACAGCATGCGCAGCGCGTTGATGTCGTCGGGGAAGTGCTCGGCCGCACGCGGATCGACGCGCAGCGCGCGCGACGTCGCCTGGTCGGTCCCCGGCGCGCGGCCCAGGCCCAGGTCGATGCGGCCGGGAAAGAGCGACTCCAGCGTGCCGAACTGCTCGGCGATCACCAGCGGCGAATGGTTCGGCAGCATGATGCCGCCCGAGCCGACGCGGATCGTCTTCGTGCCGCCGGCGAGATGGCCGATGACCACCGAGGTCGCGGAGCTCGCGATGCCGGTCATGTTGTGGTGCTCGGCCACCCAGTAGCGGGTGTAGCCGCAGCGCTCGGCGGTGCGCGCGAGCTCGAGCGACTTCTGCAGCGCGTCGGCGGGGGTGTCGCCGAGGCGGACGGGAACCAGGTCGAGGACGGACAGCGGCAGCATGGCGGTGGGGCGGGTCGGGACGTCGGAAAGTGATCGTACGTCAGCCGGCCCGCCGACGCTCAGCGCCGTGTCAGTCGCGCCAGCAGGAAGGTGGCCGCCAGGGTGGGCAGCGCCGAGCCGAAGTCGGTCGTCCACCTCGGCAGCAGGTGGAACAGCGTGACGCCGCCGAACCAGATCGCGACCGCGACCCATTCGACGCGTGCCGCGCCCACCCGCGCGGCCACGTCGCGCAGCCCGCCCAGCCGGCCGAGGATCACGCCGCACAGCGGCACGAACACCGACGACAGCAGCAGCAGGAACGGCTCGAGGCCGTGCATCGGCAGCATCAGCGCGAGCACGGTGCACAGCGCCGCCAGCGCCATGCCCCAGCCGCGCACGCTGCGGCGCGGCGCGAGGCTGTGCGAGGCGACGGCGCCGGAGTAGACGTCGCCGTAGGCGTTGTCGAGCTCGTCGATCAGGATCAGGCCGAGCGCGATCAGGCCGCCCTGCGCCAGCAGCAGCGCGGTCACCAGGTCGGTCGTCGGCGCCGACAGCGCCACCAGCACGCCGAGCGAATAGCACCAGGCGTTGGCGATCGCGTAGCCGATCCAGGTGCCGGCCAGCGCGCCGCGACCGTCGCGGCCGTGGCGCGAGAAGTCGGCCACCAGCGGCAGCCACGAGATCGGCATCGCGATCACCAGGTCGACCGCGCCGAGCATGCTCATGCCGCCGCTGCCGGGCCGCGCCCACAGCTCGTCCCAGCCCTTCATGGCCGCCAGGCCGGCGAACTGCCAGGTCAGCCAGGCGAGCGAGATCAGCACCAGCGGCAGGCCGAAGCGGCTGACGAAGCGGCGCACCAGGGTGACCATCGAGCCGTTCGCCAGCACGAGCAGCAGGGCGCCGAAGGCCAGCGTCGCGACGATCGCCGCCGGCGGCAGCGACCACGGCGCGGCGATCTGCAGCGCATGGGCGGGCGCGGCCCCGGCGGCGGCGGCAGGCGCCGGCGCGATCCAGCCGAGGTCGCGCAGGATCGCGACCAGGCCGTCGCGCATCACCACCAGCTCGAACGTGGTCCAGCCGATCAGCTGGACGATGTTGAGCACGATCGGCAGCCGCGCGAAGGCGCTGCCGTAGGTCGCGTGCATGAGGCCCGCGCTCGACAGCCCGCTGTCGCAGCCGATCTTCGCGGTCCACGCGAGCAGGCCGGCACCGAGGATCGAGCCGAAGACGATCGCGGCGAAGGCCTCGCGCGTGCCCATCGCGGGCACGAGGAAGGAGCCGACCTGGATGACGAGGAGACCGACCCCGAGCGACAGCCACAGCGAGGCGTGGTCGCGCAGCCCGAAGGGCCGCTCGGTGGCGGGGACGGGCGCGAGTGCGGAATTCCGGACGACGGACGACATGGTTGCTTCCCTCCGCGAGGATGACCTCGATCAGGTTCGAGGGGACTCTCTCAGCCGCGTCGCGCAGGCTCGCGCGCACGGCACCCCCAGCATCTCGGCGGACCGGGTGGCCCGCGCGAGGGCGAGAGTGTACGGGAAGCCGGGCCGGGAAGCCGGGCGGCATCGGGTGCGGCCGTTCCAAGGCCTGGCGGCCCGGGCGGTTGCTCCGAGCGTCCGCCGGCCGCCTCCGCCCGGTGCGACCGCATCGGCGCGGGTGCCCGGCCGTCCCGCGCCCGTCCTACACTGGCACCCCCCGTGCCGGAGCCGTCCGCGATGAACCTGCTGCTGCTGTCGAATTCCCGGATGCCCGACGGGCGCTATCTCGTGCACGCGCTCGAGGCGATCGCGGGGCTCGCGGCGGGCCGTCGCCGCGCGCTGTTCCTGCCGTTCGCCGGCGTGACGATCGACTGGGACGCCTATACGGCGACCGTGCGCGAGGCGCTCGCCCCGATCGGCCTGGACATCGAGGGCGCGCATCGCGTCGACGATCCGCGCGCCGCCCTCGCGGCCGCCGAACTCGTGCTGGTGGGCGGCGGCAGCACCTTCCGCCTGCTCGCCGAGTCGCGCCGCCGGGGCTGGCTCGACGCGCTGCCCGACGCGGTCCGCGGGGGTCTGCCGTACGCGGGCTGGAGCGCGGGCTCGGTGCTCGCGTGCCCGACGATCCGCACGACCAACGACATGCCGATCGTCGACCCGGGCGGGCTCGGCGCGCTCGGCCTCGTGCCGTTCCAGCTCAACTGCCACTTCACCGACGCCATGCCGCCGGGCCCCCAGGGCGGGACCCGCCGACAGCGGATCGCGGAGTTCCAGGTGCTCGAGCCGGGCGAGACGGTGATCGGACTGCCCGAGGGCGACTGGCTGACCGTGCGCGACGGCGCGGTGTCGCTGCACGGGCCGTTCGACGCGTGGCTGTTCCGCGCGGGCCGCGATGCGCTCGCGCTGCGGCCGGGGCCGCTCGTGCTGGGATGAGTCCGGTCGGCGGGCCGCCGGCCCTCGACGAGTTCCGCACGCCGCGGCCGATCGCGGGCTGGCGCGTCGTGGCCGCCGCGTTCTGGATGGCGGTGTTCGCCTGGGGGCTCGGGTTCTATTCGCTGTCCCTCTACGTGCACCGGCTCGGCGAGGCCGGGTGGTCGGGCACGCTGCTGTCGGCGGCGACCACCGGCTACTTCCTGCTCGGTGCGGCCGCGATCCAGGTCGTCGAGCGGGCGGCCGCGGCGGTGGGCCGACGTCGCGTGGCGCTCGTCGGCGTGCTGCTGCTGGCCGGCGGTGTCGCCGCGCTGCCGCGCGTGGGCCATCCGGCGGCGCTGCTCGTCGCGTACGCGGCGATGGCGCTCGGCTGGGCGGCGACCTCCGGCACCGCGGTCAGCCACCTCATCGGGCAGTGGTTCGAGCAGCGGCGCGGGCTCGCGCTGAACCTGGCGCTGACCGGGGCGAGCGCGTCGGGGTTCCTGGTGATCCCGCCGATGGCGTGGGCGGTCGCGCACTGGGGCGCGGCCGATGGCCTGGCGGCGGTCGCGGTGCTGATGGCGGTGGCGACGGTGGCGGTGATCGCGGCGAACCTGCCGGAGCCGCACGCGCGGAAGGCGGGCGCGTCGGGCGCGTCGGGCGGGGGCGGGGCGGTCGACGCGGTCCGCGCGGTCGACCCGGACGGGTCGATCGGCACGAACGATACGACCGACCGGCTTTCAGCGCGCCGTCCGGCCGAGCCGCTGACGCGGGTCACCGCGCTGTTCGCGATCGGCTGGCTCGCGCAGGTCGCCTTCCTCTCGCAGCAGATGCCGCTGCTGGTGCCGAAGGTCGGCGTCGCGGCGGCCACCGCGGCGGTGGCCGCGACCACCGCGGCTTCCCTCGTCGGGCGCCTGCTGCTGTCGACCGTGATCGACCGCATCGACCACCGCCGGGCGACCGCCGCGAGCTATGCGGTGCAGGCCGCGGGCATGGCGCTGCTGCTCGTCTCGGACGCGCCCGGCGCGGTGCTCCTCGGCTGCTGCCTGTTCGGGCTGTCGGTGGGCAACGTGATCACGCTGCCGGCGATCTTCGCGCAGCGCGAGTTCGCCGCCGCGCGGTACGGCGCGGTGGTCAACCGCGTGTGGACGGTCGGCCAGACGCTGTTCGCGCTCGGCCCGATCGGCGCCGGCACGCTGCTCGCGGCGACCGGCTCGCCGGCGTGGACGATCGCGGCCTGCGGGGCGGCGCAGCTCGTGGCGGCGGGGCTGTGCTGGGGCCGGCGGGGCCGAGTCTGACGGCGTCGGTGCCCGCGGGTGGCGTCCGGAGCGAGAGGCGCCGCTAACCCGAGGCCGGCCCGCCGGCTTCGAAGAAATCCACGATCCGGGCGATCTGCCCGCGCATCATCTCCCGGCCGCGCACCGTGCGGCAGCCGCAGGACTCGGCATGCGCGAGCAGCGGCGTGCGCTCGGGCATCACGATCGCGTCGAAGACCACGAGCGAGGCGGGCAGACGCGGCACCTCGAACGGCAGGCGGGCATCGTCGAGCATGCCGACCGGCGTCGCGTTGAGCAGCACGTCCATGCCGTCGACGACGGGCGGACCGACCATGACCTCGGTGTCCGGGCTCGCCGCCCGGAGCATCGCAGCGGTGCGCTCGCAGCGCGCCGCGTCGAGGTCGAAGATCCGCAGCAGCGCGGGCCGTTCGGCGGCCAGCGCCGCGGCGATGGCGGTGCCGGCGCCGCCCAGCCCCACCAGCATCGCGCGCGCACCGGTCAGCGGCACGCCCGCGCGGCGCAGCGCCTCGACGCAGCCCAGTCCGTCGAAGATCTCGCCGTGCCAGCGCCCGTCGGTTCCGCGCCCGAGCGCGTTGATCGCGCCGATCGCGCGGGCCTGCGGGCCCAGCGTCGCGGCGAGCGCGCAGGCGCGCTGCTTGAACGGGATGGTGAACACCAGGCCGTCGAGGTTGGCGACGCGCAGCAGGCGCGGCATCACGTCGTCGAAGTCGTCGGCGCGCACGTGCAGCGGCACCAGCACCGCATCGAGCCCGCGCCGCTGGAGCTCCCAGGTGACCATCTCCGGCGAGCGCACCTGCGCGATCGGGTCGCCGACGATTCCATACACACGTGTCCGGCCGTTGACGAAGGCCACCTGGTCGGTCGATGCTGCGGTCATGTCCGCGTCTCCTGGTTCCGCGATCGCCGCCACCATACCCCGTCGCGCGGCGCGCCCGATCGCCGCCGGTTCCACCACCGACGCCCTCACCGTTCCCGATGCCTGAGCTCGGCGGCCGCGGCGTGGTCGTCACCGGCGCCGCCTCCGGAATCGGCGAGGCCCTGGCGCACGCGCTGGCGGCGCGCGGCGCGAAGCTGCTGCTCGCCGACGTCGATGCGGCGCGCCTCGCGGCGGTGGTCGAGGCGTTGCGCGCGACCGGCGCGAGCTGCGAGGCGATGGCCTGCGACGTCGCAGACCCGGTGACCGCGCCGGCGCTCGCCGCCCGTGCGATCGCGCTATGGGGCGGCGCGGACGTGGTGGTGAACAACGCGGGCGTGGCGCTGGTCGGGCCGGTGGCGACGCTGCCCGAGGACGACGCGCGCTGGCTGATGGACATCAACTTCTGGGGCGTGGTGCGGGGCTGTCGCGCGTTCACGCCGCAGCTGACCGGCCGGCCGGGTGCGACGCTGGTCAACGTCTCGAGCGTGTTCGCCTTCGTCGCCCCGCCCACGCAGTCGATGTACGCGGCCTCGAAGGCCGCCGTCCGCGCGTTCTCGGACGTGCTGCGCGAGGAGCTGCGCGACGCGGGCATCCGCGTGCTCACTGTCCATCCCGGCGGCATCCGCACGCGGATCGTCGAATCGGCGCGGGTGGTCGACCTGTCGGTCGCGGCGAGTTCGAAGACCGCGCTCGACGCGCAGTTCCGGCGTACCGCGCGGACCACCGCCGCGCAGGCGGCGCAGGCGATCGTGCGCGCGATCGAGCGCGACGACACGCGGCTGCTGATCGGCGTGGATGCGCGGCTCGGCGACTGGATGTTCCGGCTGTTTCCGGCCCGCGCCAGCGCCTGGTTCGCCGCGCTCGCGAAGCGTGCCCGCGCGGCATCGGACCGCGCCTCCGGTTCGTGAGCGGACCCCGTACGCCCGCCCTCGAACCGACCGGGCCGCACCGTCCGGCGCGTCGGCGCTCGCGGCGGCGCGCGTTCGCCACCGGCGCCGCGGTGCTGGCGCTCGGCATCGCGATCGGCCTGGGCAGCGCGTGGCTCGCCGTGCGCCGGGAGGCGGGCATCGCGGCCGGGCCGTGGCGCGCGAGCCTGCTGGCCGGCAGCGCCGACGCCGACGCCTGGACGCGCGCCCGCGTCGCGATCGGCGGGCTCCTCGCGCTGAACCGCGAGGAGACGATGTACTACGTGGCGACCCACGATTACACCGGGGCGGCGCTGCGTTCGCGCTGCACCTATCGCGTGGAGGGGACGCCGCCGCCGGCCCGCTGGTGGAGCGTCACCGCGTACGCCGAGGACTTCTTCCTGTTCGACGCGCCACAGCGTCGCTACAGCGTCAACGGCGAGACCGCGAGGCTCGATGAACGCGGGCGCTTCGCGTTCGTCACCGGGCCGGCCGCACCCGCCGCGCCGATCGTCGGCGAGACCGTGCCCTGGCTGCCGACCCCGGGCGACCGCGGGCTGCTGCTCACCCTGCGCGTCTACAACCCGGAAGCCGCGCTGCAGGCCGCGCCGGCCTCGCTCGACCCGCCGCGCATCGAGCCGGTGGGGGTCTGCCGGTGAGCGCGCACCGCGCGGCGCGGCGCCGCTGGGTGCTGCGTGCGGCGGTCGTGCTCGCCGTCGCGGCGGTGGTGCACGGTCTCGCGATCTGGGCGGCGCCACGGCTGATCATGGGTCGCGTGCTCGCCGGCATCGGCACCACCGGAGGCGGTGGCGGCAGCGGCGGCGTCTTCCTGCCGCCGATGACCGACGCCTCGCAGCGCCGGATCGTGATGCCGAGCCCGGACCTGCTGTACGCGGTCTGTCCGTTCGACGTCGCCCGGACGCCGCTGCGCATCCGCGCCGATCCGAAGGCGCCGGGCTACTGGTCGATCGCGCTGTACTCGGCCAGCTCGGACAACTTCTTCGTGATCAACGACCGCCAGGCGGGCGGGCGTCCGGTGGACCTGGTGCTGGCCGGGCCGTCGGCCTACCCGACGGCACCGGCCGTGCCCGACGGCGCGACGCTGGTGGCGGCGCCGAGCGCGCGCGGCATGCTGCTGATGCGCGTGCTGGTCGCCGACTACGCCGCGCAGCGCGATCAGCTCGAGGCCGCCCGCGCCACCCTGCGCTGCGAGCCGCTGCGCTGAGCGCGGCGGCCCGCTGCTCGCACCTTCAGCCCTTGAGCCGCTCGTTCTGCGGGAACATCGCGCGGAAGGCCTCGGCGTCCATCTCGGCCTTGAACGCGTGGCGCTTGCGCAGGTCCTCGATGCGGGCGACGGCCGGCCGCGCGTTGATCTCGTCCAGCAGGCGCTTGAGGTTCGGGTACTGCGTCCAGGGGTTCTCGACGCCGAGCACGTAGGGCACCAGCCGCACCCAGCCCCAGAACGCCATGTCGACGATGCCGTACTCGCCGCCGGCGAGGTAGCGGTTCGTCGCGAGCCGGTCGTCGAGGATCTTCCAGTGGCGGTGTGCCTCGAAGTCGTAGCGGTTCAGCGCGTACGCCTTGGGCTCCGGTGCCGCGTGCCGGAAGTGCACCGACTGGCCGGAGTACGGGCCGATGCCGCTGGCGATGAACATCAGCCAGGTCAGCATCTCGGCGCGCGCCTGCGAGGCCGGGTCGGTCGGCACGAAGCGGCCGTGCCGGTCGCCGAGGTACAGCAGGATCGCGTTGCTGTCGAAGAGCCGCACGCCGTCGTCGTCGATCGCGGGGACCTTGGCGTTCGGGTTGACGGCCTTGAACGCGTCGGTGTGCTGCTCGCCCTTGCGGGTGTCGACCGGGATCGGCTCGTAGGGCACGCCGAGCTCCTCGAGCATCAGCGCGACCTTCATCGGATTGGGCGCCAGGTTGTACCAGAACTTCAGCATCGTCGCGCCTCGGGATCGGGGGTGTGAAGGGGTCGGCAGGGGTCGGGGTGGGCGCTTCAGGCGCGCTCGAACAGGATGTCCTGGGCGCCTTCCCACAGGACCTGGACGCCCATCGGGCGCAGCTGCTCCTTGCCCTCGACGATGGTCAGGAAGTGGTTGCCGGCGAGCGGGCCCATCTTCGAGGCGAACGAGCACGAGCCGTAGGCGATCAGCAGCTCGGTCTCGCTGTAGCCACCCGGGTAGAACAGCACGTCGCCGACGGACGGATGGCAGGTGTGGTTCTCGAAGCCGACGCCGAGCTTGAAGTCGCCGAGCGGGATCCAGCACGCCTCGCCGCTCCAGCGCACGTGGATGATCTTCTGCCGGTAGGGCAGCAGCGCCTCGAACGCGGCGACGGTCAGCGGCGCGTCGGGGTTGGTCTCGGCGATGAACTGGCGGCCGGCGACGGTGATGCGGATGCGGGACATGGCGAACCTCGCGGATGGGAAGGGCGCGATCGTAGCCCGGACCGGGCCGGTGCGGCGACCATCGGGTATCGTCACGCGGGGGTTCCGGCACGGTGCGCGACGGTGCCGCCCGCCCGCCCCACGGACCGAGGAGACACGCCGCCATGTATTCCGGATTCGACGACCCCGGCCGCTGGGTGCTGCCGGCGGTGCTGGCCGAGCAGGCCGCGCGCACGCCCGATGCCCGCTGGATCGAGACGACCACCGGCGAGCGCGCGAGCTTCTCGCAGGCCTTCGAGGACGTCGAGCGCGCGGCCGCGCGCTTCGCGTCGCTCGGCGTGGCGCCCGGCGACCACGTGGCGGTGATGCTGCCCAACGGCCTCGATCTGGTGCGTGCCTGGCTCGGACTCGGCCGACTCGGGGCGGTCGCCGTGCTGCTCAACACCGAGCTGACCGGCGCGTTCCTGCGCCACCCGCTCGCCGACTGCGGCGCCGCGCTCGCGGTGGTCGATGCCGCGCTGATGCCCGCCTTCCTCGAGGCGTCGGCCGACGTGCCCACGATCACGCGGGTGCTGGTCGCGGGCGGCCCGTCCGCCGATGCGCCGCGCGCGGGGCTCGCGACGCTGCCCTGGGACGCCTGGGTCGACGCGCCGCGCCACGACGGGCCGATGCCGCGCGCGCAGGACATCGCCTGCGTGATGTACACCTCGGGCACCAGCGGCCCGGCCAAGGGCGTGCTGATGCCGCATGCGCACTGCTTCCTCTACGGACGCGGCGCGATCGACTCGCTCGCGCTCACGGCCGACGACGTCTACTACATCGTGCTCCCGCTGTTCCATGCGAACGGCCTGCTGATGCAGCTCGCCGCCACGCTGATCGCCGGCTGCGCGGCGATCGTGCGGCCGCGGTTCTCGGCGAGCGGCTGGCTCGACGACGTGCGCCGTCACGGTGCCACGGCGACCAACTGCCTGGGGGCGCTCGCCGCCTTCCTGGTCGCCACGCCGCCGACGCCGCACGACCGCGACCACCGGCTGCGCGTCGTGAAGAACGCCCCCAACCTCGCCGAGCACGAGGCGGTGTTCCGCGAGCGCTTCGGCGTGCCGGACGTGACCTCGGGCTTCGGCATGACCGAGGTGAACATCCCCACCTGGGGCCGCCTGGGCGAGTCGCTGCCGGGCACCGCGGGGCGCGTCTACGACCGGTTCTTCGAGATGGTGATCGCCGACCCGGAGACCGACCGGCCGGTCGCGCCCGGCGAGCTGGGCGAGATCCTGGTGCGCCCCAAGGTGCCCTTCGGCTTCATGGCGGGCTACCACGGACGCCCGCAGCAGACGGTCGAGGCCTGGCGCAACCTGTGGTTCCACACCGGAGACGCCGGCACGCTGAGCGCCGACGGCGTGCTGACCTTCGTCGACCGCATCAAGGACTGCATCCGGCGCCGCGGCGAGAACCTGTCGGCGACCGAGATCGAGACGGCGTTCGCGACGCTCGAGGGCGTGGCCGAAGTCGCCGCGTATGCGGTGCCATCGGACATCCGCGGCGGCGAGGACGAGGTGATGCTCGCGGTGGTGCCCGCGCCCGGTGCGTCGCCGACGCCGCAGCAGGTCGCGGCCCACGCCGAGCGCGTGCTGCCGCGCTTCGCGCGTCCGCGCTACGTCGGCATCGTCGATGCGCTGCCCAAGACCGCGACCGGCAAGGTGCAGCGCGCGATGCTGAGGAAGCGCGGCGCGGAGGGGGCCTGGGACCTGTCGCGGGAGGCGGCCTCGGGGCCGACCGGGGCGCGATGAGCGGACGGGGCGGGACGGCCGCCGGGGCCCGGGCCGACGATCCGCGAGTCGGCGCGCCGCGTCATGTCGTCGTGGTCGGCTGCGGCTTCGCGGGGACCGGCGCGCTCTGGCAGCTCGTGCATCGCCACCCGGTCGCGCGGGTGACGGTGCTCGAGGCGAGCGGCGAGTTCGGGCCGGGCTTTCCGTACCGCGAGCACGACTGCGCGGACTACCTGATCAACAACACGACCGACACGATGTGCCTGGCGCCGACGCACCGGGGCGCCTTCATCGACTGGCTGCGGATGACCGGGCACCCGGGCGCGGACGCGCCCGCCGGGCACCTGCCGCGCGCCGAGTTCGGCCGATTCCTGCGCGAGGTGGTGCGCGCCTCGCTCGTCGGCGCCTCGATCCGCGGCGTCCGCGTGGACCTCGTGCCGCACGAGGCGACCGGCATCGACGAGCCGCCCGAGGGCGGTGTGGTCGTGCGCTGGGCGGGCGGCGAGGTCCGCGCCGATGCCGTGCTGCTCACCACCGGCCGCTGTCCCGCGGCGAGTCGCGTCGAGCCGCCGCCGCCGGGCGCCGCCGCGCGCTTCTTCCCGACGCACGTCTGCCGGGACGACCTCGATGCACTCCCCCTCGACGCGACGGTCCATGTGCTGGGCGCCTCGCTCAGCGCGTACGACGTGGCGAACCGGCTGTTCGCGCCGCGCACCGGCGCGGCCTTCGCGCGCGACGCGGACGGCACGCTGCGCTTCGAGGGCGGACCGAACGCGCGACGCGTCGTGCTCATGTCGCGCTCCGGACGGCTCAAGAAGGTCGGCGGCCGGACCCGCATGCCGATCCGGCGCACGCGGCTGGTCGAGCCGGTGCTCGCGGCGATGGCCGCCGAGCGCGGCGGCCTGGTGCTGGAGGACGTCGTGAAGCTGGCCGACGAGGAGGCCGCGGCGCACGGCTGCCGCATCGACTGGCCGACCGTGATCGCACCCTACGCGGGCTGCGCCGACGCCGATGGGCTCGATGCGCGCGCGGGCGCGCTGCTCGCCGGCGACCTGCACGCCGCGCGCACCGGCGGCGGGTCGAACTTCCTGGTCGACCTGGTCGGCGACGCGCAGCTGCTGCTCTGGGAGGCGTTCGCGCGGCGCTGGCTGCGCCCCGAGGCCGAGCGCCGCTATCGGCGCGAGATCGAATCCGCGATGCTCGGCTGGGCGGCGACCTGCCCGGTGCCGACCGCCGAGCGGCTGCTCGCGCTGCACCGCGCCGGGCGGCTCGTCGTGCGGGCCGGCGCGGGTGCGCCGGCGCTCGCCGCCGACGGCGGGTCGTATGCCGTGCCGCACCGTTTCGGCACCGAGCGTGCGACCGTGCTCGTCGACTGCACGGGCGCGCTCGACCGGCGCCTGGACGGTCCGCACCAGCCGCCGCTCTATGCATCGATGCGCGCGGCGGGCCTGCTGCGGCCCTTCGAGCTCGACGGCGAGCCGGGCGAGGGCATCGCGGTCGACATGGCGACCTATCGGGCGCACGGCACGCGCGCGGTGCACGTCGCCGGGATGATGCTGTGGGGGCCGGGCTTCTTCACCAGCTCCGCGTTCCTGACCGCGCGCGTCGTCGAGCGCGCGCTCGACGCGATCTTCGAAGCCCCGCGGCGCGACGGGTGATGCGGGCTGCGGTGCGCCGGGGCCGATAGACTCCGCCCTCCCGATCCACCCAGCAGGTCCGCGCCGATGAGCACCCCAGAGATTCCCGCGAAGCAGGCCTTCGCGGTTGAGTTGAAGGCCGGCCAGGACTACTGGTGGTGTGCCTGCGGGCGCAGCGCGACGCAGCCCTTCTGCGATGGCAGCCATCGCGGCACCGGCTTCGAGCCGGTGAAGATCGTGCAGACGACGACCGCGATGGCATGGCTCTGCGGCTGCAAGCACTCGGCCCGCGCGCCGCTGTGCGACGGCACGCACAACCGGCTGTAGTCGCCGGCGGTCAGGCCTTCGGCCGGATCGGCCGCAGCGTCCCGCCGAAGTGCTCGCGCTGCGGCAGCCCGGGCAGCGGCGGGAACTCGATCGACTCCGCGGGCACGTCGGTGTCCGGGATCCGGTCGAGGAGGTCGCGGATGAGCGCGAGGCGACCGGCGCGCTGGTCGTTGAAGTCGACCAGCGTCCACGGCGCGACCTTCGTGTGGGTCGCCTCGAGCATCGCGTCGCGGGCCACGCCGTACTCGCGATACTTCTCGCGCGACTTCAGGTCGATGGGCGAGAGCTTCCAGCGCTTGAGCGGGTCCTCGAGGCGCTCCCGGAAGCGGGCTTCCTGCTGCGCCTGGTCGACGGTGAGCCAGTACTTGAAGAGCAGCACGCCGTCCTCGACGAGCATCTTCTCGAAGACCGGCGTCTGCTTCAGGAAGCGCCGGTACTCGGGCTCCGTGCACCAGCCCATCACCCGCTCGACGCCGGCGCGGTTGTAC
>Ga0105105_10000468_pt1 | contig 18521 bp, 15 predicted proteins | sample PPLLaktember2015_4_FD_79108 | JGI IMG/M metagenome (GOLD analysis project Ga0105105, IMG submission 79108) | Freshwater sediment microbial communities from Prairie Pothole Lake near Jamestown, North Dakota, USA - PPLs Lake P8 Core (1) Depth... | ecosystem: Environmental > Aquatic > Freshwater >...
TCATCCCACCAACGAAAACGGAACCCGCCATGGCGGTATATGATTTTCGCCGGCGGATGGCTTTCATCCATCAGGAAGGCATGGATCAGCTTTCACCAACTCACCCGGAAACCGCCGGGCCTGCCCACGGCTCCAAATTTTCCGAGAAAATCGGTATTTTTTCGCACGATTTTCTAAAGTGCACGGTCTATCTCGCCGGCCTGTCCCCGAGCCATGCCCGTTTTACTCAGAAATTCTATTCGACGCTGGCTTCATCCTCGACGCTGCTGGAAGACTTTCTGGATTACCATGGTGCTAAGAACAACAAAGACTGGTATCTGTTTCGCGAATTGACCGCCGGCATGCGTCATATCGGCCTGGCCTCCAACTTTCAGAAGCATATCTCCAACCGATTGCGTTATTACGACTTGCCGGACAGCGCGGATTTCGAACGCGAAGGCGAAGCGAGCTTGCGATTTCTCAACCAATGCCTCCAGAAGATGGCGCCGATGGCGTTAAATGAGGCCCAGCGGCTGGGGATCCGCCTGCCGGGGCATCGCTTTGAAGATGCCGATTTCCCCAGTATTCAGACGACCGACCTGCTGGAGTACGACATCGACGATGAGAACCGCCATCAACAGAAACAGAGCATCGTCAAGATCGCCAGCGAATTTCTCAACTTGGTACAGAACTTCGATCAGATCAAATTCTACGAGCGTTACAGCTATCAAGAGATTCTGGGGATCGTTCCAGACAAAGTGAATGAAGTCGAAGTGCGTCGCTACGAGATGCTGGTTCACAACCTGCAATCCTCCTTTGACACTTACGTGATTCACGGAGGGTTTCGCTTTGGGAACCGCAAGCTCAAGCAACTGCGCGGCTTTTTCTCCGTGGTGTTCCACCTTTTGCAGATGGTCGGCCGGCTGCTGCATTTCTACGAACGGCACCTCTATGAGGCTGGATACAAAAACACCTATAAGCGGGTCCAGGATGACCTGGCCATGGTCGTCTCCCCCGAACGCCTGCTCGACTGTACGATCAATTACGGCCTCTATTATGTCTGCCATTTCCTCGCGCTGGGCAAGGAGCACGCCCGGGTGATTCTCAACGAAAACATCGAGCGCGGACAGATTCGCGTAGGGGTTCCTCAGAAGCTCGGCTTCCACGCTCGGCCCAGCCTGCTGGTAGCTAAGATTGTTCAATATTATGGCGGCCAGGTCGAACTCGTCGTCGGGGACGACCGGTTTGACGCCAGCAGCGTGCTTGACATTCAATGGGCAGGCGGCAAGATTCAGAAGGAAAACCTGAAGGAAGTGGTCTTTGAAGGAGATGCCCGCACGCTCAAGGACATTGAAATCCTGGCCGCTGTCAATTACGGTGAAGATTTAATGGGCAAGGGGGTCCCCCTGCCGAAAGAGATCAAATACCTGAGGTGAAGCGGGGTTCGTCCGCCGGCCGGGCGACGACGCAAGTGCGGGGCTTGCGGCGGGCTTCGTTCAATTCAGCGCAGACATGGTTTACGCCATCATTGTCGCGGGGGGCCGGGGATCCCGGCTGGCCGGACCCATCGCCAAGCAATACCGCCAGTTGGCCGGCGTGCCGATTCTCACCCGCACCCTGCGGGTCTTTGACGGTTGCGGCGCCATCGATCGGATGGTCGTGGTGGTGCCGGCGGCGGACATCGATTTCGTGCGCGCGGCCATTCTGGAACCTGCCGCTCTGAGCAAGAACGTGGTCGTGGTGGCCGGGGGGCTGCAACGCCAGGATTCGGTTTTCAACGGCCTGGCGGCGGTCGCTCCGCAGGCTGCGCTGGTGGTGATCCACGACGCCGTCCGGCCGCTGGTGACGTGCGAAACGATCACGGCCTGCACCGATGCTGCTCGGCGCTATGGGGCCTGCATTGCGGGGCTGCCAGTCTGGGACACCCTCAAGTGCATTTCGGATTCCGGTTGCATCGAAGCCACTCTACCGCGAGAGCATGTGTGGATGGCCCAGACCCCTCAGGCCTTCCGGGCCGACCTGCTCCGTGCCGCCCACGAACGCGCCCGACGTGAAGCGGTGCTGGGTACCGACGATGCTAGCCTGGTGGAGCGCATGGGTGCGATCGTCCACATGGTACCCGGCAGTCCCTGCAACATCAAGATCACCACCCTTAGGGATCTGGCTTTGGCCGAGGCACTGCTGGCCCTGGCCGAAGCAGAGCCTGAGCGCGTGCAGTGGTGACCGCAGCCGTGGCGCATTGACACCTTCCGGACGCGTTTTACATTTACCCATTTAAACCTTAAATTCATAGAAACCACCCGACGCGGATCGACGGCTGGACCAGAGGAGGTGTTGACATGCAAACCGTAAAAGGCACAGGCGAACAGGCCAGGGACATGGCCAGCGAGGCCTATCTGCGGCAGCTGCGCCAGACATTCGAGCAGCTGCCGAACGACATGCCGCTGCTGTTGTTCGTCGAGAAAGGTTCCGACGATGTATTCGCTCAGGCAACCCGGCAGGTGATTCGGGCGTTCCGCGAACTGAGCCCCCGGATCACGTTAAAGGAATACGATCTGTCTCACGAACTCGCCCGCCGGTACCAGATCACGAGCTCGCCGACGCTGCTGATCGCTCCTGGAAAATACGGCATCCGATGGCTGGGAGCCCCGATGGGCGAAGAAGCGCGGACGTTTCTCGAGATCTTGATTCTGGTCGGAATGGGAAGAAGCAACCTGAGCGAGCAGTCGGCTAAGGTGATCCGGCGCATCGATTCGCCGCGTCGGGTCAAAGTGTTCGTCAGCCCCACCTGCCCGTATTGCCCGCAGCAGGCGGTCAACGCGGTCAAGGCGGTCATCGAACTGCCGGAACAGGTGTCGCTGGAGATCATCGATATCCAATGCAAGCCCGAGCTGGCTAATCAGTATGCCGCCCAGAGCGTCCCGCAGGCTTTTGCCAACGACATCCTGATCGGTCAGGGCGCCCAGCCCGAAGAGGTATTCGCCCTGTCGCTCCAGAAATTGGAGCCGCAGACCCTTTTCATCCCGGAAAGCGATGCGGAGGAGGTGGAAACCGATTTGCTCATCGTTGGCGGCGGTCCGGCCGGCCTGACGGCGGGAATCTATGCCGTGCGCAGTGGTTTGAAGACCGCTGTCGTTGAACGCCAGGCTTTGGGCGGGCAGGTGGCCACCACACCGATTGTAGAAAACTACCCGGGGTTCACGTCGGTGGGAGGTAAGACCCTGGTCGACATCCTGGTGAGCCATGCGCTCCAGTATGTCCAGATTTTTCAGGGCGAAGGGGTGCTGGACGTGAACTACGGGTCGCCGATCATTATACAGACCAGCCGTCGAAAGTTCTTAACCAAGACCGTCCTGCTGGCCACCGGGGCCAGCCACCGCCAGCTCAACGTGTCCGGGGAGGCGCGGCTTGCCGGCCGCGGGGTGAGCTATTGCAGCACCTGCGATGGACCCCTGTTCAAGGGCAAGCACGTGGTGATGGTCGGCGGGGGCAACAGCGCCGTAACGGAGGCCCTGCATCTTTTTCATATGGGGGTTCAGGTCACCCTGATTCATCGCCGCGATACCCTGAGGGCCCAGGAGGTTTTGGTTCGGCAACTCGCCGACAACCGGATCCACGTTCTCTGGAATACGGAGATCAGGGAAATCCGCGGCGAGGATCGGGTGCGGGAGCTCGTGCTGTTCGACAACACCACCCGGAAGACTTCGACCCTCCCGGCTGACGGCGTCTTTATCGCCATCGGCTACGAACCGGCCGTGGAACTGGCCGTGAAGATGGGGCTTGATCTGACGGAGGACGGCTATATCAAGCAGGACGGCCGCCATCGCACCAGCCAACCGGGCATCTACACGGCGGGGGATGTCGAGGGGGGCTATAAACAGATCGTGACCGCTTCCGGACAGGGTGCCGAAGCCGCTATGACCATATTCGAGGACCTGATCAACCCATACTGGCTGCAGACAAGGAAGGCGCTGCCGTGAGGCCGGCCACTGGAGAGGCCGAAAGATGATGCTGCGTCTTCCAAATCAAGACACGTCTCAGCGGCCGGCCTTTTCATCCGCATGAAAAGGAATGCCCCGGGCGCTGAGACGAGATCCACCGGGAGAGAGAGAGTCAGAGAGTCCTGCGGCGCCGGCCTCAGATGGCGTTCAGCCGCTCCGCCGCTGCACTGAGTGTCTCTTCCTTTTTGGCGAAGCAAAAGCGCAATACCTTGTGGTCGCCGCCGCGATGGTAGAAAACCGAAGGCGGGATGGCGGCGACGCCGTATTCCATCGTCAAGCGTCTGGCAAACTGCATTTCCGGTTCGTCCGAAACCTGGCTATAATCCAGCAGCTGGTAATAGGTGCCGTGGCAGGGCAGGGGGCGGAACCTGGAATTGCGGATCAGATCGAGGAACCGGTCGCGTTTCGCCTGGTAAAACGACGGAAGGCTCAGGTACCGTTGGCGGTCTTCCAGGAATTCGGCATACGCATACTGGATCGGGGTGTTGACCGCGAAGACCATATATTGGTGAATCTTGCGGAACTCCTCGGAAAGCGCACGGGGAGCGATGCAATATCCGACCTTCCAGCCGGTGGTATGGTAGGTTTTGGCGAACGAGTGGACCACGAAGCTGCGCTGTCTCAGTTCGGGATGGCGCGACATGCTTTGGTGGCTTAACCCGTCGAACACAATGTGTTCATACACCTCGTCGCTGAGAATGAGGACCGGATTGGGGCGCAGGATCTCTGCCAGGATCTCCAGGTCCTGCGCGCTGAGAACGGCACCGCTGGGATTGTGCGGGAAATTCAGTATGATCAAACGCGTTTTCGCATTAACCAGGCGCCCAAAGGCATTCCAGTCGATCCGATAGGAGGGAAAATCCAACGTGGCAAAGACCGGAACGCCGCCGTTCAATCGGACGATCGGAGCATAGCAGTCGTAGGCCGGTTCCACGAGGATGACCTCATCGCCGGGGTGCACCGTCGCCGTCACGGCCGTGTAGATAGCTTGCGTGCCGCCAGTGGTTACCGTGATTTCAGTTGCCGGATCATAGACCGCGTCATAGAGTTGGCGGGTTTTTGCGGCGATGATTTCCCGCAGCGCGTCGACCCCCTGCATGGGGGAATATTGGTTGTGACCTGAACGGATGTACTTGGCGACGAGGTCCTTCAACTCCGCGTGGGTATCAAAGTCTGGAAACCCCTGCGAGAGGTTGATGGCACCGTGCTGAAGGGCCAAGCGCGTCATTTCGGAGAAGATGGTTAAGCCGATTTCCGGAAGCTTGGAAGCGATGACCATGGTTGTTCGAATACCCCAGGCTAAAGAAAATAGTTGAACAGATCTGCAGCGCGCTCCGACATTAAAGGCATCTGTAAATAGGAGAAAAGACGATGGGTGTCAACACGAAGGCCACGTCAGCCTGGCGGCCGGCCGTTAAGGGTTGAGATGATGGAGCGGCGCAGCCATCACGAAAATCCGATGAGCATCCTGGGCGCGACGAGTGGGAATCGGTATCCGGACCGGCCACGGGTGGCAGTCGGAGCAATCGTCTTTAAGGGTGAGCGCATTTTGCTGGTCCAGCGGGGCAAGCCGCCAGCTGAAGGCTACTGGGCCATTCCCGGCGGCAGCGTCGAAATCGGGGAAAGCCTCCAGCAGGCCGCCCAGCGAGAAATTTTAGAAGAAACCGGCGTGAGCATCCACGCGCGCGAGCCGGTGTTCACGTTTGATATCATCGAAAAAGATGCGGATGGAAGCGTCCGGTTTCATTATGTCGTGGTGGACGTGATGGCGGATTACATGGAAGGAACCCTTCGTCCGGCCGGCGACGCCGCCGATGCGCGCTGGGTATCTTCAGGAGAATTGTCCCGGATGAAAGTCAGTCCTGCCACCCTTGATTTGCTTAAGGAACGATTTCATTTCGGGATTTGAAAGGTCCGGCGGGTTTTCCACCGCGTCTCATTCCTGACCCAGTTCGATTTCAACGCGGCGATTCTGTTGCCGGCCCTCCGGAGTGTCGTTGGAAGCAATGGGGCTTTTGGGGCCTAACCCCACCGCATCCATGTTCGCCGCGTTGACGCCTTTTCCCGCCAGATAGCTCTTGATCGAGTTGGCCCGAAACTGGGAAACACTGATGTTGTAAGTGATAGACCCGATCGAATCCGTATACCCCCGTATGCTGGCCTTTGCGTCCCGGTTCGATTTAAGAAACAGCGCGATCTGATCCAATGCCGCGAGGGCTTGCGGGGTGAGATCGTTCGAATTGTAGGGAAAGAAGATGATCACCCGTCCCCGGGCGAAGGGGTTGACGGCCAACGCCTCGGAGGAAACCGCCTCCGGTGGGCTTCCTGAGCCTGCAACGGCGACGGGCGGAATCGGCTTTGAAGCGGGCTGTCCATCCGAAGGCTCGCCGCCCTCCGCAGCCGCGGGAGGTTCGTCCGCTGCCGGTGCAGAGGACCGGCCCTTGTAGCTCTGCGGCGCAATGTCTTCCAACGACCACCGCTGGGATTCCGGAGACCGATACTGGTAAATCATCAGGCTGGTAAAACCCAAGAGGAGCAGGAAGACCAGTGCAGCCGGCAGCTTCCAGCTGATGGTTCGAGTCCAAACAGCCGGTGCATCCGCCGTTGACGCGGATGGAGTCGGATGGCTGCCGGAGCGGTCGGCACCCGCCGCTGCGGCGGTGTCGGGCAAGCGCAGTTCCTTTTCGCAATCCCGGATGAGGTTTTGGTCGATGGCTCTTGCCCCTCCGGCGTAACCCGTTAGTAACGCATGGTCGCAAATGATGTTAATCAGGCGCGGGTAGCCGCGCGAAAAGGCATGGATTTGCTGAATCGCCTCCGTCGTAAAAATCTCCCTGCGCGCTCCGGCGATATTCAGGCGGTGACGAATGTACAGCGGAGTTTCGGTTTCCCGCAGCGGTTCGATGTGGTAGCTGATCGTGATCCGTTGACGGACCGCCTTGCTGCGCTCATCCAACAGGATCCGATTAAACTCGGTTTGGCCGACAAAAAAAATATTGATCAGCTTGCGGTTTTCAAGCTCAATATTCGACAGCAACCGGACCTGCTCGAGCATCTCCACGCTCAGCCGCTGCGCTTCGTCGATGATCAGCAACACTTTCTGGCGGTTGGAATACGCTTTGAGCAAGAACTGCTTGAACTCGATGAGAAAGTCCCCCTTGGAGGTGAAGCGGCGGTTCATGTGGAGTTCAGCTGCCAAGAAATTGAAGAAGTCGATGGCCTCCATGCCGGGATCCGGGATGGTCGCCACGATCGCCGCCACATCGATGGTTTTGACCAGTAGCTTGATCAGGGCGGTCTTGCCGGTGCCGACATCGCCGGTGAGCAAAAGGAAGCCTTTGTCCTCTTGAATGCCGTACTTGAGGGTGGCCAACGCTTCCGTGTGCTTTTCCCCCAGCCACAGAAATTTGGAATCCGTGGTGATCTGAAAGGGCTTATGCGTAAGCTGATAAAATGAGAGGTACATGCAGTGCCCTTAATTAAGGGATGATTCGAAGCACTTCGCTCCAAGAAGTTATGACGGCTGTCTCCATCCGCAGGCCGTTAACGACTCCGAATGAATCCGCGCCCGTAATAAAAATAGATAGCGATCCAAAGAATGAAAAACAAGACCAGATAAGCGGTCCGCTGGCGGACTAATTTGTCCCGGCGCGAGTCGATGAGGTTGACCGAGTTCTTGAGCTCGCGCTTGACAATATCGAGCTCTTCCAACAAGCCGTCCACGTTGGCCGTTTCGGAATAAGAAACCAGCCTTTTGGATTTGTTCTCGAAATCGCGCACGCTGTAAGCGTCGAACATGATCTTCTGCTTTTCCGTCAGATACGATACTTCGTGGATCTCCTTTGCCAATTCAGCACAGTAAAACTTACGGTATGGATTCTTTTTCGGCGCTTCGCCCAGCTGCCGCGTTCGTTGCTCGATCCGGCCGTTCAGTTCGGCAGAAATCTCGCCCAGGATCTTGTCCAGGTCCTTGATGGCGCTGTGGTTCTTGAGCAGATCTTCGCCGGAAAAGGCGGATATGAAGAAGATGAGCAATCCGGACGTTAAGCAGCTGGCGACAATCCGGAAAACAATGAGAAGATCCCGATTCAAGGTGGGCATTTCCCGCCTATCCTTTCACACCACGGAGCCGACTTTTAATGGCTGAATATAACTGTCTCAAATTACATAACAAAATATTGGCAATTTTATCGAAAAGCCTGTCGCATGTCAATACGACACTACCTCGAGCTGAAGCCTTGAAGCTGAACTGAGGATTTCATCGATCCATTCCGGCTTCTTGGGAGCTTTTTATCAGGCTCTTGCGGATCTGGTTGACGTCGTTGGAATCTCCCATGTTCTGCTCCACCCAATCGGCCGGCTTGCCGAAATCGCGCGCCAGGGCTTCCACGGCTTCCTGAAAGCTGTCGTGTCGGGCATCCGGACCGGTCATGTATTTTTGGGCACGCCGCGGGTTATAAAACTCAATGGCTGCTTCCGGGGCAGCGGCTGGGTCGGCGCTCGTTGCGGAGGATTCCGAAAGACGCATGGCAAGGGTTTCGCGTACGTCGTTCAGGTCGTTGCTGTCCCCCATGTTTGCCTCGATCCATGAGACCGGGCGGTTGAATTCTTCGGATAAAGCCAAAATCGCGTCCCGAAAGGTATCATGGTGGCGAGTTTCACTAGTCCAGTATTTTTTAGACCGCCGCGGATCGTAAAAAGCGATGCCCTGGGGCTTTGGGGGGGGTGCGGGCGCAGCGATCCCCGGTGTGGGTGCCGGAATGGACGGCGTTACGCGGGCCGGCGGTGGGGCGACCTCCTGGACATCTTTCGCACCGGGTTCCGGTTCGATTGATCGACCTTTTTCGATGCGCGCCACATCGGATTTTCGGTAAATTAGCAGTCCTCCATCATATTCGCAGTGGATTTCGTCGCCCTTTTCCAAGGCGTTGCCTTCGCATACGGTGCGCATTCCGTCCTTGAAATAAATCGTATCCCCGGCCTCGACCCAACCACCTTCAGCCATGGTCAACCACCATCCGATCAGGGCGGCCATTACCATACGCAAGAGTTGCATTTTCATCCAGCCGGCACTTATGTCCTTCAAAGAAAAAAACATGTTGCGAAACAACCCGTTTGGTGGTCGCTGAATTATAAATTTTTAATATAACAGGTTTTTAGAACGAACAAAAGAGCTTGAAATCGGTTACAGCTGCATAGGCAGGAATGGCCCGAAAGAAAAGAAGAGGCAGGATGGAAGGATTAGCTTTGACCCTTGAGGGTGTCTTTGACGGCTCTTAACAGCTCTTGCCGGTTGATGGGCTTCGACAGCGTATACGCCGCCCCCAGTTTTTTGGCGCCGCGCAGGTATCCCTCCGGACGGTTCAAGCCGCCCCCGGACATGGCAATGATTTTAGCCGAGGCGAACTCCTTTTTCAACTCAAGGATCATGCCGATCCCGTCCTTATTCGGCATGATCAGATCGGTGATGACCAGGTCTGTCGGTTTCTCACGAAAACATCGGATTCCTTCGATGCCATCCGAGGCTTCAGCCACCGTATAGCCGGCGCGCTCCAGAATGAGTCGAATCATGGAGCGAATGGGGGCTTCATCATCAATAATCAAAATATGTTCCATAAACGTCTGGTCTGGCCTGCGAATTATCAATCCAGGCTCATCAGGCTGTCATCAATATTACACCACAATTCCGGTCAGGTTTCAACCCCATGGGGAACGAATACACTTAAAAACGGACGCCAACGCAGTTTGCTGCCAAGCCGGCCACCAGGCCCTCTGCATTTTGATTTTCTTTAGATTTCAGGAAAGTTGCCGAATATTGAACTATGTACCGGAGGATTCTTTCAGTCGCGCGCGGGAGGTGATGATGGCCGTCGAAGCGATGAATGCAGCTCACCGGCATCCATATGATGCCAGCCATGCCATCGGCATGACCATCGGCAACGCGACCATCATGAAAGAATTGGCACGCGGCAATATGGGCATCGTTTTTATCGCATACCAGCAACGTCTGAAGCGGCGAATCGCGGTGAAAGTGTTGCCGAAGTGTCTGTGGACGGATGATTCCATCCGTCTCTTCGAGCACGAAGCCGAGGCGGTCGCCGGGCTGTCGCATCCGAACATCGTGCCGGTATATGATATTGGGGAGAACGAGTTTTTCCGGTATTTCACCATGCAGTTGATTGATGGGACGTCTCTTGCGGCGGTTCTGGACCAGACCGCGAAGAACCCTTTGCCATCCCGTCGCATCCTCCCTGTCAAGACGGCTCTTGCGATTACGAGGCAGCTCCTGGAAGCTTTGGAGTATGCTCATCGTCGAGGGGTTATTCATCTCGACATCAAGCCTGAGAACATTCTGATCTGCACCCCCGCCCCTATACCGATCATCACCGACTTCGGGATATCGAGAATGGTCGGTCATCCGACCGGTGTCAGTCCGGTGCTTCGCGGCAGCCCTCTCTATATGGCTCCTGAGCAGATCACTCTGGCCGAAACCGATGCGCGCGCCGACGTCTATGCCGCCGGCGTGCTGCTTTTCAGACTTCTGGTTGCCAGGCTGCCGTTGGCGGCCTGTTCGTCATATGAAGATCTGCTCCGGAGAAAAGCCGGCGGTCACGCCATTTTTAGCCGCACGCCGTCCCAGGTCAATCCGCGGCTCCATCCGGAGATTGACGATATCGTGGCGGTGGCCACGTCGGCGGCCCTGCACGAGCGCTATGCGACGTGCAGCCAATTTCTGGATGCGCTGCACAGCTATGAACGGAAACATATTGAATACGAAAAATGATCAAATTGCATTCCATTCGCAAAAGCCATCACAAGGCCGGTAAAACGTTCGTGCTCATGTTCAACCGCGTCTCCATGTATGGCTCGGCCCATCCCTATTCGGTCCAGGCGGTGGATGAGTTCTATCGCTCCATCTGCGATTTCCTCAAGGCTGCATCGCCGGTGGTGCTGCTCTACAGCCGAGGCCAGTTTTTTCTTGAGGATGAACCGCTGGATCCGAGCCTGAATTATTTCAAGTTGTCATCCCACTTTAAAAACGCGAAGGTGACGTCGATTGCCTGGCTTCAAGATGTTCCGAAATGGGAAGTTGAGGACTTCATAAGAATATTTCTGGACACTCGCAACTACCCGACCGCCGACCAGATGAAAAACGCGATCGGCTCGCTTCAGATCACGCATATTCGCGTCAATCATGTCTCCTACCAGAAGGTGACGGAGGATGATCAAATCGTTTCAAAAGCGGCCGCAGCAAATACAGAGACACTCAGCGATGAGTTGAATGCGTCGCGACAATACCAGGAAGCATTGGGCCTGATTGCGGGCAAACTACTCATGGAGGAGGTCGATCAGGGGCTGTCGCTGAAACAGTTGTTGATCGACCCGGCGGCGTTTTCAAGGCAATTGGTTGCCAGGGCTGAAGCGGATCAAGCTTTGGAGGCAGGTACCGAACGGATGCCGTCTGGCTCCATCACCGAGCATCTCGCAGCGCTCGGCCGTGAAATCAGAAACGGGTTGTCCGACCGCTCGACACTCAGCCTTTCGGAGTTGGCCGCCGCCCTGGTTAAAATGAAATGCGAACTCCAGCAGGCGATTCACACCCAGAGGTCTCTCGCCATCCTGCCGGACTCGACCGACGAGATTCGACAACAGGCCGACGAGCTATCGGATACCGTCATTCTGGAATTGGTGAAGAAAGAGTATGATCAGGGCAAAACTCCCATCGATCGATTGGCGTTCGTGCTGCGGCGAGTCGTCACGTCGGACCAAGAACTCCAACGGCTTTTGCCGAAGATGAGAGATAGTCTCGCCGCGGAAGGCATGCCCCTTTCGGACTTCTGGGAATTAATCAAGCGCCTGGGCCAGGATAGCCAGAACGTTCAACTGGCCGAATGGTTGAATCAGGGCGCTGAGGCGATCGGGTTGGACGGAGCCGATCTGGCGAACCGGTGGAAAGCGGATCCTTATGGCCTGGCGCGGCTTTTGTATCTCGCCACCGAGATCGAGCGGCAGGCCGGCAGCGCCCAACCGTTGTGCGACATTCTGGTCGACACCATTGAGCGTCTCGGTCCCAAGATGCTGGATGCCCGGTCCGGCCTGGTGGGAGGCAGCGACGAACGGCTTCGAGCCCTGGCGCTTTTTTTTAATACCCGGATGGTCGATGGCCTTCGCGGCGAGGGAATCGACCCCCAGCTGGCCCATCAGGTGGAAGCGCGCTTGAACGATCGCCTGGATGCCAGCGTCCAGGCGATTCGCGAGGAGCTGGCTGGATACCGCGTCTCTCTGGACACCCGCGACCCGCGCCAGCCGACCTTGCTGCAACGGCTTGAGGAGGGGCTGGCCGAGGACCAGGAGCTAAAGAAGATTCTCAAGGCAGTGCGCGCCGAAACCGGGGAGCAGCGGCTGGATGAAAACGATTTTCAACAAATTTTCGAACGAATCCAACATGTCCAGCAAAACGCGAAATCCAGCGGTTGCGCGATCCATAAGATTGCGTTCAACTCGGAAATAACCTTTGCGTTGCTGCAGAAGGAAATCTCGCGTTCGGCGCGATATGGGACGGATTTAAGTGGGATCACCTTTTCCATTCTGCCGGTGGGCGCATCGCGCGCGGTTTCGGACCGCACCACGATGCCGCCGGAGGTGACCACTGCGTTTTTGTCGGAAATCCAGCAGCGGTTGCGCAATGCCGATTGGATCGGAACCTTGAACAACCACCTCTTCATCGCGATACTGCCGATGACCACCGTCAAAGAGGCGCACCTCACCGCGCGGCGTCTGCTGAAAGACATCAACTCGAAGCCGATCGGCGGATCGGGCCGGGCGTTTTCGGCTAAGATCGCCGGATCGGTGATTCATTACGACCCCAAAACCATTCCCAATGCGGATATGTTCATTCGCTGCGCCAGCAGCGAACATGCGGAGATGATCCAGCGGCTGCGAAACCTGCAGGAATTCATGTAGGGCGGTGATGAACCGCGCGAAGCCGGCGCCGTCGTGAGGGCCGCAACGGCTCGATGCAGCCAGCAAAACCATTTGAACGCGTGAGGAGCTAAACATGGCTGTCTTATCACTGCGCTACAGCGGCAAGGAGCTGCGCAATTACCCCATCGGCATGGGGGATGCATTCGTTATCGGCCGGCATCCGGTCAATGACATTGTCATCGACAATTTGGCGGTCTCGTTTCAACATGCCAAGATAGAATCCATCGCCGACGAATTCTTGTTGATTGATTTGAAAAGTGAAAACGGGTCGTTCGTCAACAGTCAACGCATCAAAGCGCATTGGCTGATCGACGGCGACGAGATCAGCATTGGAAAACACACGCTGGTGTTTTCCAACCCGAAAGGCAACAGCGGCGCCGATCACTTTTCCGCATCGGTCATCAAGACGATGCAGATCGATACTGAGAAGGTTCGCGCGCTGTTAAACCAAAGCCAACGGGCCGGGCGATGCGAAGCGTCCGCCTCCAAAGCGGCGTCGGTTGAGAATCGAAAAGACCATAAGGGGAAACTGGTCGTGCTTTCCGGAGAAAGACAAGAGCTCGTGTTGGGCAACCGGTCGGTGCGGATCGGCAAATCCTCGAGCGCCGATATCCGCGCACGGGGATTCGGGATCGGACGGACGGCTGCGGTGATCAACCGCCTGGAAGACGGCTGGTATCTCAGCTACGTGGGAGGGCTGTCCCGAATTCGGGTCAACCGCGAGGTGGTTAAGGCCAGTATTAAATTAAATCGGCTGGATGTCATCCGTCTGGGAAGGACCACGATCCAATTCCTGCTTTCGGCCGGTGAGGATGCTTGCGGCAATACCGCTGCAAATTGAGCGACGCGATGGGGGGTGGAAGCTATCCGCCATCCTCGCCTCGCCGGCGGATTCGGATCAGGCTACTCGAGCTTTTCGTCGAAGCGCTGGACCTGATAGGTCGCCACATCGAGTTTGGACCGTTTCCAGGCGTCGCGGGGCAGCCCCGCCTTCAGGCAGAGATGACCCAGGAAGTCTTCAGCTTTCGGCACCTGGGCCCAGACCTGGGGCAGGAAGGTGGCGCTGGCGTAACCCTGCCGGATAATCACTCCGTCGAGATGGGGGTGCAGCCTTTGGATGAGGTCCTGGGCGGTGGCGTAGGGCACGGGTTGGGGATCGGAGAGGATGCTGACTTCAATAGAGACCTGGTCGAGTTCGTCTTCCGTGAGGGGCTTGAAACGCGGGTCTTGAAAAGCGGCATGGGCCGCATTGCGCCGGACACCCTCGACCAGCGGATCGGTCGGGAAGATGTTGCCGATGCACCCTCTGAGTTCGCCCCCTATCGTGAGGGTGACAAACGTGCCACGGCGTGCGTGAAAGCGAGGGTCCTTCAGCGCCGACTGCAGCCGCTCGGCCTCGGCTGGCGGCAGCCGGCGACCCAATTTTTCAAGCAAGGTGCTGCGAGCCAGCCTCAATAGCAGCCGGCCGTCTTCGGCCTTCAGGATTGGAGGTTCATCTTTCATCTCGGCGTTAAGCCTACATCGGGGAAGCTTCGGCGTCAATAACCGCAACGGCGCAGGGGCAGCCGATGCCGTGGGGTTTTCAAATCGTGGTGGCCAGCGACAGCTCGTCGTCGGGCGGCAGCAGCGGACCGGGTGAATCTTCCGCAAATGCATACCATTCTTCACGGCACATGGCCTTTAGAACGCTGTTGAACATGAGCAGCAGCAGCTCGTGGGCGTTCAATCGGGGTGCCTTCATACCTTCCAAGACGCTGATGATCTGGGATTTGCGCTCCATCAGCGCCTTTAGCACCGCCAGATGGTTCAGGAAACGTTCGGTGGCCTGCAGCGCCTCCGGCGCCGATGGGTCGAGCTGCATTTTGATCCGAAGAGCCTTCAGAATCCGGCAGACCCGCTGGTGTGAAGACTTCTGCAGCTGTTCGCGGCCTTCACGGGAAGAAAAATGCTTCTGCCCGTCGATCAGCTGACGGACCGATTCGCTGATGGATGCAATGTCGCGCTGGAGGACTTGAACGAACAACGCTTTCACGCTTTTCGGCAGGTCGACCTCCACCGATCGCAAAGCTGTTTCGTGGGCCTTCGCCTTGGCTCGGAATTCGGTTGCCGCGCTGCGCCAGAACCTGCGGCTGACCTCTTCCATGAGGGGTTCCAAGGGCGCCCGCTGATGCATCGCCTCGGAGACCCGGTTCTTTATGTCGCTGAACAGTTTGGCCGTGCGGTCGAAGAGAAGGCCACCGGTTGCGGCGTTGAAGACCATCACTAGAACCGCATGCCAATCCTGAAAGTGCAGAACCCAGGCGGGGTCCGAAAAGCATGCCTGCAGGGTCGAATTGGGAAACAGATGCGAGGGGGTGGCGTAATAGGGGGTCCCTCCCAGCAGGGGTTGTTTAATCCTGGCGCCCTCGGCTGCACATAGATTGACGGCTGTTTCCACATCGATGAAGCCCAAGGAATAGTCCGAGGCCGATCGCAGAAAGGCCGGGTAGTTCTGCGGGTCACCGGCCACCAGAAGATTGTCAGGCTTAAGATCCCGCATGGCCACCTTCTTTTCGCTGAGCCAGGCGAGCAGGTCCAGCAGATTGGCAACGATGCCGGAGATGATTTGCCGGTTCTGTTCCAGGCAAAGACGCGCTGTAAAAGAGCGGATGGCAGCGAGATAGGCCTCCACGGCCTCACGATATTTCTCAAACCAGCGCTCGAAAACGGACGCAACCTCTCCGGCAATCTGTCCGGATAGGGTCGAATCGGGTTCGCCGATGTCTTTCTTTTCAAGAAAATTCAAAAACCAGACCTGGGTGCGGTACGGCGTTACGGCGGCGGACTTGCCTGCGTTTTTCAACAGCTGTCGCACTTCAGCCTCGCACTGGTGATAGAGATCTCGAATTTCGAAACCGACCGATTCGTTTTGTTCGCCGTAACGTTCTTTGAATTTCGCCGGGTAACGGATCAGGTCGGCCGTCGAATTGATTTCGGACCGAATCGGGTCCGCCAGATCGTGCAGACTGTCGATGATATGGCTCAGGAAGTAGTAGCGCGAGAGGTCCATGAAAAAGACAAACGTGCCGTTGATCTTCAAATAGTCCTGGTAGGCCGGGGCCTTTCGCAACCAGGCAATATATTTCTCTTCGAGCAGATCCGGTGGGGAGTTGGGTTGGGACGGCAGGTGATGGATCCGGCTTAGGATGACGGATACCCCGGGAACGATGCACTCCTTCGGACTGAGCCGGTCGACGATGTGCCTTTCCTTTTTGATGCTGGCGACATAATCTTCGAAATCGATGATCGGTTTGGGAGGGATCTTGACCACCAGGTGCTGATCAAAGATGACATAATAGCATTTGCTTTTGCTCCCGCTATCCTCGCCCAGCGGACCGAGCGTCATGCGCCGCCGGATCCATTCGCCGCCGTTCTTCACCCGCAGATCGTAGATTGGGTTGGTTCCGGCGGGTGCGGAGGGCAGCTGGATGAAATCCGTCGGCGCATCAGGGCCAAATCCAAGCTGCTGACGGTATAAACCCAAAAAAAAGCGCACCACATCGGCGCGATTGGGCATTTCCGTGCCTGGTTCCCTGGCCGGGGCGGCAGGACGAACCGGTTTCTTTTTAGTTGACCGCCGGCGGACCCAGCGCACCGTCGGCACCAAGCCGATCGGAAACGCCAGCGCGCCGATCAGAAACCAATGAACGCCACTCGGTGGACGCGTCAGCCCCAGACTGCGCTGGGCCATTGTATTGAGGGTATTTACGGACCGATCCGCAAAGCTCGTAATCTGATCGCCGGCCGTGCGCAGCCAGATCGAGAGGCTCTGTTTTTCGATGGACTGGATGTCCGCCAAGCTGACAAAGTGGATCTCCTTATCGTTTTCGTAAAACAGATCCGCTCCGGATTCCCATACCCGGTTGACGGGGATGATGCGGCCGTTTTTTAACTGAATGATATCGCGGTTCAAGTGGCCTCTGGCCAGGAGAGCCACCGCAACGCCTGCCAGCGCCAAGGCGCCCAGAAGGATTTGCCATTTTCGCATAGGATCTTCCCTAGAGATTATAGGCGGAAACCGGGTTCCATATATACAATCGGTATCGCCGTCGGATCCTTGAGGATTATTTCAGGTGAGGTTGTCGATCCATGCGGCTCGGGCCAGGTGCTGTTTCGTCAAATTGGCTTGACCGGCCGGTCACGGCATTGACCCCTCCCGGGCATTCATTGTATGGTATCCCCGCCAATCAACGTTTTTGACCATCGCCTTTTGCGACACGCATGCCAACCACCTTTGCCGCGGAAAGAACCCTGGGTCGGCTGGGGAAATGGCTTCGACTCATGGGGTTTGACACCTTGTGGGAAAGCGAATACCCAAAGGGGGCGTTCATTCAGAGCATCGGGCCGGATCGTATTTTTCTGACCCGAACGCAACGGTTAGCTGAAGCCCATGCGGGCCTGAAAACGATTTTTATCCGGGCCAACGACCCGGAGGAACAACTCGTCGAGTTGATCCGGTGCGCCGCTATCCGACCGCAGGATATCCAGGCCTTTTCGCGCTGCATCGCCTGCAACGAGCCGATCGTAGCCGTTGCCAAGCAAGCCGTTCGCGGTTTGACGCCGGATTACGTGTGGAATACCCAGGCGAATTTCAGCACCTGCCCGAAATGCGGTCGAGTGTATTGGAAGGGAACCCACACCGAACGAGCTGTGAAACGGCTGGAGGAAATCTTCAACAGGCTATCGGTCGAGCAGAAATAACTCTTTAAAAATAAATAAAACTAAACCGTTAAACTTTGTTTGGTGATAAAGAACATTAATGAATTTAAAACGGAAAGTCATCGCGCTGGAATCCCGCTTGCGGAACTGCCGCAATGTCGTCACACTCGGGGTGCATACCAATTTCAATGAGTATCCGTCCGATGACCAGGACGAGATCCGCAAGGCGGACATCATTTACTATCCAACTACTTTCTATGCGGATTTGTTCAACTCGATCGGCAAACGTACCTTTCCCAGCTACCACACCTACAAGTGCGTGCAGGACAAGATCAAGCAGTCGGCTCTTTTCGACCTGCTCGGCATTCCCCACCCGCGGACCCGCGTTTTTTACGGCAAACGTCAGAAACAGGCCATAACCCGGCATTTCGAATTTCCTTTTATCGCCAAGATCGCTCGCGGATCAGCCCGGGGGCGGGGTGTTTTTCTGATCCGCGACCGCGAAAGCCTGGAGCACTACAGCGAGCACAATCCGGTCGCCTATATCCAGGACTATCTTCCCATCGATCGCGATATGCGGATTGTCGTCATCGGCCGCCGCATCGTGCATGCGTACTGGCGCATCGCACCGGAGACGGATTTCCGTTGCAATGTATCCCTGGGGGCGAGCATCTGTTTGGATCCGGTGCCCGATGCGGCGCTGCAGCTCGCGGCGCACACGGCCCGGGCCTGCGGGTGGGATGATGTCGGCATCGACATTTGCCGGTGGAACGGCGGATTCTATGTGCTGGAGGCCAATATGAAATACGGCAAAGAGGGATTTCGCAAAGCCGGGATTGATTATTCCCAGTTGATGGA
>Ga0105105_10000471_pt1 | contig 18454 bp, 17 predicted proteins | sample PPLLaktember2015_4_FD_79108 | JGI IMG/M metagenome (GOLD analysis project Ga0105105, IMG submission 79108) | Freshwater sediment microbial communities from Prairie Pothole Lake near Jamestown, North Dakota, USA - PPLs Lake P8 Core (1) Depth... | ecosystem: Environmental > Aquatic > Freshwater >...
AAAATGGTAGCAAGAAATCTTGTACCGGGTGAAAATCTTTTTTCAAAGTACTCGGGAATAGATCGGATTCGTGTGTAAACAATAATTGGAAGCCATCCAAAAATAAAAAATGGAACAAAGAACAAATCGTTCATATAAGTCATTGTAGAGGCAAAACCATCTGTAAAACCTTTTGCAGAGTATTTTATAAAACTATGACTTCCAACTCCAGTGGCAACAATAGACATAGCAATCAGCCACCAGGCAAATCGCCTTCCGCCAAAAAAGAAATCAGTAGTTGTACGATTGTACTTGCCGAAGTATGATCCAAAAACCATAATTGCAATGAAGTAAACAATCATTACAATCCAATCGGTGGATGTGCCTAAACTGTGATGTACTTCCATAAAATTTATTCGATATTTTTGAGAAATTGTTTAACTGATAATTTGTAAACTAATTAAAGATATAGTGCAGCCAATATTAACAGAGCATGTACAACCATAAAATAAAATAAACCGAAAATGAGAACATTCCACCAATAGCGATGTCTTTTCTTATCAAAATTTACAGCCTTAGATTTCTTAATGATAATCATTCCGCTTAAAAAGAAAACTCCTCCGACACTATACAGATAAATAAAAGGTAACCATGTATTTGCAAAAGTGGGCATAAATAATCCTAAAAAATTATGGTGTTAATATAGATTCCAAATCAATTTACTTCCTAATAAATTGATCCGTTGAAATCATTTTTATCAGTTTAGATCAGAGTACCATTGTGTTTAAAGATACAAAGCAGCCAATATCAAAAAAGCGTGCAAACTCATAAAAAAGAAATAACCGCCAAATAAAACCTTAATCCACCATCTATGTTGTTTGCGTTTAGGATTTACTGATCCGCTTTTTATAATAATAAACATTCCGGCAAAAAAGAATATTCCGCCAACACCGTATAGGTAAATGAATGGAAGCCAGGTATTAAAGAAATCGGGCATAAAGACCTTTAAGATAATTTTACTTTCTGATACAAAGTTAAATGCTATTCCGAAAAGTATCCAGATAAATCGTAAAATATCATACAAATATCTTCAGAAAAGAATTATAATTATATAGACTTTACAGATTTAACAAGAATTTAATAAGACTGCTGAAAAATGGAAATGGATTTTGTTGCTTATTAAGCATACTTAATCTATAACTATCAAATGAAGGCAGGTGTTTTTAGGAAAAAGGGATAAATTATTTTGGGGCCAAAAAAAATAGTTTATTTAAAGTAATAAATTTCTTTGGAAGTAGAGAAATTTTCTTGATTTTTGTTGAGTCGAAAACTTAAAAAGAGAGAGAGAGAAAATAATGACAAAACTTTTACCAATGGCGTTGCTATGTCTTATCCTAATATCATCTATACAAGCTCAGGACGATTCAGGTGGAAAAATTTCAGGATATATGTTTGGTGATTATTTCTACAATGTAATGAGAGACAGTACCATTAGTGAAATTCCAAATTCAGCACTTTCAGGTAAGAAAGATATTAATGGTTTTCAATTCAGAAGAATTTATTTTACCTATGATTACAAAATATCAGATAAATTTAGTACGCGATTCAGATTAGAATCCCAGACTCAGGCTGGTGTTGATAATACATTATTTGTTGTTTTTATTAAAGACGCATACCTTCAATGGAAAGAAATTTTCGATGGCAGTAATTTAATATTCGGAATTCAGCCGCCGCCAACTTATACTGTAACTGAATTAGTTTGGAGATACCGCTCTCTTGAAAGAACCATTATGGATTTAAGAAAAATTGCAAGCTCCCGCGATTTTGGTATATCGCTAAAAGGTAAGCTTATCTCAAGCGGTAAAGTAAATTATTGGATTATGTATGGAAACGGCAGTGTATTTGAAAGTGAAGGTGATAAATATAAAAGAGCTTATGCACATCTTGATTTTCTTCCAAGCGAAAATTTTAGAATAACAGTCTATGGTGATTACAGATTTAAACCTGAAAAAGATTTTTCAGGCACAGGCTATAATAACGATGCTTTATTAACTTCAATTTTTCTTGGCTATCAGGAAAAAAATAATTTTTCTCTTGGATTAGAAACTTTCTTACAGATGAATAACAACGATATTAAAGCAGTTGACAATAATTTATCAATTCTCGATCGAAATGCTCTTGGGATTTCAGTTTTTGGGTCTTATAGCTTTACCGAAACTCTTGCTGGAGTTTTGAGATACGATTATTTTGATAATAATATTTCAGCAGATTTTAAGGGTGATTCAAGAAACTTCTTCTTGGCAGGACTTGATATTAAATTACACGATAAAGTTAGTATTATACCGAATATTGAATTTGAAACTTATGAGGCTCCTGTTAATGGAATAAGTATCGATCCGTCATTAACAGCAAGAATAACTTTTTATTATGAATTTCTATAATCCTATTTTATTTAATTAGTTATTCGTTTAATTAAAAATATTTTGTAGGAGTAACTCAAAAGTATAATTTTAAGAATTGTCAGTAATCTGAGATAAATTTCTTCCATTTTTAAGTTATCTGGAATTAAATATCAGATTTAACATTAATTTAATATTGGCTCTCTCAAAAGGATATTAGTTTATTCTATATTTCTTTGATAAAATTAAACTATTTCTAATAATTAACAGTAGAAGGATATAAAAATGAGAAGAGAAAATCGGTTTATCTATTTCTTTTTTATTACAGCTATATTATCGATTTTTTTAATCAGCTGCGGAGAAAAGAAACCAGATGTTGCCCCGGAATCAACTTCAACAACCACAGAACAAAATGCAATTGAAAATTCAACTACAACAGAATCAAGTGATGCTACTGTTGTAAAAGTTGATGAACGCATCAAGCACTATACAAAAGTATCAGGCGTTTCCGGTAACCTTAGCAGTATTGGTTCTGACACAATGAACAATCTTTTAACTCTCTGGTTAGAAGGATTTAAAAAGTATTATCCAAACGTAAACATTCAGGTTGAAGGTAAAGGATCAAGCACAGCTCCACCGGCATTAATAAGCGGTACAGCTCAACTCGGACCAATGAGCCGCGATATGAAACAGGAAGAAATTGATGCTTTTGAGAAAAAATTTGGTTATAAACCTACAGAACTAAGAGTTGCAATAGATGCTCTTGCTGTTTATGTTAATAAAGATAACTCGCTTGAGGGCTTATCATTAACCCAGGTTGATGCCATTTTTTCTAAAACAAGAAGAGGTGGTCATAAATCTGATATCAGTAAATGGGGTGATGTTGGTTTAACTGGTGATTGGATGAACAGAGGAATGAGTTTATACGGAAGAAATTCTGCTTCCGGTACTTATGGATATTTTAAAGAGCACGCATTATTTAAAGGTGATTTTAAAGATCAGGTTAAAGAACAACCTGGCAGTGCATCGGTTGTTCAAGGTGTTACTGAAGATAGATTTGGTATCGGTTACAGTGGAATTGGTTACAGAACTTCCGGAGTTAAACCGTTACCTTTGTCAGATAAAGAAGGCGGAAAATTATTTGAACCTACTTATGAAAATTGTTTATCAAAGGATTACCCGCTTAGCAGATTTCTAAATATTTATATAAACAATGCGCCAAACAAAGATATTGATCCATTGTTAAAAGAGTTTTTAAAATTTGTATTTAGTTATGAAGGCCAGGAAGTTGTTGTAAAAGATGGATATCTTCCACTAACTTTTGAACTAGTTGAAAAAGAACTGTTAAAGCTTAAGTAACTTGTTTTACTCACTGATAAAAACCTTCGAGGTTTTCTGAAATAATTAAGAATTTTTCTATTATTTCTACTACATATTTAGGCAAACCTCGAAGGTTTCACAGATTTGCGTAAGGTGACTTAAGTAATTTGTAACGAGCTAAAATTAATTTTATGACTATTTAGAGTTTTGAGTAAAGAACAAAAACATAAACTTGTTAGCAGTAAAAGTGCTCACAAAAGGGCCGTTATAGCTGACAAGCTTGCAAAGATTGTAATTTATACTGGTGGTATTGCAACAATATTTGCGGTTGTTGCAATCCTCCTTTTTGTGTTTGCGGAAGCACTTCCGTTGTGGTTTGGTTCTGAGAGCAAAGAAAATTCTCGAATTCAAACCGAGAAAGTATTTCAATCCAAACAGGCACTTGCAATCGGTTTAGATGAGTACAAAGAAATACTTTATACTATTACTGATTCAGCCACTGTTGATTTTATAAGTCTTTCTGATAAAAAGCTAATAAGCAGTTTTAAAATTGCCGGACTTGAGGGTCAAACGGTTACATCAGTTTCGCGCTCCCTTTCAAATCACTTGCTGGCGGTAGGAACTTCGACTGGTAATATCGCTACTTTCCAAATAAAATTTCTTTCAAATTATTCAGGTAAGAATGATCGAGAGATTATACCTGAAGTAGATTTAGGTACAGTTATAAATTTAGATTCAGTTAAACGTCCGATTTCAAAAATAGTTTACCGCAAAAACTCTGATGATGAATTTTCTATTGCGGGAGTTTTACAAGATAATACACTGATATTTTATTCATCTAAGACAACCACATCATTACTGGATGAAAGAACTGAGCAGATATATAAAAAAGATATCTCATCAATCGTAAACGAAAAGATTACATCAGTTGAGATGGATGACTTTTGTGAGAAGCTGATGATAGGCAGCGAAAAAGGCTGGCTTTATTACATCTCAACAAAAGAGAAAGATAATCCGCAGCTTATCCAAAAATTAAATGTTACTCCCTCCGGCAACAGTCCGATCACTGCACTTGGATTTGTAATTGGTGATCAATCATTAATCGTGGGTGATGCATCGGGCAGAGTAAGTTCCTGGATGAGAATAATTGATGCGAATACTGAATATGGCTGGCAGCTCGTTAATCCGCATGTATTTAATTCGCACGTTGCGGAAGTTACAAATGTAAGCTCATCAAGCAGAAACAAAAGTTTTATAACAGGTGATAGATCCGGTAAAATATTTGTTGAGCATCTTACAAGCGAAAAAACATTATTGGAGCTTAGCGGTAAGAACGAACCGATAACTGATGTTTATTATACTCCAAAATCAGATGGTGCCGCTGTGCTCTATCAGGATGGATCGATAGTCTTTTATGATATCGATAGTCCGCATCCTGAAATCAGCTTTAAAACATTATTCGGGAAAGTTTGGTACGAAGGTTATACAGAACCAAAATTTGTTTGGCAATCAACGGGCGGTACAGATGATTTTGAACCAAAGTTTAGTTTGGTACCATTAATCATCGGAACGCTTAAGGGCACTTTTTACGCTTTGATCTTTGCAATTCCGCTTGCTTTGTTTGGAGCATTGTACACTTCGCAATTTGCTCATCCAACATTAAAAAATTATATAAAACCAACTGTTGAAGTAATGGCTGCACTCCCAAGTGTTGTAATCGGTTTTTTAGCGGGATTATGGCTTGCACCTTTGTTAGAAAAAATTCTCCCTGGCGTTTTACTTATGGTTATTGTTATTCCCATTATGACAGCTCTTGGTGCGTTCTTATGGCGAAAACTTCCCAGGCTAATTAAGTTCACTCCCAAAGTTGGTTACGAATTATTTTTTATTTTGCCGCTCGTATTGCTGGGTGGACAGATTGCATTATGGCTCGGCCCTTCCTTCGAACAATTAATTTTTAGCGGCGATTACAGATTCTGGTTGATGGATAATTTAAATGAACAATATGATCAAAGAAACAGTATTGTTGTTGGTTTTGCAATGGGTTTTGCAGTTATACCAATAATCTTTACAATTTGCGAAGATGCTTTGTCAGGTGTTCCAACAAGTCTAACATCAGCATCGCTTGCCCTGGGTGCATCACGATGGCAAACTGCTGTAAGAATTGTTTTGCCCTCTGCAAGCCCGGGAATTTTTTCTGCAGTTATGATTGGCTTTGGCAGAGCAATCGGTGAAACGATGATTGTGTTAATGGCAACAGGTAATACACCAATTATGGATTTTAGTCCGTTTAATGGTATGAGAACTTTAGCTGCTAATATAGCAGTTGAAATACCCGAAGCACCTTATCAAGGAACATTATATAGAGTATTATTTCTTGCGGCGACACTTTTATTTATAATGACATTTATTGTTAACACTGCTGCAGAAATAGTCAGGCAGCGATTAAGAAAAAAATATTCTGAACTTTAATAAAAAATGAAAAAGTTTTTTAAAACAGGCGATCTTTTTATTTGGCTGACCGGAATGGGATTAGGCATCAGCTTAATTATGATTTCCGGATTGCTTGTTTTGATTTTAATGAATGGCAAAGATTATTTCTGGGCGTCAGAAATTGTTGAAGTAATTCAAAAAGATGGATCTAAAGTATTTGGTAATCAAATATCCAGAGAAATAGTTCCTCTTCTTAATTTACCTGATACTCTAAAAGATAAAGACATAAATAGAATTCAACTAAAAATAGGTAACCGTGATCTTTATGGATTTGATTTTCAGTGGATTGATGAACGGGATATCAGTAAAGTAAACTTGCCTGATTACGCCGCCACTATTGAACGAATGGAATTTGGAAATTTCTATGGACAGATTACTGAAATTTTAGTTGAAGGGAGTACTACAGTAAAAGGTACAGAAGCCGTACAAATAGAAATTGATAAGTACGTTGATTATGCAAATAATATTCGCAGTGAAATAAAAGCACTTGAAAAATCAGATATTGGAAGAATAAACTACAACATAGAAGAACTGCGGCTAGAAATAAAAAATATTGAGTATTACGAAAAAGATATTAAAAAGCGTTCTTCAAAAATAGCAGCAATTGAAAAACAAATTGATGATGAAAATAATAAATATCAAACTCTTAAAGTTAAAGTTGATTCATTAACTGCGAATGCTTCACGATACTCAATCAATGTTCAGGATGCTTCCGGCAGGAGCAAAATAATTCCATTGATTAGCATTGTTCGTGTTTATTATCCAAACATTATGTCCTTTGGATCAAAACTAGTTTTTACACTTACAAAAATTCAGGAATTTATTTTTGATGATCCGCGTGAGTCTAATACCGAAGGCGGTGTATTTCCTGCAATTTTTGGTACGGTATTGATGGTTTTACTTATGAGCATTGTTGTTGTGCCTTTTGGTGTGCTTGCTGCGCTATACATTAGAGAGTACGCAAAACAGGGCGTGCTGGTGCGAATAGTTAGAATAGCTGTAAACAATCTTGCTGGTGTTCCTTCAATTGTGTTTGGCGTTTTTGGATTGGGATTCTTTATCTACTTCGTTGGCGGAACAATAGATCAATTGTTTTATCCGGAAAAACTTCCAACACCAACCTGGGGCACAGGTGGAATTCTTTGGGCATCTTTAACCTTATCATTGTTAACAATGCCTGTTGTAATTGTTGCTACTGAAGAAGCTCTTGCTGCCATTCCGCGTGGGGTAAGAGAAGCGGCAATGGCTCTTGGGGCAACTAAATGGCAGGTTGTTAGAAAAATTGTTTTACCTGCTGCAACACCTGGAATTTTAACAGGATTAATTCTTGCAATGGCCAGAGCCGCCGGTGAAGTAGCGCCTTTGATGATAACCGGAGTTGTAAAACTGGCGCCATCGCTGCCGTTTGATGCATACGCACCTTTTTTTCATCTGGATAGAAAATTTATGCATCTTGGTTTTCACATTTATGATGTGGGATTTCAATCACCGAATGTAGAGGCTGCTATGCCTATGGTTTATACTACAACGCTGCTATTAATTTTAATTGTAGTTTTACTAAATATTACTGCGATGGTTATTAGAGCTAATCTTAGGAAAAAATATAAATCTTCTACATTTTAACATTTAGAGAAATTTATGAAAGAAGAGATTATGAATTCATCAGCTTCTGCTGAGGTTATCGATAAGAAAAAAGAAAATAATGATAAGCGAAAAATCATATCCAAGAATCTTAATTTTTATTATGGTAATGTAATTGCTCTAAAAAATATATCGATGGATATTCCTGCAAACCGAGTTACTGCTTTGATTGGACCATCGGGTTGCGGTAAATCGACTTTTTTGCGAACTCTTAACAGAATGAATGAATTGATTGATGGTGTTAGAATTGAAGGTGAGATTATTATTGACGGACAAAATATTTACGATCCCTCAGTTGATGTAGTTGAGCTAAGAAAAAGAATTGGTATGATATTTCAAAAATCGAATCCTTTCCCAAAATCCGTTTATGAAAATGTAGCATTTGGTTTAAGGATAGGCGGGTTTGGTAAGAAATCAAAATCAGATATTGATGAAATTGTAGAAAGAAGCTTAAAGAGTGCTGCTATTTGGGATGAAGTAAAAGACAGGCTTGATGAATCCGCACTCGGTTTATCTGGCGGGCAGCAGCAGAGATTATGTATTGCACGTGCTTTAGCAATAGAACCAAAGATCATTTTAATGGATGAACCCGCAAGTGCACTTGATCCACTTTCTACTGCAAAGATTGAAGAACTGATTCATCAACTTAAACAAAATTATACTATAGTTATTGTAACTCATAACATGCAGCAGGCGGCTCGTGTTAGTGATATGACAGCATTTTTCTATCTTGGTGAATTAATTGAGTTTGATCGCACAACAAAAATCTTTACTAATCCTTCTAAGAAACAAACAGAAGATTACGTTACTGGAAGATTTGGCTGATAGCATTTTATGTGGTCATTTCGAACGAAGAGAGAAATCTGAGAATTGGTCAAAAAAAATTTCTCAGTCGAATCCGCGGCGAACTTCGAAATGACAATTACATAAATTGAAATTTATTAGTTATTAAAATTAAGTCGGAGAACAAATGGAAAGATTATTAGACGAGCATCTTGAAAAATTAAAAACGCGTGTTCTTAAAATGTGCAGTCTTGTGGATGAACAAGTTCAGAATGCTATTAAATCTGTTGAAGAAGATAATTTGGAACTTGCACAATCTGTCATTGATAGAGATAAAAAAGTAAATAAGTATGATATTAAGATTGATAAAATATGTCAAAGAATATTTGCATTAGCTCAACCCGTTGCAATGGATTTACGATATATTATGTCCTCACTTACTATAAACAGTAATCTTGAAAGAATCGGGGATATAGCTGTTAATATTGCAGAGAATGTATTAATCGTTAAGAAAAAGCCTGAGTTTTACCATGACACAAAACTTGAGGAAATGTTTAATCTTACAAAGCGAATGTTGAAGAATTCAATAGATGCTTTTATTGGTGCCAATCCTGAACTTGCAAAAGAAGTTATCCAAACAGATGATGTTGTTGATAGATTGAATGCAGAGAATCATCAGATTCTAAAATCGATGATGAAGCAGAGTCCTGAAAATATTGAAGGTGCTGTTGCATTATTAGTTATCTCCAGAGAATTAGAAAGATTAGCTGATCACTCAACCAACATTGCCGAAGATGTTTTCTTTATAGTTGAAGCTCAAATGATAAAGCACAAGTATGAAAAGTATATATTTGGTGAAGATGAAAACGAAATGGAAAATGACAAAGAAACTGATGATGCTAAAGAAGAGACTAATTCTTAAGCCAAAATTGTTTCCAGTGATTCGATAAATAGTGCTTTTGTTTCCTCAGATTTGGATGGATTGATAAGTAAATTAAGCTTGATTGCAAAGAACATTCCCCAACTGTTTAGAACAATAAAATTGGGAAAAGTGGAACTTGTTTTTTTTATTCTGTGCGAATAGTGCTTTGTTAAAAAATGTTTAATTAATTCTGCTTCTTTAGTTAACAACCAATTGATTATTTCTTTTTCATGCTCAAAAGATTTTTCATTAAAAAAAGTTAATAAAGATTCGTGGATAAGTTTATTGTTTTCTGATACAACTTCTTTTTGCGCAAAATATTCAGTTAACTTTTGAGTAAGTGTTAGTTCGTTATTTTCTAAAACTACTTTTATCTGTTCAATAAAATTCTCACATTCCCACTTAAGTGTGGCAAAATACAAATCATCTTTTGAAGTGAAGTAATGATAAATTGTAGCTTTGCCGATACGAATATCACGGGCAACTTCATCAAGTGTAGTTTTACCTAAACCATGTCTTGCAAATCTCTTTGCCGCAGCTTTTATAATTTGAATTTTTCTTTCGTTCGCCATAATTGCATTAAATTCTTCGTCTAAAAAATAAGGATAACAGATTTAACAAGTAAGCACTGTTAAATAATTTTTAGCGGTTTTCTTTTGAGGGTAAGATGGGATTAAGGACAAAACTAAATGCAATTACAATTACACATCCGATAACATTGTACCATAAAAAGGGAATAGACGTAAAGAAGAATGAATATATTACAACCGACTCCGCAATTATCGCACCTATAAAAACGGAATTACCCGAAATTCTTTTAGTGTAAAACGCTACTAAAAATATTCCTAAAATTGTTCCATAGAACAAAGAACCAAGAATATTTACAGCCTCAATCAAAGAGCCTAACTCACTTGCTAGTAGTGCAAATGCAACTGCATAAATTCCCCAGCCAACAGTTGCATACTTAGTAAATTTCAGATAATGATCATCACTTCCTTTTTTATTTATCATTCGTTTATAAATGTCAATAAGTGAAGTTGATGCTAACGAGTTCAATTCGGCTGATGTTGAAGACATTGAAGCTGCAAGAATCGCGGCAAGGAGAAGTCCAATCAATCCTACAGGAAGGAAATTTACAATGTAGGTGATGAAAATATAATTTGTGTCGTTTGTATCTGCTTCAGAATTATTTTTCTTAATTATTACCTTTGCACTATTCTTTAAATCATGTTCTCTTGTTGAAATCTTATTTAATTCATTATTTACATCTTTGCTTTCACTTAAACTTGATCTTGAACTCTCATCAAGCATTTCTCGCAGTTTTATTCTTTTCTGATCTTGAAGTAATTCAAATTCGTTTTCTAGTTGTAAATATTCCTTTGAGTATGATCCTGATTTTACTTTCTCTGTTTCAACAGGATTAAAAAAAAGCGGCGGGGTAACAAATTGAAAAAATACAAATACCATTGCACCAATAAATAGAATTATAAACTGCATTGGAATTTTTACTAGCCCGTTTACAAGCAGTCCCATTCTACTTTGAGTTATATTTTTTGCCGCAAGATATCTTGCAACCTGTGATTGATCTGTTCCAAAATAACTTAGCATTAAAAATGTTCCACCAATAATTCCAGACCAGAATGTATATCGATCATTTAAATTGAAAGAAAAATCAATAGCATTTAGCTTTCCCATCTTTCCGGCAATGTAAGCTGCATCAATAACAGAAATATCTTTTGGTAAAAGAATGTAGATCATAAAGAAAGATGCAAACATTCCAATTGTTATGATCGTTATTTGAAGAATGTGAGTTTTGTTAACTGCATTAGTTCCGCCGATTGAAGTGTAGAGTATTACCATCGATCCAATAAGAATAATTGTAATGTTTAATTCCCATCCTAGAATTACTGAAAGAATTAGAGCGGGCGCGTAAATAGTAAGTCCTGCTGCAAGACCACGCTGAGTTAGAAATAAAATACTACCAAGCACGCGATTCTTTAAATCAAATCTTTTCTCCAAATATTCATACGCTGTGTAAACATTAAGTTTGCTGTAGATTGGAACAGCAGTGATTGAAAGAATTATCATTGCTATTGGCAAGCCCAAATAGAATTGCACAAAACGCATCCCATCTGCATAGGCTTGACCCGGAGTTGAAAGAAAAGTAATTGCACTTGCTTGTGTTGCCATTATGGATAGTGCAACAACCCACCAGGAACTGCTTTTACCTGTTCGCAGATAATTATCAACATTTTTTGTTTTGCGGGTTTTCCAGGCGCCGTAAAAAACTATAAAGCCTGTAAATCCGCACATCACTATCCAGTCTATAGTACTCAACTAAATGCCTTTGTGAAGAGATAGAATAAAGCAATTAGAAGTATAAGTTCACCGAATACAAAAAAATAAATTTTATTCCATGAACCAAGAAATGGCGGTTTATCTTCAGTAATATTTTGTGAGTTCTCGTCCATTTTTATTTATTTATTTGCATAAAGTAAATTGATAAATAATTTTATTGCGCCTTCTACGCCTGCCGGTATTTCTCTAAAGAATGAAAGTCCTGAGTAAATAAAAGTTCCTTTTCCATACTTTGCAACTAATAATGAACCGGTTTTTGCAGTTTCACCTTTATCATTCATAGATAGTAACGCCTTGTAACTTTTATCCCATTCATTTGGGAAATATAATCCCCTTTCCTGAATCCATCCATTAAAATCTTCTTTTATTATTTTAAAAGGTTTGTTAAAAACTTGATGACTATTATCTAGTATTTCTACTTCTGAGTTTTCATCAGTCACTCTATCTCGTGATAGTTTTAAAGGAAGTACTCCCGGCTCTGTTACAAGATCACCAGTCGTGTTGTATTGTGAAATCAATGTTCCACCAGCCTCAACATATTTTACAAGCTCTTTGTGTATTGCAGAAAGATTCTCTCTTGTGTTGTATGCTCTAATTCCGGTTATGATTGCATCATACTGTTCGAGGTTGTTTGAGCTGAAGTGCTTATCATCCATAATCGTTACATCAAATCCAAGATCAGTTAAGAAATCCGGAATCTTATCACCGGAACCAACAATGTATCCAATCTTTTTTACTCCGTCTTTTTCAAAGTTAAATAACTCTAGTTTTGATTTAGCTTCATAGAAAATTGTTTGGGGAAGAATATGTTTATATTCAATTCTTATGAAACTTTTTGAAAATGATATACCATCAACCAGAATTTTTGCAGATAATTCAGAGTATGTTTGATTTATTGCAGGGGTGATCTTAACATAAAAATCTTTTTTCTGATTTTTTTTATCAAATTGAAAATTAATTTCAGTAGGTTCAATTTTCCATCCATTACTGGAATTAAGAATGATTTTTCCGGAAGAAAAACTCTTAAAAGATTGAAGTGTTACCTTAACCTCTTTACCGCTCTTATCACTTAGAAAATATATTTCCTTGTCTAGATTAACAGTTACAGGCGGAGTTATAACAATAGGCTTATAAACTTCTCCATCAACAGGATCTGTCAATCTATAATAAACCGGTACTGAAAAAGAAATTGAATTATTTTTATAATTGACAATAAAATCACAAATCAACTTTGGATTTTCTTCTGGTAATCCAGCCAGAAATTGATCATTGATGTCAAACATGCCAACCTGATGATCACTTTGCAGCCAATACGGTTGAGAGATTGGAGTGTTTTCAGAAATTAAGGTATTGAGGTTGTATAAACTTGGTTCACCTTTTATAAGCTGAGTATTTTCAATATATCCTTTAGTTAGATTTCTAAGGCTTACACTTGAGAATGAAAGACTAATATCACTTCTGTTTACAATAGAAGATTTAACTTTTAATGTATCACCAATGGAAATAAATTCATTCTCAGCAATTGCTTCAATCCAGATTCCCGAGCATGAACGAATAAGTTCCGTTATTTCTTTAAGCTTAACTTCTTTCCAATATTCATCTTTAAGGTTTGATATCTTTTCGTAAATCAAAAATAAATTATCTAAACTGGCTGAAGGATTTTCATTATTAAACTCATTTATTGTTTTTTGGATTAGAGAATGAATCCCTTTTCCGCCATCAACTTTATTCCAGCTTAAATCAATTCCTTCAAACATATCATTTTTAACAGAATCGCCTTTGAGAATCAAAAAATAGTTAAGAATATTATTTCTAATTCCTGATGATCCAAAACCCTGACTTTTATGCATTGATCTGCTTATCGCTGAAATTTCTGTATAAGATTTTCCAAGCAGCGAATTGAATTCTCCAAGATTTAATGAAGGAATTCTTGAAAGATCAATATTCGCATTTTGTAAAGCAGAAAGCCAGGCATTCCAGAACACTCTTCTGGGCTGCCATACACTTACATATTTTAACTGTTCAGGAAAAGCTGTTGGGTCATTAGCTAAATCAAAAGCTTCTAATGCTAATATGGCAGAAGCAGTATGATGTCCGTGCCCGCCTTCCCCTGTTGCCGGAAATCTTGTAATAATTATATCAGGTCGAAATTTTCGTATTACCCAAACAACATCACTTAGTATTTTTTCTTTTTCCCAAAACTCAAAAGTTTCTGATGATGACTTGGTATATCCAAAATCAATCGCACGTGTAAAGAACTGTTCACCGCCATCACGTTTTCTTGCTTCAAGAAGCTCTTGTGTTCTTATTACTCCAAGCTGTTCAGATTGTTCTGTGCCAATTAAATTTTGTCCGCCATCGCCCCTTGTTAACGACAAATAACCAGTTCTTAATAACTTGCCTTTAGCCAGGTATGAAATAACAGAAGTATTCTCGTCATCTGGATGTGCTGCTATATATAAAACACTGCCGAGTACATCAAGTTTTTTTAATGCAAGTTTTATTTCTGATGAGCTTAGCGTTGGCTGCGGCTGAGGAAAAATATGGATGGATAAAAAAAACAGAAAAAGTAAAACGTATTTTTTTGTCATATAAATAATGAGATTATTAATCGGTAAAAAGTTGATGCGATTATAGCACAATAAGGCTAAAATTCCAAGATAAAAGGTTTGAGCGGTGAAAAGGTTTTATGGTCCGAATTCTAGAAAAAGTTATCAGATACTGCATACAATTTCTCTCCTTTTAACGATAGTAATAAATTATTATTTTTGTTAGAGAGTAAAAGCTGTTAAAGACTGATAAAATTAATTCTAATTTTTCTTTTATTTAATAATAATAATTTTTTAGAATGCTAGATTGATATTGTCTTAATATAGAACTAAATTATGGCCGTAATTTAGACATTAATAAAGGACTTAATAATGAAAAATATTTCTGTTACAAATGATATAATTCCGGTTGGGCAGTTCAAATCTGGATTAGCAAAATATTTAAAGGATATTCAGGTTAGAAACCATTCTCTTGTAATTACTCAAAATGGTAAACCTGCTGGTGTTTTAGTCTCTCCAACTGAGTATGATTCTTTGAATGAAACCAAAATGTTTATCGAATCAATATCCAGAGGATTAGTTGATTCTAAAAACAGTGATATTTTTACGACTGCACAATTAAAGAGTGAATTAAAAAAGTACAGAGCCAGTAAATCATTATGAAAATAAACTGGACAAAAGAAGCAGTGATAAATCTTCAGCAAATTGAAGATTTTATTTCTGCGGATAATCCAGAAGCAGCAATTCAGTTAATTGACAAATTGATTTCATTAACAAAAGATCTTGGTAGGTTTCCAAAGAAGGGAAGAATCGTTCCAGAATTATCAATTGATAGAATAAGAGAAATTATATACAAGATTTATAGAATAGTTTACGCGATTAAAAAGAATTCTATACTTATTTTAACTGTGTTTGAAAGTCATAAATTGCTATCAAAAGATGCTGTTGAAAAAGCATAATTAATTTAAGGAAACAATAAAATTTATGTCAGTAAAATTAAACCAAATAATAATCGGTGATAACAATCCTTTTGTACTCATTGCCGGGCCCTGTGTTGTTGAAAATGAAAAAATGATATTTGAAACTGCCATTGCAATTAAAAAAATTACATCTGAATTAGATATCCCGTTTATTTTCAAATCAAGTTTTAAAAAGGCAAATAGAACTAATCTAAAATCTTTTACGGGATTAGGTGATAAAGAATCAATTGCCATCCTAAAAAAAGTTAGAGAACAATTAAATTTATCAGTTGTTACGTATATTCATACAGAATCCGATGTTGATATGGTTATTGATTCTGTTGATATTTTACAAATCCCTGCTTTCTTATCACGCCAAACAGATTTATTAATAGCCGCTGGAAAATCTGGGAAAGTTGTTAATATTAAAAAGGGACAGTTTCTTGCGCCTGAAGATATGAAGCATGCTGTTGATAAAGTTGCATCAACTGGAAATAATAAAATTATGTTAACTGAACGCGGAACTACTTTTGGTTATCATAATCTTGTAGTTGATATGCGCTCACTTGTGATAATGCGAGAACTTGGATATCCGGTTGTTATGGATGCAACTCATGCTGTACAACTTCCAAGTAAAGATTTGATTAGCGGCGGACAGCCAAAATTTATTAAACCTCTTGCACGTTCTGCAATGGCTGTTGGAATTGATGCTTTGTTTCTTGAAGTTCATCCGGATCCAAAAAATGCTTTGAGTGATGCTGCAAGTCAGTTGCCGTTAGGTGAACTAAAAGAACTTTTAATTGAAATGAAACAGATCGATGAGATAATTAAACATAAAAAATGATCGCAGAGGATAAATTGAATTCAAACGATATAATTGATAACGGGAAAGAAGTAATCAGAATTGAAGCAGGAGCAATTGCGGATCTTCAGCACAGCATCAACGAAGATTTTGTAAATGCTGTTGAAACTATTTTTACTTCCAACGGAAGAGTTGTTCTGACTGGAATGGGAAAATCCGGATTAATTGCACGAAAAATTGTTGCAACATTAAACTCAACCGGAACAGCAGCAATTTATCTTCATCCAACAGATGCTCTGCATGGTGATCTTGGAATGGTGAGAAGTGAGGATGTTGTAATTCTAATTTCAAAGAGCGGCGGGACTGAGGAAATTTCTAATCTTCTTCCGATGTTAAAACGAATGAATGTTAAATTAATTGCTATGTGCGGAAATAAGGAATCAAAACTTGCTCGTGAGTGTGATCTTTTCCTAAACATAGCGGTTAAAGAAGAAGCTTGTCCTTACGATCTCGCTCCAACAGCTTCAACTACAGCTACACTTGCTCTGGGCGATGCGCTTGCTGTATCATTGCTTAAAAAAAGAAATTTTACTGCTAAAGATTTTGCGTTTCTGCATACTGGCGGAAGCCTAGGAAAACGTCTGTCATTAAAGATTAAAGAAGTGATGATAACAGGTGAGAAGATTCCTAAGGTACATACTGAAACTTCAATTAAAGATGTAATTATTGAAATCACAAGTAAGCGGCTTGGAACTACTTGTGTTTTAGATGAAAATGGTAAGCTTGCCGGAATTATTACCGACGGTGATTTAAGAAGATTGCTTGAAATAACTCTGGATATAACAGGACTTAAAGCCTCCGATGTTATGACAAGAAAACCAAAGGTATTGAAGGCAGATTATCTTGCTTCGTTTGCCTTGCAGCAAATGGAAAATTTTAAGATTACCAGTCTAGTCATTGTTGATGATCAGAATACCCCTGTTGGTATAATTCATTTGCATGATTTAATTAATCTTGGATTGCAAAGTAGATGAAATTTTTAGTTCTCATTTTATCAGTTCTTTTTCTTTTCCCATTTTGCTCTTCAAAAAGAGTAAAGCCTTCAGTTGATGGAAAGTTTAGAGTTGAAGAATTGCCGTCACAAGAAAGCTGGAATTCTATAGTTACATTTTCTGATTCTGGAAAAATCAGTGCAATTCTTTATGCTGGCCATTTAAGAAAATATGATGATAAAAGGGAAACATTTCTTGATCAAAATATCAAAGTAGATTTTTATGATCAGAATGAAGTTCAGACAACCACCCTAACTTCAATAAAAGGAAGAGTTGATGAAACAACAAATAATCTCTACGCAATTGATAGTGTTGTTGTATTCAGCGATAGTGTTACAATTAAAACTGATGAAATGATGTGGCGTAATAAAGATAGAAAAATAGTTTCAGATAAATTCGTTACCGTAATTTCTCCGCAGGAAGAAATTCAAGGTTATGGATTTGAATCCGATCAGAATCTAAATAACTATGTTATATACAACATTACTTATGTTACAAGACCGGATTCTACGAAATGAAATCTAGTGCTGTAATACTTATCAGCTTATTATGTTTTTCAATGAGTGTCTTGCCTCAGCAAAACCAGCTTATTACAGTCATTGGCGATTCACTTGTTGGTAAAATGGTTAATGGAGAATCTACTCGTGAAGTTTTTGGAAATGTTCTGATTACACAGGGTGAAGTAATAATAAATTGCGATAAAGCAATTCATTTTATTTCCAGAAATGAAGCTGAATTAATAGGTAATGTTATTGCTAGAAAAGATACACTTACAATTAAAACTCCGCGTGGATTTTATTATGGTAATCTTGCCAAAACAAGAAGCAATGCCGGAGTTTATCTTGACGATAAAAAAGTAATTCTAACTGCTGATAGTGGCGAATATTACTTTAATGAAGATCGCGCATTCTTCGAATCAAAAGTAAAGTTGTATGATACAACAACTACTCTAACCTCTAATGAACTTACTTATTATCAGCAGCAGAACAGAGCAGTAGCAATTGGTGATGTTTTGATAATTGATGGTGAGAATGAGATTATTGCTGATACTCTTGAACATTTTAGAAATACTAAAATTACTTTTGCTAACAGCAATGTTCGATTGATTAATCTAAAAAATAATTCTGAGATTTATGGTGAACATCTTGAAGATTATCGTGAGCGTGGCTATTCACTTATAGACATCAAACCGTTATT
>Ga0105105_10000473_pt1 | contig 18416 bp, 19 predicted proteins | sample PPLLaktember2015_4_FD_79108 | JGI IMG/M metagenome (GOLD analysis project Ga0105105, IMG submission 79108) | Freshwater sediment microbial communities from Prairie Pothole Lake near Jamestown, North Dakota, USA - PPLs Lake P8 Core (1) Depth... | ecosystem: Environmental > Aquatic > Freshwater >...
TCTCCAAGGATCGGAGGGTCCCCTGGTATGCCCGGGTGGTTGCAGTTGTGGTTGTGGCCTATGCGTTCAGCCCGATCGACCTGATACCTGACCCCATCCCGGTGCTCGGTTATTTGGATGACCTCATCCTAATTCCTCTGGGTATCGCCTTGGTGATAAAATTGATACCGGCCGAGGTGCTTCTGGATTGCAGGGAAAAGGCCGCAGTGACCATGAAGGCCGGTAACCCCAAGAATTGGGTTGCCGCGGGCATCATAATCCTGATTTGGGCGAGTTTATTTGGTTTCACTTTTTACCATTTGAGTGCTATGGTCGTGCACCGCTAATCCGGGAGGGGATGGAGTCCCCCGTAAAACCGCCCCTGGTGCTGATGACTCCTGCCGTGCATCTCATGCAGCGGCGGAGTCGTCCTCCTATTTGAGATTCCCGCCGCAAGGCGGGTTTTTAATTGGTGCGCGGAACTATTTCCTTTTTGAAAGGAGTTCTCGGCTATGGAGCAGTTTTTCACCATCGCCGCAATTTGGCTGTCGCTGGCTGTTTTATCCTCGGTGATTGCTTACCATCTGCGCATTTCGATCGCCCTGATCGAGATTTGCGTGGGTGTGGCCGCGGCCGCTGTGGCCTCCTATTTGGGTATGTTCGAAGCCCTTGGATCGAGCCAGGAATGGCTGCGGTTTCTGGCCTCCTCCGGTGCGGTGCTGCTCACTTTTCTGGCAGGCGCGGAACTCGAACCCGAGGTGATCCGCAAAAAATGGAAGGAAGTAAGCGTGGTGGGGGTGGTCGGCTTCCTGGCGCCTTTTTTGGGGTGCGCGGCCCTGGCCTATTACGTCCTCGGGTGGGACCCGCGCGCGAGCTGGCTCGGCGGGATCGCTCTGTCCACGACCTCGATGGCGGTGGTCTATGCGGTGATGCTGGAGACCGGCTTCAACCGCACCGATTTCGGCAAGGGAATCCTGGGGGCCTGCTTCGTCAACGACCTGGGCACCGTCCTGGCGCTGGGGCTCATATTCGCCCCATTCACCTATAAGACAGTCATTTTTCTGGCCGTGACCATCGCGGTTTTGGGCCTGCTGCCATTTTTAACCAAAGCCTTGACCCGCATCTACGCCCACCGCACGGCGGCCATCCGCACCAAGTGGATCCTGCTGGTGCTGATGGGTCTCGGCGCCCTGGCGCTCTGGTCGGGAAGCGAAGCCGTCCTGCCGGCCTACATCGCGGGGATGATCCTGGCCGGCAGCGCGGCGCAGGACACATTCTGGGTCCGGCGGATCCGAACCCTGACCGTCGGCTTTCTCACGCCTTTCTATTTCCTGCGCGCCGGCACGCTGGTTTCGCTTCCGGCGCTGCTGACGGCCCCGCTGGTCCTGATCGCCCTACTGGCCGGGAAGGTGGTTTCAAAAATTTTCGGACTGTTCCCCATCATCGGGATGTTCCGACGGGAGCGCAACGAACGCTGGTACTACACTCTGCTGATGTCCACCGGCCTGACCTTCGGCACCATCTCGGCCTTGTACGGATTCTCGAACGGGATCGTGAGCCAGGAGCAGTATTCTTTCCTTGTGACGGCCGTGATCGCCAGCGCGGTGATCCCCACCCTCATAGCCGGCCTCGCGTTTCTCCCCAAGCACCTCTTGCCTCAGCCCGATGCTCAACCCGTCCAACCGGCTGTGGTTTGCATGCCCGAGACCCAAAACGACGGGCTGGCGGAGGAATAAAAAAACGGGCAAAGCGGAAAACCTCTTTGCCCGTTCGATCGTTCCGGCCGTTCAGCGTTTGAAAACAAGCACCAGGCTACGGGTGGTCTTGGAGTGGTCGGCGCCGGTATCGTCGAAAACGGCGATGGCGAAGCTGAATCGCTTGCGGGCGTCGAAGACGACATCATCTTCTTGACCGGTATTTAACTTTCGTTGCAGCATGACCGTCCAGCGGCTGCCGTCATGCCGGCTCTCGGCTTTCACATCAAACCTTGAGCCGCCCGGCTTCACGGGCAGGCGGTAGGGGATCGCGTCGCCCGTCTTGAAGATGGAGTAGTCCGTGATGGGGACGGCTTCCTCCAGGAGCAAGAAACCGGGCGCCGACGGTTTGCGCGCAGGGTCCTGCATGTAAATCGGGCGAGAGCCGTCCGGGGTTTCGTTTTTGACATCCCCGCCGGCGCCCGCATCGTTTCTTCGGCCGGTTTCGCGGTAGGATCCGGACGGGTTGCCCGCCACCGTGAGCCAGCCGTCATCGGCATGTCGGTAGGGAGCCGAGCGGGCCGCCTTCCAGTGCCAGAGATCGCCTTTTTCGGCCGGGGTCCGGGTGGCAAGCTTCCACTGGCTCCGGGACAGGTCCGCCGGGCTGTGGCAGACAACGGCACAGCTTTTGGACGAAAACTGGTTGATCCTGTCGATCTCAAACAGCAGTGCGACCCGGTCCTCGTCCCCCTTGAGGTGAACCCATTTTTCTCCGTCGAACTGCCACGACTCCTTGTTAACGCTGCGGGTCGGGTCCGCCCAGCTGAGCAGGAAGTAGAGTTCGTTGTCAGTGTAGAGTGCCCGGGTCGCAACGATTTCCTTGATATCGGCCATCTCCAAGCGGCCTGCGACAGGAACCTGGACCGGAGCGAAACGCTGCCAGGCAGGGTCATCGATCCCGGCGGGCGGTGTTTTGACATACCGGGCGGTTATCGTCATGACTCCGGTATCTTCCGGCGAGGGTGCCGCTGCAAACACAATGGTGGCACTTGAAAACACTGCGATCCCCGCAATCAACCATCTAAACATGGCCACCTCTTTCAGCGCCTTCCGAGGAAGTCGCTCCATCTGAAAATCCCCCCCGGCCCCCTTTTCAAAGGGGGAGAGAGGGCCTTTGTCGTCGAGAGGGTGGCGTAGCGCGCCATCATCCGCGTTTGCGCGGAACCCTCAATGCACCGGCCGCACGAAGTGCTCGACATATCCCATGACGGACAGTGCTATCAGGGCGGCGAGGATCACCGCCGCTGTCAGCATTACCCCCAAACGCTTGGAAGGACGGCGTTCCGGCGAGCGGTCCAGAAAGGGCAGCGCCCCAAGCAGGAAAACCAGCCCGCCTGGGATGATTGCCGACCCGAGTACCATGAAGGGGCCTTTGAAAATGGCGACCAGTTGGTTCAAGGACAACACCCACCATTCCGGGCGGGGAATGAAAGCCGAATCGGTCGGATCGGCCGGATCCCCCAGGGCGGCTGGCCACTGCCAGGCGACCAGCCCCAGTCCAATCGCCGACAGAAGGAAAACCACCAGCCAGCGGTTGACAAGGACCGGCAGGAAAGAGACTTTCGGCCGTTGAGCGGCAGTGTCCGAGAAGGGCCCCGAAAGCCCCCGGGTGCCCAGGAAGTACATGTGCAAGCCGATCAGCAGGACGAGGGCGCAGGGCAAGAGGAGGATGTGCAAAACGTAAAGGCGGGTCAAGGCGACAATTCCGGTCAAAGGTCCGCCGCGAAGCAACTGTACCAGAAAATCCCCTGCCACCGGGATGGAGGCGATGATGCTGAAGCGCACCTGGGTTGACCAGTATCCCTTCTGGTCCCAGGGCAGCAGGTCGCCGGTGATGATGAAAAGCGGCATCACCAGCAGAAACAACACCCCGGAAACCCAGACGGGTTGGCGGGGCGACTTGTAGGCGCCGACGAACAAGGCACGTAGCAGGTGAAGCCCCATGACCATCAGCAGCAGGTTCCAAGCATAGTGATGCACGCCCCGGACCACATCCCCGAAAGCAAGGCTGAACTGGAAATAATCGACGCTATCATAGGCTGTACCCGGAACCGGAGTATAGGCAAGGGCCATCAAAACTCCGGTCAAGAACAGCAGTCCGATCAGCGCCAACTGCATGGCTCCGAAGAAGCGGTGCCAGCATATGGCATCCGCCGGCACCTGCACGCTGAGCAGCTGCGCGCAACATTCTCGGGCCGTGGCAGCGGTCGGCCCTGGCTCCGTGGGGTGAACCTCTGCTTCACTCATTTCATTCCATCCCAGGTTTTCGGTTTACTGAGAGCCGGTCAGCTATTTCTTGAATTCCAGGTTCAGCGCCTCAGAATCATAGGAGTCATAGTCCTTGGAATCGTCGAACAGCGCCATGGTGAAATTGTATTTCTTCCTGGGATCGAAGGCCACGTCGTCATCGTTTCCGGTGTTGAGCTTGCGGGAGAGCATCACCGTCCAAGCGCCGTCGGCGTACCGGCTGACGGCCTTGATGTCGGCAAACGACCCCTCCGCCGCCACCGGCATGCGGTAGGTGACCACATCGCCGGCCTTGAAGACCGAATAGTCGGTGATGTCGACCGCATCCGCGGCAAGTATAATGTTGTTCTTGCCAAGTTTCTTGCCCGGCGCCAGCATATACTTGGGCTTGGTTTTGTCGTCCGTGATGTTGGCCTTGTCGCCGCCCTTGCCGGCGTCCCCCTTTCGACCGCCCTTGGTGTCGCTGATCTTGGTCAGATAGCCGTCGTCGGCGTAGCCGGCGGGATCAGAGCGGGCTGCCTTCCAGTGCCACAGGTCGCCCTTCTCGGCATCGGTCGCAGTCCCGAACTTGCCCTCTTTGGCGTTGGGTGCTCCCGGGGGTACGTGGCACGTCACGGCGCAGCCCTTGGTGGCGTAGTTGTTGATGCGGTTGATTTCGAAGAGCAGCGAGATGCGGTCCTCGTCACCCTTCTGCCGGGCCCAGGTCTGCCCGTCGTATTTCCATGCTTCCTTGGTAACACTCAGGGTGGGGTCTTTCCAGTTGAACCAGAAATAGATTTCATTATCCGTATGAACCGCCTTGGCCATCACGGCAGCTTTCTTCCCAGCAAATATCTCTTTCCCGTCGAACGGCACCTCAAGCGCCTTGATTTTGCCCCACGTAGGGTCGTCCAGGCCCGTGGGAGCGGCCTTGGAGTAGACGGAGGTTAACGTCTGTTTGGCGGCCCCGGTGACGCTGCCTGAGAAAATGAGCATCCCGACGAACCCCAGCAGGGCGCAGGTGAGAATCCCAACTTTTAATTTTTTTTGCATGGTCGGCCTCCTTGGCCCAGGCATGGGCCCGAATTAAAGCGTAATGAGAATCAGCAGCTTGTCTTCTTCGATCTTGTGCGGCAGAAGGGTGAGCGGCTTTTTCGGAGGACCGCCCGCCGGTTGTCCGTCTGGGCTGAACAGGCCACTGTGGCAAGGGCAGAGGAACATCTGCCGCTCTTTGTTCCAGATCACGCTGCAGGCCAAGTGGGAGCAAGTTGACGAAAAAACCGTGACACCGTTCCGGCCATCCGCCCTGGCCCAGACAAACCCTCGCTGCGGGAGATCCTGCCAGCCGTCCTTGACCATGAACTCGTATGACAACATGCTGAAGTCATCCACTGCCAGTTTGTCTACCTTGCCGAAATCGATCCACTTGCCGACGCCTTTTTTGAGAGAGGGGAGGACAACCGTCGACACGATGGGGATGGCAGCCAGAACGACCACGCCGCCTGCCAGCACGGATGTCATGATGAAGGCTCGGCGCGAAAACCGGAACGGATTTTCAATTGGGATTTGTTGAGAAAGGTTGGGTTTGTTTTCGAGCATGGCCGCTGTTCTCTATGGCGGGAGAAGGGGGTGTAGCATCCTGTCGGGACGAAATCCGAACTGCATCAGTATGCTATGATTTCAAACCTGACACAGTAAAAGAAGATAAGTCAAGAAAAAAAACCGGATTCAAGAATTGAAGATTTTTTTGCATATTTGCCGATTTCTTGTATGGCGTCTGTGTAAGGGACTTGCGCGCACCAGCCCAGCTCAATTTGGGCCTTGGATGTGTCCACGTGGTTGTCTCTACCCAACAGGCCGGCGGCCAGGGCGGGTGACGGTCGGGCGCACAACAGAGACGTGCGCAAGGCTTCCAGGAATGGTCTCTTTCACTCAGATTCCATGAACATTTTGTTCATGGAATCTGGGTCGTCGAAGTGGCGTTCACCCACGAAGGCAACGGCGTGGCGGCCCCATTGTCGCATGGCACCGGGTGATACCACTCCCGTGGGCCAGAGGATGAAGCGTTCCAGCCGTTCACTCCCCGGCGCGAGGCTGTCCGGGCCGAACATGCTCCTGCGGCCGCCCTTGGGATCAGGCAGGCTGCGAAGCGCGCCGTAGTCCGCGAGAGAATAGGCCATCGCCTCGGGATGAGACCGACGGGCGGCAGGGTAGAGGTGCCGGACATAGTGCGTCCGGGTCTCCATGGCCACGGTCATGCGCCCATCGACAGGTGTCAACTCGGGCGCTTTGAGGATCAGCGGCGGTTCGGCGTAGTCTATCTTCTCGCGAACCCGCAGCCGCCCGGTGGGGTAGGCTTCGTAGTAGCAGCCGCAATTGTGAATCGTTTCGTAAAGCAGAGGGTTCCCGTTCCGATCCAGCGTGACACGGTAGTTCACCCCGTCGAGCATCCCGCCGTAGATGTCCAGGGAATGTTCCTTAGGTCGCGCGGGAAACCAGATGATGTAGTTGAGCTGGGTCAGAGTCTCGTTGCCGAAACGCGTAAAGGACAGCACGGTGTACGCGGTCGGTTGGCGGGTGTCGATGTCGAGCGCTCCTCTCGGCGTCCAGATCGGGGCGCCGATCCGATCGTATTCGGCTTCCGTCCGGACTTCCCAGACCGGAGCATACATCCAAAAGAGGGCCTCCAGGTCCGTTGGCGAGTAGACCGGTATTCCCAGGATGTCGCGTTTGGTTGACGCAACGATCTGGCTCTTATCCGGCAACCCGGTGCTTTTCTCCGGAACGTAGCGAATGGCCTGCCAGCTGACCGGAGGGTCGGTGGAGAAGGTCCTGCGGGCCTCGGTATGCCAGTTCCGCACGCCGTTAGAAACAAAAAGCCTGGTCAGGGGATAGAGACCCAGGACCCGCGGCAGAGCCAGGTATTCATCGGGCACCGTGACCGTTTTTCGAAGCGCCGCCTGCTGCTCGCCGTCTTGGAGGTCCGCTGCCTTTAGAAGGTCGCCGCAGCTGGCGACTCTGGCATTGAGCCCGCTTGAGTCGCCTGCGGAGCCGGGTGCAGTGTGAAGGTTGGCAATTTCGAATTGGCGCGCCTCCTGATCCAGCGCCTGCATCCGGTCCACCCATGCGGCGAAGGCGGCCTGGTCCTCGGTTTGCTCTTGAAACGATGCCAGAAAACGATTCACCCTCAAATAGGGGTAACCCTCAACCCTGAAGGCGCCGGCATCCAGCGATCGAGACTCCGATGTGCGTTCATCCAGCGATGCGAAAAAGTCCGCGCAGCCCCCAAGCGGCTCGACACCTCCAATTCGAGCAGAGCGAGTGGGTGTGGGTACTATGGCACACCCGGATAGAAGAAGTGCCAGAAGGATGGCCATGAATATGCGCTGAAGCCCCACTAAGCGTACCTTGAACATGGTCTCATCTTCTCTTTGTTACCTTCAGGATAACGTGGCGTCCACAACTTGCGTTCAGATAAGATAACGCAATCAACTGAAGAAATTAAGGCGAAATGTTGGGATGGGTAGAAATCGAGAATAGCGATGCTGTTGATGTCGATTAGCTCGATTATCACTAAGGAGGCAAAAACATGGTAATGTATGATCCACCTCATCCCGGCGAAGTGATAAAGGAACTTTGCTTGCAGCCGTTAGGATTAACTGTGACGGATGCCGCCAAGGGTTTGGGCATATCCCGGAAGACGCTGTCCGCCTTGCTTAATGGGCATTTCGGAATCTCGATCGAAATGGCGATCAGGCTTTCCAAAGCCTTTGGCGGTAGTGTGGAGAGTTGGCTGGTTCAGCAAGCCCAATATGATCTGTGGCAGGTGATGCAGAAGACTGATGAAATTGAGGTAAAGACTTTCGCGTCTTGATGTAGGAGTGGAAAAAACGTTCTTAGTCTTGACATTCAAAAAAATCAGACTATTTTGATTTTTAATAAATAAGGTATCGGAGGCGATTCGGATGGCGGCTAAAAAAGAAAAGGCCCCCTCATGCTTTTCGGGTGCAGGCATGGGGTGCTGCCAGGTGGAGGCGATGGTCAGCGTGGACGAGAAGGGCCAGATGGTGCTGCCCAAGACCATCCGTGAAAAGGCCGGCATCCAGGCAGGGGACAAGCTCGTTCTGATCGGCTGGGAAAAGGAGGGACAGACGTGCTGCATCACCATGGTCAAGGCTGATTCCCTGGCTGGCATGGTGAAGGGCATGCTGGGGCCGATGATGAAGGACATTTTAACATCCTGATTTCTTCGGAACCAGGATATAAGGGGGGAATATGGACAAAGATGAAATCAAAAACAAAGTTAAGGAAGGCTACGGACGCGTGGCCATCGAAAGCCGGCCTTGCTGCGGGGCCCCGTCGTCCTGCTGCGGTTCGAGCGCTTCGATCCAATCGATCGGGGAGATGATCGGCTATTCCCAAGAGGAGATGAGCCAGGTGCCGGAAGGGGCCAACCTGGGCCTCGGCTGCGGCAATCCTGTGGCCCTGGCATCTCTCAAGGAAGGCCAGACGGTGTTGGATCTGGGTTCGGGGGCGGGGTTCGACTGCTTTCTGGCGGCCAAAGCGGTCGGCGAGCAGGGCCGGGTGATCGGCGTGGACATGACCCCGGAGATGGTCAGGAAGGCCTGGGAGAATGCCAAAAAGGGCGGATATCGCAACGTCGAATTCCGGCTGGGCGACATCGAATACCTGCCTGTGATCGACGACTCGGTGGATGTCATCCTATCCAACTGCGTCATCAACCTGTCGCCCAACAAGCCGAGAGTCTTTTCAGAGGCGTTCAGGGTGCTGAAGGCGGGAGGGAAGCTCACGCTTTCCGACGTGGTTCTGGAGCGTCCGCTCCCGCCGGTATTGGCAGGCTCAGCCGCTGCCTATTTAGGCTGTGTGGCCGGCGCCAGCCTCAAGAACGACTACCTCGGCATGCTGAAAACCGCCGGATTTGCCGATGTGCAGGTGGTCGGGGAGAGCCCCTTCTATTTGGGAGAAGCGGCTGCGGACCCGGTGGTCCAGGCGATCATCGAAGAGGCAAAGCTCACCGCCGCCGACGTCAAGGAAGTTGGAAAATCGATCGTCAGCATCAAAGTGGTTGCGACCAAAGCCTCTTGACCATGAAAGCCGAGCTCAGAGGGCAGATCCCACCGAATTCCTTTGTGTTTCGAATGGCTTCAGGGGCACTTTCGCGCGGCAGCCGGGCGTACCCGCGGCGCAGAAAGAACGCTTCGGCAGTCATTGTCAGAAGATAGAGGGATTTTACCCCTCGATCGCGCGCATAGTGTTCGGCGTGCTCGACCAGCCGAGAGCCCAACCCCGATCCCTGCCGCCTGGTTGCTACGGCCAGAGACCGCAGCAACGCTACCTCGCCGTAAAGCTCAAGCCCGACCAGCCCTTCCAGGTCCGGGCCTGAACCGCAGAAGAAAAAATCCTGCAGATGCTTTGCAGTGATGTCCGCAGCCGGCAGGCCGGCTTCAACCAACAAGCGCTTGGCGGCAGATTCGGATGGATGAGCGATAATATCCATATCAGGCCCTCACATTGGACAGCAGATAGTTGGGTTTGCAATCATCGGTTGAGTCTGAATGCGGTGAACGCCCCGCCTCCGGTTAGAGGAGAGGGTGGCGAATGGTGCCGCGCAACGCAAAAACCTCTTCCACCAAACCCGCCGCCTGCCGGGTGACCGGTCTGCAGACGGTTTTTTCCAAACCGCTCACTCTGAAGGATGCGGCGCCGTCCGCAGTCGAAATATCGCAGCCCAGGAGATCCGTGCATTGGGTAGATCCGAATCTTTCACGAAAGCGATGGACAAAATTGTGGGTCAGGGCGTAGCAACAATCTTTGGAATCCTGTGGTGAGGAGCGACCCGTCAGCAGCCCCAGCGCCATAATTCCGCCCGCCAATGCGCCACACATTCCCGATGTCCGCGAAATTCCGCCGCAGAAGCCGGTTGCGATCTTGGGGATGAGCGGATCCATCATCCCGTATGCTTCGGCGACGGCCTGCAAAACACTCTCGGCGCAATACATGCCGGAATCGAACAGTCCTTGGCTGCGTTCGGCGACCGCCTCCGCTCCTAGAGGTTGACGTCTCTCATGCTCAAGGTCGGGCTTTCGATTCAGATCGGTTTCAATCAAGGCCGTCATTTTCCTTGCTCTTCCTTTCCTTTTTTCGGTTTGCCGGCCGGCAGCCTTCATCGCCGGTCAATCGGTCTCCATGGCGAGCGCGTTCACCAGCTCCTGAAAGGCGTCCATCACCTGCTGGCGCTTTGCCGCCGGGATGCGCCCAAGGACGCGCGAAAAAAACTGGTCGTTGCTCAAGTTGATCTGGTCGCAAATACCTTGACCCTGAGGTGACAGGGCAATCTGGATGCTGCGGCGGTCAAGATCACTGAACGTGCGTGAGATTAATCCGTTGTTCACCAGCCCGTCCGCCGTCCGGCTGAGCGTGCTTTTATCCAGCCCCAGGCTCTGAACCAGCTCGATAAGAGAAACACGCCCCCTGGCTTCGATTTCCAATAGGGCGTGGCACTGCGGCAGAGTCACACCGCTGCAGCAACTGGATTCTTTGAGCCGTCCAGCAATCAGCCGCTCGAACCGGCGCAGGGTGGACCTAAATTCTCGAACAAACGAGCGTTTCATGAGTGCAATTAGTTTGGTATTACAACAATTGTATATTACAACTAATTGGTTGGCAAGACTTTTTCCTTCAGCAATTTCAAACCCTGCTCCCGCGCATGAAGGATGCGCTGAATGTCAACGCCATTGAGTTCGACGCGCTTGAGAATGACCTCGCTCAAGGCTCTGCGGTAGATCATGTATTCGTCCTTGGCGGAAATAGTGGCCGCAACCCGGTCCGTGAAGAGAAAATCATCTATCGGCCGGTTTTTGCCATTGCGGTTGCCCTCTGTAAGATCAACCCTGTAATCTGCATATTCCAGAAAGCAATGGATCATCGGCACATATGGCAGGCCGTATTCAGCTAAAATTTTATCGGTCCCGGTCACGATCGCTTCGGTCATCGGGTAGATTCCAACCCCTCTTGTTATAGGCAGGCCAAGTTCGGCCGCAAGCGCTGCGATGACCGCATGCTTGGTGCTGCAGGAGCCCATCTTCTCCTTGAACAGGATCATCAGGTCGTCGCGGTCGGAATTATAACCATAGGGAAGCTCGTGGACATACCGGCATGCCTCACGAAAGCTATGGATTCCGATTGGCCGGAAAGAGTCCGAAATCAGTCTACCGCCATGAATCTCCCGGTCCGGAAAGATAGTGTAGGGTTTCATCGGTCTCACCATTCGAGCGGCAGCGATAATCAAAGTCCAGAATCAACAGTGTGTCACGAGGCGACGGAAACGCATGCCGTTTTGCATTCCGAACGCTCCCGGTTTTTCTCCCATTTTAAAATCCCCCCTGCGCCTGCCTCAAGAGCAACAACTGCTGGTTCTGGCTTGCTTTTTGTTCTCGAAATACCGCCGGAGATTCTCAGGCAAGTCTTTAAGGGGAGATGGGGCGACCGGAGGTATATCGTCGATTTTGAGCATGGCCTCCATAAGTGCTTCGACCAACATGGCAACCGGAGCTGCCGAATAGACCTTCCCGCGGTAGTGCCACTCACGGCAATCAACGCTGGTGTTGTTGTCAGTGAGATCCCCACAGGACTCGCATAGCGATTCACGAATGTCTTGAGCGATGTCGCGGCCATTCAACCGTATAGTCGGAGAACTGAGCAAGGCGACTTCCTTCGCCTCACCTGATGTCTGCACCACCGTTTCATGGTGCCGCAAATCTATCCCAAGTGCATCGGCTACCGGGGTAAGAAGCTTCACGGCCGCCCTCAACTGGTCTCCGGTCGGCACGCAGCGCTTGCAGGAGCTCAAGTCGATCACGATCAAGGTGGCATTCAAAACCTTTCTCACTTCCGGCAACCCGCTTGATTCTACAACGGCAGATCCACATGCCGTATTTGAAGTACTGCTGTTGCAGCCGCAGCCGCAACCTCCGCCATGTATTGGCCCGCCAAGCTCGGCACCTTTCAAGTCTCTCATTTATTCTCTCCTTCCTATTGGCGCCTGTCCGCACCGTGGTTAGATGATTACGTTAAATAAATAGCCAACGACGAGGATCCCCAAGCCGACGACGCCGACAAAGGTTGCGATCAGCCGGACCTTGAGCACTTTTCGAAGAATGAGGATTTCCGGCAGGGACAGGGCGATGACGCTCATCATGAAGGCGAGCACCGTGCCTAAAGCCGCGCCCTTGCCAAGCAGCGCCTGGACGATCGGGATCATCCCGGCTGCATTCGAATACATGGGGATGCCGATCAGAACCGCGATCGGCACCGACCACCAGGCCCCTTTGCCCATCAGGGAGGCGAGAAAATTCTCAGGCACGTAGCCGTGGATGAACGCGCCCACGGCGATTCCCAGAACGATCCATTTCCACACCTTGCCGACGATGTTGCGCACGGCTTCGAAGCCTAATTGCACTCGATCCCGCAGGGTCGGCGTTTCGGTTTCGGACTGGGCTCCATTCGCGCGGATCTGGGTCACCCACTCCTCGATGTGCCGTTCCATCTTCAGGCGGCCGATGACCCAACCGGCAACCATGGCGATGAGAAGCCCGGTGCCGGCGTATATGGCGGCAATTTTCCAGCCCAGAAGTCCGTAAAGAAGCACCACTGCCACCTCATTGATCATGGGTGCCGCAATCAGAAACGAGAAGGTCACTCCCAGGGGAATTCCGGCCGTCACGAAACCGATGAAGAGCGGGATGGCCGAGCAGGAGCAGAAAGGGGTCGCTATCCCCAGGAAGGCCGCCAGCACATTGCCCACCGACTCCTTTTTTCCGGCCAGAATGCGGCGGGTGCGCTCCGGCGTGAAAAACGAGTTGATGATCCCCACGCCGAATACCACGATAGCGAGCAGCATCAGGACCTTGGGCGTGTCGTAGATGAAGAACTCCACCGCCGCAGCGAGATGCGAGCCCTCGGCCAAACCGAAGAGGCTGTAGGTCAGATAGCGCGAAATCTCTGGCAGGCTCTGATAGAGCAGCCACCACGCGGCCAGGACCGCGATGAATATGGCAATCTCGCTCAATTTGATGGGCCTGGCAGAAGCTGGCTCTCCGGAAGGTATCGTCTTCGGCCCGGCGCAGCAGGTTTTGAATTCGGCGATCGGTTTCAGTTCCATTTTCAGCACCTCAAGAATAATGTTGCATTCGAACAACGCGAAAAGTTTTGCCTACTCCATCCTCACCCGGGAAAATATATCAATAGTCTCATAATTGTCTGGACCTATCGTTGGAAATCTCCCCCGGCCCCTCTTTTTCAAAGAGGCAAGCTGCCTCCCTTTGAAAAAGGGAGGTCAGGAGGGATTTGCAGTTATCCATTCGGTTCAATTTTGAGACCGTTTATAAAAGCGAATTCGGCCTGCGATCAGCATAGGGGTCTTTAGCCGTGCGCCTTGTGCCGTGCACCCTGCGCCCTCATCCTATAGGCCTGCCAGAGGATTTCGACCGGATGGACCACCTTATTCGGCAGCAGTTGTTTGAACTGAAGCCGGCAGCTGAGGCAGTCTGTAACAAGCAGTTCCGGGTTCAATTCCTTGATCTTATCCATCAGCCGGCTCCCGAGTTTGATTGACTCTTCATAAAAATCCTGCTTGAAACCCATGACACCGGCAAGCCCGCAGCAATAAAGATTGCCCCTGATCGATTCCAACGCCATTCCGGGTATCAATGCCATGAGGTCCAAATACGGCTGCCCGAACTCCTGTTCCCGCTGATGGCAGGGCGGATAATAGACCGCCAGGCTTTCGATAGGGGAAAAGTCGGTTCTGAGCGCTCCGGATCGATGCAGACGCAAGAGGTATTCACCGACATCGTAGGTTTTTTCCGCTACCACAACGCGCTTCAGCGGGTCTATGGAGGAGAAATAGCCTTGATCCTTCAGAATGTTCTGGAAAATGGTCTTGTCGAAAACCTCCATTTTGCCTTGCGGCGATTCTCCCGGCTTCAGCCTGGCCGGCACTCTTATAAATTTGGAATCTGTTCCGATTGATTGCTGGTATTCGGTCGAATAATATGCACCTTCAGCAAGCAGGTTCCTTAGCATGAAGCTGCAGGTCGGGCAGGAGCAAAGAATTTCATAGCCTTCCTTTACGGCATCCGCAAAAATATTCAGATTGTGATGTGCGAACTCCAACGTGAGTTTGCGGTCCCCTTCCAAAAAGCTCGGCATGCCGCAGCATTTGTGATCAGGGCAGAAGACGTCGATGCTGTTTTGCTGCAGCACCTCCACCGTCGCCCTTGCAACCTCGGGAAAGATATAGCGCGCTGTGCAGCCGGCGAAGTAAGCGATCCTACGTCCGCCAAGGCTGCGCGGTTTGACGTCGAGCCCTCTCTTTTTGACCCACGCAGAAAAACTCTCTTCGGGGAACACGGGCATGTTGCGGTCGCGGTGGATGCCGAGCGCATCCTTGATCATGCCGCCGGCAAAATTGCTGCGCAACAACCGGTTGGCCAGGCCCGGCAAGGCTCCACATATTTTTCCAATGCGCTCGACATTCTCGACAGTGCGTACGCCGAAATTCAGGCCGTCCCGTTCTATGAACCGGGTCTTGGCCCGAATGATGTCCGCCCTAATGTTGGGGCAGGGGCAAAGCGCGCAGAAGTTGCACATGTCGACAAGCCGGCGCAGCTCATCTGCGGAAATCTTCTGCCCGGTCTCCGTTTCCTTGTCATAAAGCCGGTACAACTCGGGAAAGAAGAGGCACGACTCGTCCATGATGGGCCGGCAGCAGTCGCAGTCGGCGCAGTCCATTACGATCTTGCGGGCGGTGCGTTCGGGGTCGGATTTTTCTTGATGCTTATCCATCTGAGATGTTGGCCATTGTGGGAGCGGCTTTCAGCCGCGATTTTGGCTTTTGGACTTCCAATTGTCGTGGCTGGAATCCACCCCCACAAGAAATATCAGGCTCGCTTTGGAGGGCCTGATGCGGCGAACCAGCGGGTGGTCTTAAGGCAGATCTTGACCAGCATGAGCATGACCGGGACCTCGATCAGCACGCCTACCACCGTTGCCAGGGCCGCACCGGACGATAGGCCGAAGAGCATGGTGGCCGTCGCAATCGCCACTTCGAAATGGTTGGACGCGCCAATCATGGCGGCCGGCGCGGCGTCCTGGTATTCCAGCTTCAACACCTTGGCCAGCCAGTATCCCAGCCAGAAAATCAGGTTGGTTTGAATGAACAATGGTATCGCAATCCACAGAATCGTCAGGGGATTTGCGACGATGACCTCTCCTTTGAAGCTGAACAGCAGCACCAGGGTGATCAGCAGCGCGATGATGGTCCCCGGCGTCAGGACATGCAGGAATTTTTCCTTGAACCAGGTTTCTCCCTTGGCGGTGATGATCCATCTGCGCGACAGGTAGCCCGCCGCCAGAGGAAGCGCGACGTAGATCGCGATCGAAAGAAGAAGGGCCTGCCAGGGAACCGGCAGCCTTCCAACCCCCAGAAGGTATCCTCCCAAGGCACCGTAGAGCACGAGCATGGTCAGCGAGTTGATGGCAACCATCACGAGTGTGAGTCCATCATTGCCCTTGGCAAGATAACCCCACACCAGCACCATGGCCGTACAGGGAGCAATGCCCAGCAGAATGCAGCCGGCGAGGTAGCTGCGCCAGAGAGGGACCTCTAGCATCTTCACCCCCGAGACCAGCACCACCTTGCCCGCTCCGTGCTCGGCACCGAGAGCCAGGTCAAGGCCGAAAGGCATTTTGACAAGATCTTTGGCATCGGGGCCGATCAGGTTGTAAAAAAGCGTCCCCAGGAAAAAAAGCGCGATGCCGTACATGGTGAACGGTTTAATAGCCCAGTTTACGAAGAGGGTCAGTAGCACAGGCTTGCCGCTCTTGCTGGCCTTGATCACCTCTGCAAAATCGATCTTCACCATGATGGGGTACATCATGAAAAACAGACAGATGGCGATCGGGATCGACACCACCGGGGCCTCATTGACGTAAATCGCCAAGCCATCCAGGTAAGCGGCGAAGCCGGGCGCAGTCTTGCCAAGAATGATCCCGGCGATGATGCACAAGATTACCCACACCGACAGGTAGCGTTCAAAAGCACTGAGCCCCTTATGCGGCTGCAAGACAGCGGTTTCGGCGGCCGCCATTGAACCGATGGATGGCATTCGACACCTCCTAAATTAAAAATTGGCAACTGAACAAATTCGATGAACCTGTAAAAAGTCATCAAATTTGTTATCGCGCATTTTGACCTCGGCACATCTCCACGCGGTCGAGCTTCATGATGGCCGCCAAGCGTTTCCGGTCTTCTTTGATTCGGGCCGACGACGATAGGCTGGCACGGATCCAGTCCAAGGCTCTGCGGGCCTCGGGCGGGGCGTTGGCGTTCCCCTGGCGGTAATACATCCATCGTCCGCGCTTTTGCCCTTCCACCAGCCGGGCTTGGCGTAGGACGGTCATGTGCTTGGAGACCGTCGACGGGGCGAGCTGAAGCAGTTCGATCAGCTGACAGACACAAACCTCACGGTCCGCCAACACCAACAGCGCACGCAACCGGTTTTCATCCGCAAGCGCTCGGGTTATGGCCAGAATCGACTCCATGGGCATTCTCCATTTCGTTGTATGGCGAAATATAGCATTGAGAAGATGCTGCGTCAAGCCTTAGAAACCGGTATGTCGGCAGATGAAAAGCACTTGGCTCTGCGTCACCGCCTGGAATGAGCCGAATGTGTATGGATTCGATACCGGGTCCATCGGCCTTCGTATGCACCGTACGCAACTAACAGGCCCCCGGCAGCGGACCTTCTGGCACACAAGCGTTCAGGCGGCAATTTAAAAGAAGAGCGGCTTACTCATCGGCGAGGCGGATTTTTGAAATCAACATGCTTCAAAGGCAGCGGCAGGCGGGCTGGGGGGCGCCGTATTTCGTGAAAACGATCTGCCACACTTGATTGCTGCGGGCGCGAAAAGCGCCGGCACAGGACAACAGGTAGTATTCCCACATACGCTTGAATCGCACGTCAAATCTTTTTTTCAACTCCGGCCAGGCGTTTTGGAAGCGTCGATGCCAGGCCATGAGGGTCTTATCGTAGTGGGGGCCGAGGTTGTGCCAGTCCTCGATTGCGAAGAGCCCTTCCGCCGCCCTGCCGATCTGCGCGATGCTGGGCAGCATCCCGTTGGGGAAGATGTATTTGGTAATCCAGGGGTCGCAGGTCCGGCGGGGCTCGTTGGCACCGATGGTGTGCAGCAGAAAGATCCCTTCATTGGGAAGGCTGCCGTGAACGACCTGCATAAAAGTCCGGTAGTTCTTGGATCCGACGTGCTCGAACATGCCGACGGATACGATTTTGTCGAAAGCCCCCCGTATTTCGCGGTAATCGCCATCCAAAAATTCTACCGGCATGGTCCGGCAAAAGTCGCGCGCATAGCGAAGCTGCTCTCTGGACACGTTGGCGGCGGTGACTTTGCACCCGTAATGCTCGGCCGCGTATTTGGCAAACCCGCCCCACCCGCAGCCGATGTCTAGAACGTGGTCGGTTTTGGCCAGTCCGATTTTCCGGCAGATCAGTTCGAGCTTGCAGCGCTGGGCCTCTTCCAGGTCGTCGGTGTCCTTGAAATAGGCGCAGCTGTATTGGTTATACGGATCGAGGAAGGACAGAAAAAGGTCGTTGTCCAGGTCGTAGTGATGCTCGGCGATCATGCGCGAGCGGCTTTGCGATTGAAGATTGAATAGGATGCCGGGAAGGCTGCGCAGCGAATAAAGATATCCACTCTTGACCCTCCCCTCCAAGCGGCACTTAAGCACTCGGCAGAAAAATTCATCCAGCCGCGGGCAGTCCCACCAGCCGTCCATGTATGCTTCGCCGAGTCCGAGACTGCTCTCGCGCAGCACCCGTGCAAACATCCGCTCGTCTCTGACCTGGATATCCCAGGGCCGCGGACCCCCGATGGTCACATCGGCAAGGGCCAACAGATCTTCAAGCAGCTGCCTTTGTAAAGACATGATCACCCCATTGCCACGCGAGGGAGCAAACCGCTGTAATTTCGTTACGCCTCAGATGCCAATTGCCTTATCGGTTTCCTGCCCTCCATAGATCACGGACTATTTGTGCCCTGTCTCCGTGGCCTTTGCGCGAACTTCCCAATTTTCAACTTCTTCAAGCTGATTGTCAATCGGCTCGATCTCGTTAGCTAGGGGAAGGCGCTACGCGACATCCTCTGCTTCTGGCGGCCTAGAAATAATACCTCACCCGCAGCTCCAAGCGGGCGTCGTTGGGCTTTTCCGCATACTCCGTGAAGCGGTCTCCGACCAGTACGGTGCCCTTGAGGCGCAGTTCGAGGTTGGTGATGCCGGTGTAGAGCAGCTCCGGGGAGAGGGAAAAGCTGCGGTCGTCGAGGTTGAGGATGGTGGTGACCGCCGGGGTGAAATAGAGA
>Ga0105105_10000474_pt1 | contig 18387 bp, 19 predicted proteins | sample PPLLaktember2015_4_FD_79108 | JGI IMG/M metagenome (GOLD analysis project Ga0105105, IMG submission 79108) | Freshwater sediment microbial communities from Prairie Pothole Lake near Jamestown, North Dakota, USA - PPLs Lake P8 Core (1) Depth... | ecosystem: Environmental > Aquatic > Freshwater >...
TTATGTTTATAGTGAGGATGGGTTGTTCTATAATGCTGAGATGATAAAGCAAGGGTTTGCCCACTCCTATGTACAATTCCCTCATCCTAGATTAGATGAATTTAATACTTATCAGCGAGAGGCTAGAGAGAATAGTCGAGGTTTTTGGTCGGCTAATACTTGTAATGGTAATACTACTCAAGAGGCCTCTGGGAGTTCTAAAACATCTGTTCCCCTACCGATTAGTCCAGATATTAATAAAGATGGTTTTATCAAAGGTAGTTGTGCGAGCCTGAAAAAATTAGGTTTGGGTAATTTTGAGAGAGGAGACCCGAATTATACGGAAGCCAGAGACCGCGATGAGGATGGTATTGCTTGTGAGATGAAGTAAAAAAAGCCCCGCTGTGTGCGGGGGGTTGGGTTTGTTATTCAGTTATGTGGTCTGGGGCAGGTGTCAGCCGACCAGAGCGGCGGCTGCCATTTTGGCAATCTCTCGGCTAGTGAAGCCGATGTATAGTAGGGTTTCCTGATATGAGCTGAGGAAATCAGCCATCAAGTCTTCCTGGTCCATGTGCAGGACGGCAGCATCATTTGCTACCCGTTCCAGCATACGACGGACATGGGGCAGGTTTTCTCGGTTGGCCTGCTCCAGTTCTTCCCGGCTGGATTCGAGATTTGCCTTCAGCCATTCCTGGCCGTAGTTAAGATGAGTATACTCATCCTTGACCACACCTTCAGTGATCTTGCGGGCGAAGGGATCCGCCACAGGGATATAGATGTGATAGGCTGAAATCGCGAAGGCCTCAATCAGGATGGCCTGAATCAGTAGGCAGGTGGTCACCTTGCCCTCGGCTAAAGCGGCTTGGAAGTTGTTGTGCAGTGGAGCAAAGAACTCCTTGGCAAACGGCATATCTGACGTCACCTGCAGATTCTTAGCACAGGCGGTGAAACCTTTCAAGTGCTTCATCTCCATTCGAGCCAGTTTGCCGAGTTCTTCAGCCTGGTCGGGCAACAGGTCGCCGATTGCGATGTAGTTGTCATGAGCCTCCTGTTCGCCTTCAATGACGATGGCGTTGATTCGGCTGTAGGCGTCCTTGTAGGTAGGGCTGGCGAAGTCGGGCAGAACAGACGGTTGTTCAGTAGTTGCTGTTGTCAAGGTGCTAGCTGGGACATAACCCAGTCTATAGGACACAGTTATACTATACCTTTTTTATAGTTTTGTATATAGTCAATAAAAATGGAGGGATAAACCTTTAACTACTTTAGGTAGTCTCCACTACTAAAGTTGAACCTGTAAATCTTATTAAATAATTTTAATGTCCATATAGTATACTAAGTATCCACCCTCCCCCTACGGGTACTCCCTCCAAAGGGAGACAAAAATTCAAACTGCAAAAATACTCCACCCCTAAAGAGGTAAATTAAAACACTGTACTCCCTTGGGGGAGGTGGCACGAAGTGCCGGAGGAGGATATTTAGTAATATATTCTATCCACCCCCGCCTTTCAGGCTTCCCCCTCCGAAGGAGGACATAACATATTTTAACTCAATTTACTTAAAACTACTCTTGTTCCGACTCAGACTCTCCTCCAATGGTAAAAGCTGAGATAATTTGTTCTCTTACGGATGTAATATTGGCTTGGATAATCTCAGAGACTATATTGCCAGCTTCTTGCTGCCCTTGTTCTATTCCTTCTTGTACTAGTTTCTCTCCTTCTTCTACTATGGGCTTGGAAACTTCATTTACGGTCTCATTGACAGGCTCTACAACATTAGCCAAGTTTGGCTGAATAAAAGTATTGAATACAAATATACCTCCAACAACTGTGAGTATTAGAAATACTCCAATCCCTGCAACGATGAAGGCCATAATTTTAGGTATCATTTTAGGCATAAGTTTATTCTTAATTTATACTAATATATTATAATATAGATTATTTTTTTAGAAAAGAGTATAATAATGGTATAAATTTAGATTAGATATGCTTGGATATTGGCTTTTGATTGCTAGTGTGATTACAGGCCAGATTACTAGAATTGGTGATTTGGGTGTTTTGACTGATATTTTAATTCCTTTATATCTTGTATTTTGGTTATTGAAAAGAGATAAAAAAAGACCACTTCCCTTCTCTAGTACAATTGTATTAGTAATAATTTGGCTAATTTATCTCTTAGGTAATCTTTTGATTAATATAAACTTTATCCCAGCTGTGGGTGGTGAATTAGGATCTATTCTTTATTGGGTGAGATTGGCGGCTTATATGTCTCTCTTATTACCTTTAGTTGATTATAGGTCACAAGAACCAGAGAGAGTAGACAATCAATTATGGTATATGGTGTTTTTTAGCTCTATTATCTTGTCTATTCTTGGATTTGTGCAGCTTATTTTATTTCCAGATTTCTCTTTTATGGCTCAGTACGGCTGGGACCCACATCAAGGCAGATTACTTTCTACTTGGTATGATCCAAATTTCTTAGGAGGATTTTTGGGACTTGCATCGGTTATTATTTTGAGTCGAGTTTTAGTTTTTTTGAAAGAAAACAAATCTTGGCAAAAGCAAAACATAATTTTATTATCTGCGTGGATTGTAGGATTAGTAGTCGTAGTTGGAGCTTTGATGCTTACTTACTCCAGAAGTGCTCTGTTGGCTTTTTTGATCGGAGTGACTATTGTGACTATTCTTATCTCAAGGAAAACTTTCTTTTTGGTAATTATCATTTTATCTATTATTGTAATCTCGAATCCTAGACTACAAACTAGAATTCAAGGTGCAATTCAGGTAGATGTGACAGCTTCTCTTAGAATTCAGTCTTGGCTTGAGACTTTAGATGATATTGATAAGAATCCAATTTGGGGTATTGGGTATAATACTATTAAATATCAGACAACAGTACCATCTGAGTTAAACTCAGCCTCTGGGAGGGACAGTAGTTTACTCACTCTTTGGTTGACTGGAGGAATTATTGGTTTAGGGATATTCCTTATTATAATTTTTAACTCTATTATTAAAGCATTTCACAAAATCTCTAAATCAGGATTAGAGCGAGTTTGGGGAGTTGTTATTATTGCTGGATGGGCTTTGATTTTAGTACATTCTATGTTTGTGAATAGTATTTTCTTTCCACATATTTTGATATTTCTTTTATTCTTCTTATTATGAACAGACTATTCTTTTTAGTTGGCTTAATTATACCTTTATATGTAATTAGATTTACAATTTTTGGTATCCCAACTAATATTCTGGAAATTGCTATTGTGTTTATATTTATAATCTTTTTATTCAAATTTAGGGATTATAAAAGCCTATTCAAAGCAGATAATTATTGGCATAGAAAGAGTTTAGTTTTTGGAAGTTTACTAGTACTAGCTAGTCTAGGAGTTTTGGTGAGTGAGGAATTACGATCAAGTCTGGGAATTTGGAAGGCTTATTTTGTACTGCCAATTCTGCTGATATGTATATTGTCTAAAATTAAATCAAAATATTATTTATCACTAATAAGAGGAGTTATTGGTAGTGGAGTCGGAGTGTCTATTATAACAATTGCTCAAGTGGTTGTATTAGGTTTGGATGGTAGTTTTAGACCTACGGCTTTATATGCTTTGGGTTTAGACAAGGCAGTTTCTCAGGGAGGTTTTGCCAATTATATTGCAATGTATTTAGTACCAATTTTTGTCTTAAGTTTATCAAGAGTAAATATCCCAATAGAGCTAAGGTGGTTTGTGGTGAGTGTGTTATTTATAGGTATTATCTCAACTCAATCCTATGCCGGAATTTTTGCCCTTTTAGGGGTGTTTATAATCTGGATATTAACTAGAATATTGATTAGCCGTAAAAATAAACAAGAACTAATTACTGCCCCAGTTCTAAGAAAATATTTGATACCAATTAGCATGGCTTTGATTATAGGAGTTAGTTTGTTCGGATTTTGGCAAATTAATACTCCGAAATTCCAGAGCCTACTGAATATGGATAATAGGAATTCTATTACAACCAGAATACAAATTTGGGATACAACTATTACAATGATTAGAGAAAATCCAATTCTAGGAATAGGTTTAGCCGACTTTCAAAGAGTATATAGTGATACAATCCCAGAAAAGTACTTCCCTCCTTATGAATGGCTAGTCCCCGAACCTCATAATCTGTATTTTGCTTTTTGGCTACATTTAGGAGTAGCTGGTATAATTTGGCTAATTTATATTTTAATATATACTATGTTGAAATTAATCGAAGCTGTAAAATCCAACCAATGGGAAGCTTATTGGCTTAGCCTAAGCCTTATCTCTATCTATTTATATGGACTACTCGATACCCCATTTTGGAAAAATGATTTGGCTTTAGTATTCTTAGTGATCCTGTATGGAGTTATTGGTAAAAGGAGTTCCTCAGTTATGGAAATTTAAACAAGCTGTCCTCCTTTGGAGGAGGTGGCCTTTAGGCCAGAGGTGGATAGTTGTTGAATTGATACTCTTAATTTTTGAATAATATTTAGCAAGACTTTCTATCCACCCTCCCCCCTGCGGGTACTCCCTCTAAAGGGAGACAAAATACTACAGGTATAGATCTTCGCTATTTCAAAGGGACTTTATACAAATTATTATCTTTACGGTTAATGAAGAATAATTCTGTAGAAGCTGAGTTTAGGAACAAATCTCTGGAGTCTACATTTCCTATATTACTAGATAATTGACTAGCAGTTGCTGTATCTATATCTATTTTATATAAGCTCTCATTAAAATCTCCTAGATTAGAGGTATAATAATCATCGGGTAAAATTTTAGTATTAGCAACTTCTGGTTTGGTAAAGTAAGCAGTTTTACTGTCTTGACTCCATACTATTTTCTCAGCAATAGTCCCCACATCTGGAACTTTTGCTATTTCAAATCCTTTTTTATCTACAATAGATAAAGCTAATACTCCTCCACCTCTTTCTGTAGTATAGGATATAATTCCAATTTCTCCATTAGGAGCCCAAGATACATTGAGTCCATTTTTTTCATCCAATACTGAAGTAGCTTCTCCTGTATCAATGTTGATAATTCGAAGAGCAGAAGCTCTATAGCTACTAGGTATTAAAGTTTGGCTAACACTATTTTTGAAAGGTATGTTCTTTAAAAATACAGCATTGGAGCTGAGAGTTATAACTTTATTCCAGTTAGACCCATCTGCCTTACTGACAGATAAGTCAACAGTTCCATCTCTATTTTGGAAGGTATAGAAAACTCTATTATCTGATAAAAAATTAGCAGAAGTCACATCAATCGGAAAGGCATTAGATTTTTGTTCAGCATAATTATAACTATAAATTCTATTTTGTATTTTAGTTAATACATAAGGATTAGTTGGTGCCCACACTACTGATGTCAACCCAGTTAAGATAGTTTCATCAATAGTTGTAGATTCTCCTCCGCTAGCTGGTATACTAAGCGTTTGCCCTTTATCTAATGAATAATATTTAATTAAATTTTTAGAATCTATGATAGCATTTACAATTGGTATGGACACTAATTTAGTCGCTGTTAAATTAGCTTTAGCTTCTTTAGAGTCTTCTATTTTAACCTCTTTTTCCTTAGAGCCATCAGCAGGCTTAGAAGCATATAAATAAATAAAAAAACCAATCACACCCAAGGATATAAACATTACTGTTAGAATAATAAATAATTTTGTTTTAGACATAATTTTATAGATTTAGTGTGAATATATCATTCGAGACAGCTTCTTCATCTAGCTGAGCCTTAGCAGCTTGAATTTTTAATAATTGCTCTGGATCTGAGGTTATAATTTGGTCTTCTCCATAAGAGGCCACCACTTTAATTGCTGCATGCTTTAATCCGGCAAAGAATATGCCTTCACCCACATCGGACTCTAGTAACAAGAATTTCTCCTCTTCAGTTAAATAGAAAGTATCTTTAATAATATCAATGGAGGCAGGAGATTGTTTGAGTAAAATTTGAATTGATGAATTGGTAAGAATAGCTTTTCCATACTCTGAGGCTAAGAAATCAGCAATATCTTGAGTAATAGTAGTAAGCCCTAGATAATATTTACGAGCTCTCTTGGCAAGAGAGAATAGGAATGAAGCCACAGCTTTATCTTTCATCATTACCCAAGCTTCATCTACGAACAAAATACGCTTTTTGAGGGTCCGTCTAATTTCTTTCCAAATATATTGAGTGACTACAAACATAGCTAGAGATTGTAATTCATCTTCCATATCTCTAGTATTGAAAATAACTAACTGATTATCAAAGTTAATATTGGTTGGTTCATTTACAAAACCACTAAAACTCCCAGTTGTGTATTTAGAAAGACGAATAGCTAAGCTCTCCCCTCCTTCCATATTGTTTAGAATATTCTCTAAGTCAGAAAGAGTCGGAATTTGTTTATTAGTATAGTCTTTAGTTTCAAGGGTTATATCTTTACTAGCATAGGTCTCATATAAAGCTCTATCCAGAACCGCTTCTTCCTCAGCATGGAATATATCTTCTTCATTACCTCCTTGTAGCATCAACTTAAGCATACTTAATAAATCTGCAACATTAGACTTTAGTAAATCAGCTGGATTTTCATCCGCTCTCGGTACAGGTAGGTCAAAAGGATTGATGTGTTGATTGGAGTTAAGTGAAATTTTGATAAAAGTTCCTCCAACCGCCTCACTTAAATATGAATACTCATTTTCAGGGTCAATCACCAATACATCTATTCCTAACATAAGATGTCTTAGAATTTCCAACTTAGCAAGATAGCTTTTCCCTGCTCCTGATTTTGCAAAAATCACTTCATTGGCATTTTCCATTGAAAATCTATCGAATAAAATAAGGCTGTTATTATGCCTATTAATGCCGTATAAAACTCCTTTATTAGACGAAATACTAGCTGAAATAAAAGGAAAAGTAGTAGATAAAGGAGAAGTATTAAGATTATTAGCAATAGCAAGGTCATCTTTTAGAATAGGCACAGTAGACTGGAAACCTTGTTCAGTTTGGAATAGGCAAGGCTTGGAATATACCATTTTAGTTTGTAACATAGCATCAATTTGGGCAATATTCTCTTCCAGCTGAGGTAAACTATCCGCATAAACCGTAATATATAATCCAAAACGGAAAAATCTTTCAGTCCCCTGTTGTAATTGGTCTCTCAACATCTCAGCATCCTGATAAGCAGTTTCTACTAAAGGGTCTCGGATTAAACCCTTCTCTTGTGCTATTGAAATTTGAGCTTGAAATCTAGTTACCTGAGTTCTAAGATTTTTCAAAATCACTCCACTATCCATAGGGTACATAAACATAGAAATATCCAAGACATAATCAAGAGTAATCAAGGGACTAAACCAACCAGTAACTAAAAATCTCGGATAAGTCATTACAAAAATAGTTCGAGCAAACTTAGAACCAACTTGAATATATTTAGGGTCAACCAAAATACTAGCTGGAGCTAATAAATCTCTAAGGCTGTTTTGCCCTTTTAGGTATTCTGAAATCTCTGGAGTAGTTTGATCTTTCTTAGCCATATATTTTATACAATATCTAAGTCTTCTAAATTATGTAGAGATTCGGTTGGTTTAGAATCAGGATTATAAAAAGAATAATATAATTCAATTAATTCCTGAGTATTGAGAGGAGTCATATAAATCCCAGCTCTTTTAAGCCCGTACATAACTGCATTTACTCTTTGCCATAGCTGAGTTTTATACTTTTCAAAATCCTCTTTTTTATACTGAATAGCAATTTTAGGATTGAAAGCATTGCTGAGTTTGTCAAACAACCCTTCTTTAATTTCTAGAGGATCAAAAGGAACAACAACATAAAAGGTTTTATTCACAATATTAGATCCAGCAACTAATTCTCTTATAAATTGAGAATACTCATCTATTTGTAATCTCAAAAGTTCATTTTTTTGAGTCTGATGAAATTCTGATAGATAGCTCAGATAACCATTAATATTAAGTACTCTAGAGCTGATTTGAATCTGTAGAGGAAAATCAAGTGAGTTAATAAAGTTTTGATATGCATATATAATCGCATCCTGCTCATCAGACGACTTGAGATCAAAGTTTATAGAAGATGTCATTAAAACAGCCCTCAAACCTCCGTCTTTGAGAATTACTACACTGTCTTGAATGGTGTCGATAGATAAGTACTTTTGCGTACTAGTCTCCGGCTTATTTTTAATGTTTGATTTTTTATTATCCATATTAAAATATTATAACATAAAAAATAAATTTTGTAAAAGTATAAATTTTCTATTGACAAGAAAATAAAGTCATAACATATTTATATATTTCTCTTAAAGACCATTTAGTTGAAAGGAGAACACTCCCTCAATTACTCGGAGTAAATTTCAATGTCCGAAGAACTTTCCCAAGCTGGAGCTGAAGCCGATGACGACGGCGGAGAAGCCGAAGCTGGTGATGCCAGTACTGATAAAGACGCCGACGGCGTCTGACCTAAAAACTTAATATTTTTTCGGGACACAGTCCCGCATTAGAGGATAAAAACCCCATCTTACACCATCAGCCGACAGCATATGTCGGCCTCTTTTTTGTTTAAAAATAATTTGCTCTTGATTTCTAAAACTAAATATGGTATATATTATTTTGTCTTTACTTTTACTAACACCATGACGATGCTCCGTGCCACATCAGTGCAGGATGCCTTTTGTTATGATAATTTGATTAGACAGATAGCGGGTAGTTTTGAGAAGAATCATAGCTTTACCTTACGTTGGGAAAGCATCAAAAGACAATTTAGAGTTAGTTGGTCTAGATTTTGCTATGATGTAATAATGGAGATTAACTCCAGAGTGTTTTCAATAAAACAAGGAGCTCTTTTAATGGTAACATTTAGCTACGAGCAAAGATTATTTGGTGATAGATATTTAATACCTTTGCAAAAAAATATACCTTTGTGGTAACTTTACAACATAATAATATATAAAACCCGTCTCTCGCCAGACGGGTTTTTCATTTTTCTCAAAATTATTATCAAATATCCTTGTAGGGTCTCTCTTTCAGTCGCCCATGTTTTTGGTTAGAAGGGATTGAGGTGTTTTGTTCACATTAGGAGCGACCGGAGGCGGACTGAGCTAAATTCCCCTCTTGAGGGGTGTACAGCTTCGCTGGACGGGGTGGAAAAATATACTGTCCTCCTTTGGAGGAGGTGGCCTTTAGGCCGGAGGTGGGTAATTATTAAAGTTGTATTCTGGTTTTTGAATAAAATTTAGTAATATATTTTATCCACCCTCCCCCTACGGGTACTCCCTCCCTGTCTACCGCAGGCAGGCAAAGGGAGACAAAAATAATACAGGCAACTGCAAGGTCGCCCCTGCGAAACACAAGTATTATTCACTCCACCCGCTACATTAACTAAATAAAAACATAAAAATATAACAAAATAAAAATACCAAAAAACCAAGTATTAAAGCTAATAAATAGATATATTTAAAGCGAATAAAATACAATATGCACAACATATATTGACAAAATGAGGAAAATGTGGTATAGTTGTTTTTGTAAATCCGTTTACGGAGTTCATTCAGATGCAGATGTTTTATGTTCAAGCAACACTTCAAAAACCCAAAGACATAGCCGCAATGATGAAAGATGCAGATAATCGGTTTCCTCGCGAAGCGTATGTCTGCTGGGCCCGCATTTCTAAAGTTGCTTTCTTAAGCATTGATGACCCACCAATGCCAATGCCAAGGGAAGAGGCGGAAGAGCTGCTGGCTCAGTGTGCAGAGATTCATAACAAGTACTACAACCACAACCTGCGAATTGTGCCTGCTTGACCCCGCCGGGCGCCGTAGCCTAATTCATCCTCATCGCCCCCGCTCACCCGGGGGCTTTTTCTTTTACTTCAACCCCTGATACAGCTCTATCCAGTTTTCTATACTTAGGTTCTCTGGGCGGAGGCTGAGGAGGTGCTGTATATTTTGGCTATACTCCCCTATTGATTGTGTGAGTTTGTGTTTGAGAGAGGAGGAGAGTTTTTTTCTTTTTTGTTGAAAGGCTAATTTGGCAAGTTGTATAATTTCTTCTCTATTATACTCGGCATAGCGATTATGGGGTGTGAGTTGTATAAAGCTAGAGTCTACCTTGGGTTGTGGATAAAAGCATTCTTTAGATATATGAGACAGTAATTTGAAATCGGCATATATATTGACACTGAGCTGGAATAGGGATTTCTCATAAGACAAGAGATTATTGGCTACTTCTTTTTGAATAAGGAGATTAATACTCTCGGCAGGATTATCTCTATCTACTAATAGTCTTATTATAGCCCCTGTAATATGATAGGGTATATTGGCGATTACGGTATAAGGTATCTTGATATTGTCTATTAGATCTTGGGATTTGAGTATGTCTTGATGATATACAGTAAGGTTGGCTGGATTATCTAATATTTTGGGTAATATTTTAGCAAAAGTTTTGTCTAATTCAATGGCGATTACTGGTAATTGAGTTTGGACTAAGAGTTCAGTGAGTGAGCCAAGTCCTGGCCCTATTTCTAATAAAGTAGAATCGGGGCTTATATTAATTTTATTAATAATTTTGATAAGCAAATCTTTTTCAATAAAAAAATTCTGAGATAAAGATTGGAGGGGCTTTATCTTATACTCTTCTAAAATGCTTATAATTTGGCTTTGGGTCATAGAGAAATTATAAATTATGAACTATGTTCTTGTCTCCTTCTGAGTGGCTTATATTCTTGTCCTCCTTTGTAGGAGGTGGCCTTTAGGCTGGAGGTGGATAATTATTAAAGTTGTATTCTAGTTTTTGAATAAAATTTAGTAATATATTCTATCCACTCTCCACTCTCCCCCTACGTGTACTCCCTCCAAAGGGAGACATAATAATCACTCTCTCCTACTTGTAAAAAGCCTAGAATAGTTGTAGTATAAAGGTATTAGTAATATTTAGCAAGAGTATGGTTTTGGAGATTGTGTTATTGTGTTTAAGTCTTATTGCTATTGGAATGGCTGCATATAGTTGGAGTCGGGTAAGATTTTTACAAAATAAAATTAAGGGAGTTTTTCAATCTGACAAAATAGACAATGTAGATGAACTCTTGGAGTCATACTCCAAAAAGTTTCAAACTATAGATAATAAGTTAGATAAAACCTTTACAGAACTACAATATCATAGTATAGTATTGAATTATACCTTGCATAAAGTAGCGATTAAAAGATTTAACCCTTTTGCAGATATGGGTGGGGATACTAGTTTTACTACAGCACTACTGAATAATGAAAATTCTGGTATTCTAATCACTTATATTGCCACCAGAGAACAGGGTGGTCGTTCTTATGCTAAGCCAATTGAAAAAGGTCGATCCAATCAGCAATTAAGCGAAGAAGAAGCTGAAGTTCTGGCTCTCGCTATCAATACTCCACTCACCAATAAACTCTAGTTATTATGTCAAACTCTCAAATTCAACCAAGACCGCCAATAGTTACCATTATGGGTCATATCGATCATGGTAAAACTAGTCTTTTAGATTATATTCGGAAGGCTAATGTGACGGCTGGTGAGGCTGGAGGAATTACTCAGCATATTGGATCTTATCAGGTGGATTATAAAGATTCTAAAATTACTTTTATTGATACTCCTGGGCATGAGGCCTTCAAATCTATTCGTAGTCGAGGGATTAAAACTGCAGATATTATTATTATTGTGATTGCGGGAGATGAAGGAGTTAAACCTCAGACTCTGGAGGCTATTGAGCTTGCTAAAAGTACCAAGCTACCAATTATTGTGGCTATTACCAAAATAGATAAACCAAATCTAGTGCTAGATAAAATTAAAGCAGACTTATCAGAGTTAGAACTTACTCCGGAAGAATGGGGCGGGCAGACTATTGTCTTGAATGTCTCTTCTGTCTCAGGTGAGGGTATGCCAGAACTGTTAGAAATGATTTCTCTGGTAGCGGAAGTAGAGGAATTGAAAGCTAACTATGATAAATCAGCTACGGACGGGTTTATTTTAGAGTCATTTTTGGACTCTAAAGCCGGACCACTGTCAGATATTGTGGTTTTGAATGGAAAATTAAAATTGGGAGATGTAGTGTTAGTCGGAAACTCAGTCTATGGTAAAGTTAGAAGATTAACAGACGATAAAGGTGGTAATATTAAAGAAGTAGATCCAGCTGAACCAGCTAGAATTTTGGGACTTAAAGGTGTGGCTTCCGCCGGAGATGAGTTTAGAGTAGTATCTTCTGAAAATGAAGCTATGGAGCTAATTGAAGCCGCTAAAATTCCACCAGCTAACAATCCAGTCATTCAGTCAATGTTAGAAAAAGAAAAAACACTTAATTTGATTATAAAAGCCGACTCTATTGGGTCTCTCGATGCTATTGAATATGCTTTAGGACAAATTGTGCAGTTAGATATTAAGATTACAATTGTATCCCGTGAAGTTGGAGATATTAATGCCAATGATATCAATGAAGCTAAGGTCAAACAAGCTGTGATCTTAGGTTTTGGAATCAAGCAAGATAAAAAAATGCAAGAGTTAGCTAATCTCAAAGATGTAGTTATCAAGCACTATCGTTTAATCTATGAGTTGATAGATGAAATTCGAGATCAAATTACTCAATTAGAGGGGCCAAAAGTGACCAGAACTGATTTGGGAGAATTAAAGGTGTTGAAAGTCTTTAAAGAAGATAAGAAGAGCTTGATCTTAGGAGGTTTGGTTCAAAAAGGGCGAATGGTTAGAAATGGTCTGATTGAAATTGAGAACTCCGAAGGCAAGGTTATTGTACAAGGTAAAATGTCTAATTTACAACAGGACAAACAAGACGTATCTGATGTAATGGAAGGCAATGAATGTGGAATGGTCATCTCTTGTTCCTTCAAGAAAACTACTCCAGTTGTAGGAGATATCTTGTATGTATATGAACAAATCAAGAAATAATTATGTCAGATAGGCATCTCATAAGATATCAGCAATTAATTCAGGAACAATTATCTTCTCTGATGTTAAGAGAATTAGATGTAGAACCAGGAATTTTAGTGACTGTATCTAAAGTTATCATAAGTTCAGATTTACAAGTAGCAGATGTCAAAATCACGGTCTTTCCTACCGATAGACAGGGTACAGTTTTACAGAAATTAAGAAAAACTCATAAAGAATATGAGTATTATTTAGCTGATATACTCTCTCGAGGACGCTCCCCTGAAATTAGATTTGATATAGACAGCGAGGCACTAGAGGCTTATGAAGTGGAGAAACTTTTGGATGAGTTGAGCGAATAAGTCAAAAAGTTAATAATTTTTGAAAAAAGTTAGATTTTGTGGTATAATAATTTTTATAAATCTGCTCTTTTAGGGAGGGCTTTATGCCTACTCTGTATCATGGCCACATTGATTTCTCTTATCATGAAGAGAGACTCAGAAATGCAAGACAAAGACATCAACAGTATCCTTGCGATAAGCATTTAAGCGAAGTCGTTCGTGAAGAGCAAATCTTCGAAGAGTCTGGAATTTGTATTCCAAAGTCAAAACCTTCCTGAGTGTGCTTACACTCAAAGATCACCGACTGCCCAGGCAGCCGGTTTTTTATACAGTAATATTTTGATTTTTTGTAATAAAATATAATTTAAGACTAATAAAAAAGCCAGTCTTTGTAAACTGGCATGTTTTAGCTATTAATAAAAAAATATTATGTAAAGTTATTCTTCACCCTATAATTATATAATACAATCCCAGTTGCTACAGATACATTCAGGGAACGAGTGCTACCATATTGTTCTATCTCAAGAGTGGAGTCACAAATATCTAAGATTTCCTGTGGCAGACCTTTGCCTTCATTACCTACGGCTATGAGAATATTCTTATTTTGCGGCCATTTATAATTATGTAATTCTACTGAATCATCGGTCTGCTCTAAGCCAATAATTAAGTCAAACTCTTGTTTTAATTGTGAGATATCTTCTATAAATTTAATATGACGAAATTGCATAAAAAACTCCGCTCCAACACTAGTTCGGCGGTCAAACTTTTTCCTACCATAGATTAGCACTTCTTTTACCCCAAAGGTGTTAGCGGATCTTATAATATTGCCAATATTATTGTCTCTATCTATATTGACTAATAGTAAAGAGATTGGAATTTTATTGGGGTTGATAGTCTCTAGAATATCCTCCCTCTTTGCCCAAGCTAACTGGTCAGCTACATTTCTCTTAGCATTAGGATCATAAGGCAAAGTCCCCTGCTCTCTAGGCTCAAAGGTATAGGATTTGGATTTAGACATAAAAGTATGGTGTTTATAAGTGTATTATAGCATAAAATAGGGGTGATTGGGAATTATAAATTATGCATTTGTTCTAAAATTCCCCTCTTGAGGGGTGGCAGGCTTGCCTGACGGGGTGGATAGAAACATAAACATATTGTATTAAAACAACAACAAAACACTAAAGTAAATAAGAGTTATGGTTAAATAAAAAGAGAAAAGCTTTAATTAAAAATAATAATAAGTATTGACAAAATGAGGAAGATGTGGTATGGTTGTTTTGTCATTGTACTAGTTTCATGTCCATTTTCCAAGAAGAATTAGACTCTGCATATGCTGCAGACGCAGACCGGCTTAATGACCAACGTAGGCTTGCTCTCGAATCATCTCCCCCTCCCCTGAAGCTTACTCTCGAACCTAACGCGCTTGCGCAGCTAGCGGATGCTTTCCCAGTAGATGATGACTTCGAAGCCTTTGACGAAGAAGGTCTTGATATATTTTAATTATCATCGAGACTCAGTGCCCCCCAGCCCACCTCTTCGGACGGTGGGTTTTTTTATTTCAGGCGACTAAAAGGTCGCCTCTACGAAGGTTAAAATGTATAACAATAAAACATAAAATAATGACAAAATATAAAATTGTATAAAAATAATTAAATAAGATGTTATAGTGATAAAGTAAGGATAGATATTATAACTAAATCACAAAATCCATTGACAAAATTAGGGAAATGTGGTATGTTTACTTCAGTTCATTTCTAAGACAATGTCTGCTGATTATGACTCTGCACTTGATGCAGGGCTTGCCGAGCGAGCGCTCGAAGCCTTTCTTGACCAAGAAACGGAAGACCCTATGGTTCAAGATGCCACTGAAGCCTTAGACCTCATTGATATGGTGGACCCAGAGAGACCTCTGGAGGAGTTGAGTCCCGAAGGGCTTAATTTCCTGATTGGCTTGAGTCAAGAAGTTCTTGACTGTATGGAAGCTCTAAGACCAGGGGCACGGGCTTCTCTCAAGTGTATCATCAAGGATATGTCTCGAGAAGTCTAACTCTACACTCCCTATCTCCCCCAGCTCACCACCGCGGTGGGCTTTTTCATTTCTGGCGACAGCAAGGTCGGCTATACTAATACAAAAGCACTCCACCCCGTCCAGCGAAGCTGTCCACCCCTCAAGAGGGGAATTTTCAGAGCAAGGTCGCCCCTACGAAGGTCACAATTATTCAGAATAAAATATAACATAATAACAAAACATCAAACTAAATAAGAACTATTTCTAAATAAAAAAAGAAAAGCTTTAATTAAAACTAATAATAAGTATTGACAAAATTAGGGAAGTGTGGTATAGTTGGAAAGGTTTTTCATTTCTGGGAAAAGTAATCATGGTACAAACATCATTGTGGGACGAGCATCATAGAATGCTTGGTGAACTATATCTGGAGTTCGTGGGAACTTCAGATGAGTTAGATAGAGCTGAAAGTGAGCTATATGAAGAATTTTTAGATAGAGAATCTTTAGATAATCTACAACATTCAAGAGGAATGGATTTACTAAATCAATCTCACAAACCCCACGAAAGTAGTTTTGACAGACATATACATCATAACCATTCTAACCCCTGGTGGGCTAGAAGACGAGCATACCGACTTCGTAAATGGAGAAGGTAATATCATACCTTTAGCAGTTAACAAAAGAGCCCACCCTCTTCGGACGGTGGGCTTTTTTATTTCAGGCGACTAAAAGGTCGCCTCTACGAACACAAAAGTACTCCACCCCGTCCAGCAAAGCTGTCCACCCCTCAAGAGGGGAATTTTAGGACAAGGTTAATTCTACGAAAGTCAAAAACATTCAGAATAAAACATAACATAATAGCAAAATATAATATGATATAAAAGTAATAAAATAAGCCATTATATTGATAAAGTAGAGATGAATATTATAATTAAAGCGCAAAAGCTATTGACAAAATTGGGTAAATGTGGTATGTTAATATCTACCCAGATCTATTTCATTATTATGACTAACATTTCTCATCAAAGTCCAGGTACCAATGTTTCCCACTGGGATCGCACAGACCCAGTTAATCATTGGGAGCAGGGTTTGCGAATGGGTAGACTAGCACAGATTGTGGCTACACAAGAGTTTCTTCTTAGAAGAGCGAGTGAGCATACTGGAATTATGTCAAGAGCATGTGTTGAAGTTAATCAGGAGTTATCTGATAATGAAGGGTCTGTGAAAGAAATATTTTGTACCATTATTTCACAACACAGGCCTAGACCGATTGAGGTTGAGTCAGTGGTTGAATCTATTAGGGATATAATCTCTTCTGAAGAAGACCCTGAGAATGCGGCAAAGAAGGTTCTTTTTGAGTTGCAGAAAAGAGGATTGATTACTTAAGATTAATCAAGATTATTCAATCAAGTAATCTAACTTCACTCAAATTTTTTAGCCCACCTCTTCGGAAGGTGGGCTTTTTCATTTCCCAAAAAGTCCAATCTATGATATACTAAAAGCCATAACTGGCTCCATGGCCGAGAAGTTAGGCACGGGTCTGCAAAACCCTCTACAGCAGTGCGAGTCTGCTTGGAGCCTCCATCAGTTAGCTTTATTTGATATCAAAATTATAAATTATCAACCAAATGGCAAAAGATAAAATACATCCTATTTTAAGTGGTCTGAATGACAAACAGCTCGAAGCGGCTCAAACTATTGAGGGTCCGGTTTTGGTGTTAGCTGGAGCGGGATCAGGTAAAACCTCTACTTTGACTAAGCGAATTGCCTATATGGTGGCTCAGGGGATTGATCCGTATAATATTCTGGCTGTCACATTTACCAATAAGGCTGCCAAGGAGATGAAAGAGCGAATCAGTCATTTGTTAGAGACTTCTTTTGATGGATATATTCCTAATATGCCGATGGTAGGTACTTTTCACTCCGTTTGTCTGAATATATTACATCGTGAAGCGGAGGCTTTAGGTTATGATAAGTCGTTTTTAATTTATGATACTGGGGATAGTCAAAACATTATAAAAGATTTGCTAAAAAAACGAGACATTTCTAAAGAGCAAGTCAAGCCAGCTACTATTCAGAATCTTATCTCTAAGGCTAAGAATAATTTAGTCACTGCCACTCAATTTGCTACCTATAATCCCACTAGCCCACTAGAGGAGTTAACTATTGAGTTATATCAGGAGTATCAAAAGCAATTACGAAAGAATAATGCTATGGACTTTGATGATATTATAATGAATACTGTAGTATTATTCAAAGAATATACTGATGTGCTAGCCAAATATCAGGAAAGATTTAGGTATATTATGATTGATGAGTATCAGGATACCAATCAGGCTCAGTATGAATTAGTGAAGCTATTGGCGAATAAGTATAAGAATTTATGTGTAGTGGGAGATGACTTTCAGGCTATTTATTCTTGGCGTGGGGCGGACTTTAAAAATATTCTCAATTTTGAAAAAGATTATAAAAATACCAAGGTAGTACTCCTAGAACAGAATTATCGCTCTACCCAAATTATTCTAGATGCTGCCAATCAAGTGATTGATAAGAATACACAAAAAAAGGATAAAAATCTTTGGACAGAGAAACAGTCTGGGGATTTAATTCAATTAGTAGAAGCCGAGAATGAGTATCAGGAGAGTATGTTTGTGGCAAGAACTATTAAGGATCTAGTAGGTAGGGATAAATATTCTCTATCTGGATTTGCTTGTCTGTATAGGACTAATGCTCAGTCTCGAGCTTTGGAAGAAGCTTTTTTGCAACTAAGAATCCCCTATCAGATTGTGGGTGGAACTAAATTCTATGAAAGAGCTGAAATTAAGGATTTGTTAGCTTATTTGAAATTTATTTATAATAATAATGACACGGCTTCTTTTCGGCGGATTATCAATGTGCCAAAGCGAGCAGTCGGTAAGGCTAGTGTAGAAAAAGTTTTATTAGCATACTCTGAGATCAATGATGTTGACCAGAATGTGGACCTGATACAATTATTGACGGAACCAGAGAAATATTCTCTCAAGATTACAGGTAAGGCTAAGAGTGGAATTCTAGCCTTCTGTGATCAAATCATGGAACTTAAGAGTTATTTTGAGAAGGAAAAGTATAATTTATCCCAATTGGTGGCTGATATTTTAAAAATAACTAGCTATACTAGTCATTGGGAGAA
>Ga0105105_10000475_pt1 | contig 18371 bp, 15 predicted proteins | sample PPLLaktember2015_4_FD_79108 | JGI IMG/M metagenome (GOLD analysis project Ga0105105, IMG submission 79108) | Freshwater sediment microbial communities from Prairie Pothole Lake near Jamestown, North Dakota, USA - PPLs Lake P8 Core (1) Depth... | ecosystem: Environmental > Aquatic > Freshwater >...
ACCAGATCAAGCTCTGATGCCAGGGCTTGGGCCGTCTGAAGGGCTAACTCAGCTGCCGTCTCAGCCACCACCAGGCGATAGCGGGTGGTTTGGCCAGGAGAGATTGGGGTCATTGGCTCAGTCCAGCCATTCGGTGTGGAAGTTGCCAGGCTTATCGACCCGCTCGTAGGTGTGGGAGCCGAAGCAATCGCGCATGGCCTGCACCAGGTTCTGGGGCAAGCGGGCGCTGCGATAGCTGTCGATGTAATCGAGGGTGCTGCTCAGGCAGGGCACCGGAATCCCAGCCAGGGCCGCGCCGGCAACCACCTGCCTGAGCCCCGGCAGACGGCGGTTGATCTGCTCGGCAAACCAGGGATCGAGCATCAGGTTGGCCAAACTGGGGTTAGTGCCATAGGCATCCTGTATTCGCTGCAGCAACCGGGCGCGGATGATGCAACCACCTTTCCAGATCTGGCCGATGGCCGAGAAATTGAGGTTGTAATCGTGGAGCTTTGAGGCCTCCTGCAGCAGGGCCATGCCCTGGCCGTAGCTGACGATGCAGGCAGCAATGCAGGCATCGCGCAGGGGTGCCATGGAATCTGCCGCACTGCCCAGATCAAAGCTGTGGGCAGGAGGCTCTGGCAGCAGGGCGCCCGCCTTGAGCCGCTCGGGGCGCAGGGAGCTCAGCACCCGGGCGTTGAGTGCGGCATAGATAGTTGGCACAGGGACACCCATCTCCAGGGCACTCACCACCGTCCACAGACCAGTGCCCTTCTGGCCTGCTGCATCAACGATCGCCTCAACCAGATCGGCACCGGTTTCAGGATCCTTGGTGCGCAGGCAGACCTCGGTGATCTCCACCAAGAATGACGACAGCTCCTCAGTTTCGTTCCAACTGGCCAGTACATCGGCCATCTGGTCACCGTTGAGCCCACCAACCCGCTTCATCAGGTCGTAGGCCTCAGCCAGGATCTGCTCAATGCCGTACTCAATACCGTTGTGCACGGTCTTGACAAAGTGGCCAGCGCCTCCGGGGCCGATGTAAGTGACACAGGGACCGTCGTCGACCTGGGCGGCCATCTTGCGCACCAGCGGTTCGATGGCGTCGTAGGCCGCCTTGGTGCCGCCTGGCATCATGCTGGGCCCTTCCAAGGCACCTTTGGCTCCGCCGGAGACGCCCATACCGATGTAGCCGAAGCTCTTGCTCTCCAGCTCGGCTACACGGCGTTCCGTATCGGCGTAGAGAGAATTGCCGCCGTCAATCAGTAGGTCACCCTCCTCAAGGAAGGGGGAGATCGCCGCAATCGTGTCGTCTACTGGCTGGCCGGCCTTGACCATCATCAAGATGCGGCGTGGACGCTCCAGCGTCGCTACAAATTCCTCAAGGGTCGCGGCGCCCACGATGTCCTTGCCGGCTCCACGGCCTGCCAGAAACTCATCGGTTTTGGCCTTGGTGCGATTGAAAACAACGGAGGAATATCCGTTGCGCTCGGCATTGAGGACGAGGTTTTCCCCCATCACTCCCAAACCGATCAGGCCGAAATGCGCCTTACCCATGACTGACTTTGAAGCTTTTGGCGTCAGTGTGGCGAAGCGTGCTGGTCAGCCCAGGCATCCGTCACAACTTGGTGGCAAAGGTGTCAGCAACTCCTGGTTTTTGCCTCCTGAAACCCTGCCAGCGCTGCCAGGTCAAATCACCGTGCCATCAGCGATAGTGCCATTTTTGACAACCACCACAATGCCGTTGCGGATGTAGAAGTTGAGCTCGGGACGGTCCGCCTCCTCAACGTGGTCCTTGTTGACGATCGTCACGTTGTTGCCGATCCGGACGTTCTTGTCGAGGATGGCGCGCTTCACGGTGGTGCCCCTACCCACTCCCAAGGGGATGCCGCCTCGCTCGCGCAATACCAGGCGCTCCTCGGAGGATTCGAAGTAATCGGCTCCCATTAGCAATGTGTCCTGTAGCACCACTTCATCCTCAACGCGGGAGCGCACACCCAGAACGCAGTGGTGGATGCTGCAAGCCTTAAGCAGGGAGCCTTCCCCAATGATTGAAGCGGTCACTTGGGCGTCCTGCAGCTTGCTAGGGGGCAGGTAGCGGGGCCGGGTGTAGATCGGGAATTTCTCGTCGTAGAAAGAGAAGGCCGGATTGGGTTGATCGGTAAGCGCCAGGTTGGCTTCATAGAAGGCGCCGATGGTGCCGATGTCCTCCCAGTAGTCGTCAAATAGGAAGCTCTGGAGGCGGTCACCGCGGGCCAGGGAGGCGGGGATGATCTCCTTGCCAAAGTCCGTGGAGGTGGGGTTGCTGCTCAGCAGGTCAAAAAGGGTGTCGCGGCTGAATACATAGATACCCATTGAGGCGAGGTAGGGGCGCTTGGCGGCTTCTTCCGCTGAGAGGCCGAGGGCCTGGGTGTCAACCCGCATGGTCTCCAAGGCCTCACCCTTGGGCTTCTCACGAAATTCTTGGATACGGCCATCACTGCTGGTGCGCATCAGGCCAAAATCCTCAGCCTGGGCAGGATCAACTGGTAGGGCACCAACGGTGAGCTGGGCACCGGTGTCGATGTGGTGCTGCACAAAACGGCTGTAGTCCATCCGGTAGAGCTGGTCACCGGAAAGAATCAGATAATGGTCTACGTCCCATTCGTGGAAAAGCCACTGGTATTTGCGGACTGCATCCGCAGTGCCCTCAAACCAGCTAGGGCTTTCAGGGGTCTGCTGGGCTGCCAGAACCTCCACAAACCCTTGACCAAATCCAGCCGAAAGGTTGTAGCTCATCGTCAAGTGACGATTCAGCGACGCACTATTAAACTGGGTCAATACATAAATTTTATTGATCTCAGAATTGATGCAGTTGCTTATCGGAATATCAATTAGACGATATTTACCTGCCAGTGGTACCGCGGGCTTGGCCCGCATTTTTGTCAGTGGGTAGAGGCGGGTACCAGCACCGCCCCCCAGAATTATCGCCAGTACACGCTTCATAAATCCTGCTGCCGGCGGGTCTCGGGGCTGACCGTACTTGAGCGTCCTGCTATTGCGCGAGCCTTTTGATCCGCTGCGGCACGAACTGTTGCAGTGCCCCGGGCTGGGCCTGGTCAGCTCTCCGGCTGGCGCTCTTGCAACTCAAACAGATCCTCTAGGACCCGCATGGCGCTATGGCGCTGTTGGCGCGGTTGGGGGGCCCGCAGGTTGGTAACGGGGGTGTGCAAGATTTTGTTGATGATGCCCTTGCTCAGGGCTTCGACCACCTTCCGTTCCCGGGCTGAGAGGTCTGGACCCATACGGCTCAGCGCCTTCTGCAATTCCTGCTCGCGGATGTCTTCCAGCTGGCGTCGTAGCCGATTTACAACTGGCACGGCTTCGAGCCCGTCCCACCACTCCAGGAAGGCACGAGACTCTTCTTGCAGCAGTCCTTCGGCCTCAGCCGCCATTTCACGCCGAGCTTCCTGGTTACGATTAACCACCTCCTGCAGATCGTCCACGTCATAGGCCTGGACACCAGGCAGACCAGCTGTATCTGCAGAGATGTTGCGGGGCACGCCAATGTCAACGAGCATCAGGCTGGAGCGGCGGTTCAGACCGCTGAGGCGCTGCGCCGTGATGATCGGGGTGTCGGCAGCGGTGCTTGTGAACACCAACGAGCAAGTGCTGAGGCAATGGTCAAGATCGTCCAGGGGGCGGCACTGGACAGGTAGGGCTGGGAAGTCAGCCGCCAGTAGCTCCGCCTTGCTCACTGTCCGATTAAGCAGCACCAGGCCCTTGCAGCCCTTTGCCTGAAGGTGCTGCAAAAGCAGACGTGCCATGCGGCCCGCACCCACCACGGCCACCTGCTCTTGATCAAGCGGCACCAGCTCATCGAGGCCCCGGGCTTGGCCCACCTTGAGCTGGGCAAGCTCGACAGCCGCAGAACTAATCGAGACAGCACCGGTGCCGAGGTTGGTTTCCGTGCGCACCCGTTTGCCGGTGCTCACTGCCTGGGTAAGCAGCCGGTTGAGGATTGGACCTACTGAGTGGTGCTCCTGGCCAAGTCGCACCATTTTTTTTACCTGGGAGAGGATTTGTCCCTCCCCAAGCACCAAGGAATCAAGGCCAGCTGAGACTCTCAGCAGATGACTGATCGCCTCCTCATGGTGGAAGGTGAATAAGTGAGGGGTCAGCTCCTCCACCGCAAGGCCGGAGTGTTGGCTCAGGAAGGCACCAACTGCGGAAATACCCTGCTCCGGATGGCGGAGCAGGGTGTAGATCTCCAGCCGGTTGCAGGTGCTGAGGATGGAGGCCTCAAGCACCTGGTCGTCGGCCCGTAGCTGCTGCAGCGAGGCCTCCATGGTTTGTTCCGGGATGCTGAGGCGCTCCCGGATCTCCACTGGAGCCGTGCGATGACTGAGGCCGACGACGGCAATGTGCATGGAGACTGGCTGGGGTGCTCGGACTGAGGCAGGCGTCAGCTCAGCGCAATGCTCTTAGCCCCCTCCTTGATGTGAATGGTATTGGTGAAACGGGCAGTGTTGTCCAATGTGCTGATCACCAGAGAGCTGGTACGGGTGCAGTCCTTCTCGAACTTGACGCCGTGGAACAGCAAGCCATCGGTGATGCCGCTACCAGCGAACACAACGTTTTCACCAGAAGCAAGCTCTTCAGCCTCGTAAATCTTATCAACGTCGGTGATGCCCATCTCGTTTAGGCGGGCGATATTACCTTCCTTGGTGTAGTCGGCCCATTCAGAAGTTTGGGCAACGGCCGGGTCGTAAACGAGCTGTCCCTGGAAGTGGCCACCCAAGGCGCGCATCGCCGCAGCGGAAATGACACCCTCGGGGGCAGCACCGATGCCCATCAGGCAATGGGTACCCGTGCCTGCGAAGCCGCAGGCGATGGCAGCCTGCACGTCGCCGTCAGAGATAGGTTGAACCCGGGCGCCAGTGGCACGGATCTCGGCGATCAGGTCTTTGTGGCGGGCCCGGTCCATCACCACGATGGTGAGTTCGCTAGCGGCTATGCCCAGGCAGTCGCTGAGAATTTGAATGTTCTCGGTGGCCGACTTACGGATATCAACCTTGCCCTTGGCGGCCGGGGGCGCAGCCAGCTTCTTCATGTAGAAATCAGGAGCGTTGAACAGTCCGCCCCGATCGGAAGCGGCCAGCACTGCCATGGAGCCACGCTGACTGTTGGCGCAGAGGTTGGTGCCTTCACAGGGATCAACGGCGAAGTCGACGCCGGGACCGGTGCCGCTGCCAACCTCCTCACCGATGTAGAGCATGGGAGCTTCATCACGCTCACCCTCACCGATCACGATGCGTCCCTGCATCTGGATCAGGCCCATGCGCTTTCGCATGGCCTCCACTGCTGCAGCGTCAGCTTCGTCCTTTTTGCCCAGGCCGGTCAGTTCGGCAGAGGCGATGGCGGCTTGCTCAACGACCTCGAGAATTTCCTGGATGAGGGTGCGATCCACGTTGATCCGGCAGGGGAATGGGCTTCAGTAGTGGCGTCGGCCGGGCGGGATACGGGGTCAGAATCCTGCTGCTGCCAGGCCTTTCGAACATGAAGCGGTCGCAACTGTATCAGTGCCAGCTGCCGTGTAGGCCTGGACTTCTTAAAGGCTCGTCTGCAGACCAGTTCCTACAATCCGAAACCACTCGAGCGGTAGGTCCAGCATGAGCACCAAATCCCTGGTGATCTCTCCGTCCATTCTGTCCGCGGACTTCTCCCGTCTCGGCGACGACGTGCGTGCTGTCGACCAGGCAGGAGCAGACTGGATTCACGTTGATGTGATGGATGGTCGGTTTGTTCCAAATATCACTATTGGACCATTGATTGTGCAGGCCCTGCGACCTGTCACAACCAAGACCCTTGACGTTCACCTGATGATCGTTGAGCCAGAGAAGTACGTAGCGGATTTCGCGAAGGCTGGCGCCGACATCATTTCGGTACAGGTTGAGGCATGCCCCCACTTGCATCGCAACCTTGCCCAGATTAAGGATCTCGGCAAGCTTGCGGGTGCTGTGCTCAATCCCAGCACCCCCCTAGACACCCTGGAGTACTGCCTAGAGCTCTGCGATCTGGTCCTGATCATGAGTGTCAATCCAGGCTTCGGTGGCCAGAGCTTCATCGACAACCAGGTTCAGAAGATTCGCGACCTGCGCCGCATGTGCGACGAGCGGGGCCTAGATCCTTGGATTGAGGTGGATGGGGGCATTAAGGCCGAAAATGCCTGGAAGGTGATTGAAGCGGGTGCCAATGCCATCGTCAGCGGCTCAGGCGTTTTTAATCAGCCCGATTACGCCGAGGCCATTACCGGCATCCGCAACAGCAAGCGTCCGGTGGCTGTTGCCGCCTGAGAAAATAAAAAGCCCCTCGCAGCCGTGCGGGGGGCTTTTTTGTGGCCTGAAAATTCGGAGATAACTAGTTTTGGTATATCTAGACCCAGGATCAGCTGTCAAAAAACCAACCGTAGCTGTGCAGGCCAATGCCCAGCAAATTCACGCCGATGTAGCAAACAACGATCACCACCAAGCCGGCTGCAGCCACAAGAGCCGGTTTACGGCCCTGCCACCCACGGATTAGGCGCGTATGTAGATAAGCGGCGTAAACGAGCCAGCAGATCAGTGCCCAGGTTTCTTTCGGATCCCAACTCCACCAGCTGCCCCAGGCCTCGTTGGCCCAGACAGCGCCACTCACCAGGCCTACCGAAAGCAGCAGGAAGCCCACAGTGATGGTGCGGTAGCTGAGCGAATCGAGCTGCTCGACCGCAGGCATCGCCACGCTGCTCAATTGCAGCTGGGGACTGGCCAGTTGGGCTTGGCGATAGCCACCACTGCCGATGGAGCTGCTACGCAGCTCCAATGTGTTGCGGCGATCGGTGAACAGCACCGCCAATGACAGCAAAGATCCCACCAGTAGGGCCGCATAGCTGATCATGATCACGCTCACGTGCATCACCAACCAGCTGGAGCGCAAGGCGGGCACCAACGGCGAGGCCTCCTGAAGTCGATCAGGTAGGGCAAAGCTGGCGAAGGCCACACAGCCCAATGCCATAGGGGTTGCCGCAGCAGGCACCAGCGGTGAGGGCCAGCTGCGTTCCACCAGCAGCTGGGTAAGGGTGCAGCCCCATGCCAGAAAGCAGAGGGATTCGTAGAGGTTGCTGATCGGGAAATGGCCAGAATCCCACCAGCGCAACACCAGTTGGGCCGTCAGGCAGAGATTGGCTCCGGCAACCAGAAGACGCACTGCCGTGCTCGATCGGCCGCCGCTCAGGGACCAGAAGGCAAGCGGCAGAGTAATCAGCAACAGGGCAAATGCCGTCAGACCCAGGCCTAGTACCGGATCGTTCAACAGGGCTGGCACAGGCATTGGCTCGATATGACGTCAGTTTGGCGAATGGCAGGCGCTGTCAGCGGCTGGCTTGGCGCAACAGATACACGCCGCCACCCAAACCGATCACCACCGGTAGCCAGGCCGACAAATAGGGGCTAATTGTGCCCTTGACCCCTAACGAGCTGAAAACAAAGGCCACCAGGTAGTAGCCAAAGATCAGCAGCACGCTGAGCCCGAAGCCCTGGCTGCGGCTGCGACGTGAATGGGGACGCACTCCCAGGCTGCTGCCAATCAAGCCAAATACCAGGCAGACAGCAGGAAAGGCGAACTTCTCCTGGATGCGCACGCGCAGTTTACGTGCGGCTTGAAAATCACTCGCCTCTCTGAGCAGTCGCTCCGCTGTGCGGGCCTGGCCAATCGTCATCGAATTGGAATCCTTCGGCAATTTGGCCACCTGCAGGGGCTGGCTTCCAAGGGGGTAGAGGTAGCGGTCGAAATCAGCTGAGGTAGTGGAGCTATCTGATCCTTCAGTGACCCCAAAGACATGGCCATCGAGGAATTCCCATTGGGCATCGGCCTCGCTCCAGCGGGCCCGATCGGCACTGAGCAGCACCCGTTGATCCCGCCGCGAAAGATCAAGCAGGGTGACCCGCTCCATCACTCCTTTATTGAAGCGTTGGGCATAGAAAAAGTGAGTAAGGCCTCGCTCAGTGCTGCCGTCGGCCGCCTCTATCTCACCATATTTTGAAAACATAACGTTGTCCTTTTGCTCCCCTGCCACAGCCCTACCAATCGCCCGATTTAGGGTGTTTTTGGCTTCAAACAACGTGCGCGGCACGATGGCCTCGTTAAATGTGAAGGTGAGCATGGTCATCACCAAGGCGATGGCAACGGCGGGCAACACCATTCGCCAAGTGGCCACGCCCACACTGCGCAAGGCGGTGAGTTCACTGTTGCCCGAAAGCTTCGAATAGGTGAGCAAAGTGGCCATCAGCGTGGCCATCGGAAATGAGAGCACCAGAAAGGAGGGCATCTCCAGCAGCAGTATCTTCACGGCCACATCGAGGGGCAATCCCGACTCCGCAACCCTGCGCACCAGCTCAAATACGGCACCCACCGAGAGTGATACGGCGGTAAAAGCGGCTACACCGAAGATCAGCGGTCCGATCAGCTCTGCCAACAACCAGCGATCCAGCAGGGGCAAATGGCGCCATGGGGCCAGCAGCTGCTGGCGTGCACGGTGGGTCCAACTCATAGCCGGAAAGATTCTCCGAGATAGTGGCGGCGGACTAGGGGATCGGAACCCACCTCTTCGGAGCTGCCAGAGGCCAGGATCGAACCCTCAGAAAGTATGTACGCCCGATCGGTAATCGCTAGGGTCTCGCGCACGTTGTGGTCTGTAATCAGCAGGCCCATGCCCCTCCCTTTCAGCTGGTGAATCAGCTGCTGCAAATCCGACACCGCGATCGGATCCACACCGGCAAAGGGCTCATCCAGCAGCAGGTAGCGAGGGCCCTCGATCCCCACCGCCAATGCCCGCGCAACCTCGCAGCGGCGGCGCTCGCCACCGGAAAGCTGATACCCCTTGCGGTGTTGAAACTCTGTGAGGTGAAAATCCTCGATCAGGCCGTTGAGGCGCGGTCGCCTCAGCTCATGCGGTGTGGCACTTTCCTGCAAGGCCAGGCTTAGGTTGTCACGAACGCTCAGCTGCCGAAACACACTGGGCTCTTGCGGCAGGTAGCCAATGCCCAGACGGGCCCGTTGAGGCATGGGCAGGCTTTCGATCGCCATTCCATCCATCGACACCTGGCCTGAGTCGGGTCGCAAGAGACCTGTCACCAGACCAAAGGTGGTGGTTTTGCCGGCCCCATTGGGACCAAGCAAACCCACAACCTCACCTGGCTCCAACTGCATCGATACGTGGTTTACCAGAAGGCGGCCGCCGATTGCCAGCGCCACATCGACGAGCTCAAGGCTCATGGCTGCAGACCTGGATTTTGCACAGGCGCATTAAGCCGGTAGTGGGTGATCACCTGTTCACCCGGTGCTGGCTCAGCAACGATGCGCTCCCTCTCGACCAGATAAATCAGCCTTTCTGCCCTGATGCTGTGACCTGTCTCCTGAATTACATCAACATCGCCGCTGAGCACCACCCTGCCCTCTCGACTGAAGTACTGGGCCTGACGAGCCGTAGCCACCACCCGTTGGTCGGGGTAGACGATGCGCACGTTGCCGGTTGCGGTCACAATCCCCGTGCTGTTGTCAGCCTTTTGCAGGTCGGATTCAATTGTTACAAGCCCGCTAGTGGGAGTCACCACGGCGGGGGCTGCAATCGCCTGGTTGAACATTGCCGCTGGAGCTAGGGACAGGGACGCCAGGGTTAGGGGCACGGCTGCCAGCCACAAAGGACATGAACGCAGAAGGGTAAGGACCAACAGCTGGGTCGTAGGAATGCGTTGATTCAATCTACAGAGCGGTTAAGACACTGCACCTGGAGCAATCTGGGCAACTCCATGCCTTCAAGGGATTTCTGCTGCTGCAGGGCTTGCAAGCGCTCCATGGCACATTTGCATAAGGTTACTAGATCCAGCTCGAGGGCATCCGGCGGACAAGCTTTAAGGCGGCCAAGGCCCTCACCCATCAGAATTGTGGCTCCGCGGATATTGCCCCGTTCGAGGTGCAGTTCAGCAACAGCAATTTGCAGAATTCCCTGCAAAACCGGCCTCATGCCGCCAGCAGTTTCATGCCAGAGGGCCTCAAAACAGTCATGGCAGGCATACCAATCGCCACTGTTAAACAAGGCAGTGGCCTCTACCAAGCGGCAGTCAGCCAGCAAGCCTTGTTCTTCAGTTAGGCCCAGCTGCTCTGGATCCAGGGGCACCGTTCAGCGCTTGGCTGCTTTTTTGGAAGGCAGCTTGCGCAGACGGATCGACTCAGGTGTGACCTCGAGCATTTCATCGGGTCCGATGTATTCAAGAGCCCGCTCCAGTGTCATTTGGATAGGTGCCTGGAGAGTATCAAGCACCTCGGCTCCGGCGGAGCGGATGTTAGTTACCTGCTTAGCCTTACAGACGTTGAGTTCCAGATCGGGCGGACGATTGTGTTCACCAACGATCATCCCCTTGTATACTTTGGTGCCGGGGACAATGAAGAACTGGCCGCGATCTTCAGCGCCCTTAAGTGCATAGAAGGTGGCTGTGCCCTCCTCAAATGCAATCAATACACCATTTCGACGGTTGTCCATATCTCCCTGCATGGGCCTGTAGTCGAGGAAGGAGTGGCTCATGATTCCCTCGCCCCTAGTGGCGCGGATGAATTCACCACGGAAGCCAATCAGGCCCCTGGCCGGAACCACAAACTCCAGCTGGGTGCGGCCGTCATTGGTGTTCTCCATGTTCTGCATCTCGGCTTTGCGCATGCCAAGCTTCTCGATGCACGATCCCACCGACTCCTCGGGAACATCCAGAACCAGGGTTTCGTAGGGCTCCGATGGGGTGCCATCAATGGTGCGAAAGATAACCTGGGGTTGGGATACCTGGAATTCGTAGCCTTCACGGCGCATCGTTTCGATCAGGATGCCGAGGTGTAATTCACCTCGGCCGCTTACGGCCCAGCGATCCGGCGAGTCGGTATCTTCCACACGCAGAGCGACATTGGTTAGTAGCTCCTTCTGCAGGCGATCGCGCACCTGACGACTGGTCACAAACTTGCCTTCTTTACCGGCAAAGGGTGAATCGTTGATGACAAAAGTCATCTGCAGAGTGGGCTCGTCCACCCGAATCAGGGGTAGAGCCTCCGGGTGATCGGGGCAGGCAATCGTTTCGCCGATGTTGACCTCGTCAAAACCGGCCACTGCCACTAGGTCTCCTGCCCGAGCTTCCGCAACTTCAACACGCTGCAGACCCTGGAAGCCCAGCAATTTACTGATGCGGCCCCGCTTGATACTGCCGTCATCACGGATCAGAGCAGCAGGTTGGCCGGCCCTGATGGTGCCGTTGTGGATGCGGCCAATCATGATCCGACCCAAGAAGTCGGAATAATCCAAGGTGGTGACCTGAAGCTGCAGCGGCTTCTCGGGGTCGCCCACAGGGGGTGGAACGTGACGCAGGATCGCATCGAAGAGCGGCTTCATGGTCTCGCTCTCGGTTTTCATGTCTGGCTTGGCGTAGCCACCCATGCCGCTACCAAACAGGTAGGGAAAATCGCACTGGTCGTCGTCGGCCCCAAGCTCGAGGAACAGGTCGAGAACCTTGTCAACTGCCACCTCGGGATCGACGCGGGCCCGGTCGATCTTGTTGACAAAAACAATCGGACGCAGACCCTTTTCCAGCGCTTTTTTCAGCACAAAGCGGGTTTGCGGCATCGGCCCTTCGTTGGCGTCAACGATCAGCAGACAACCATCAACCATGCCCAGCACCCGCTCCACCTCGCCGCCGAAGTCTGCGTGCCCAGGTGTGTCAACGATGTTGATACGAATGCCTTCGTAATCAACGGCGGTGTTTTTGGAGAGAATTGTGATGCCGCGCTCCCGCTCGAGATCGTTCGAGTCCATCACACAGGTTGGAACCGCCTCTCCCTCTCGGAAGATGCCCGATTGGTTGAGCATGGCATCCACCAATGTGGTTTTGCCATGGTCGACGTGGGCAATGATCGCAATGTTGCGAATCGGCGTGCCTGGGTGTGCACCGCTCATACAAATAAAACCCTACTTTTACGTTGAATGGAATCTGTTGACTTAAAGTTTATGTAGACGGAACGTTTGATGAAACGTTTACGCAGACTCAAAGCCATATCCCAACTCTATCCCACACCCCTACCGCTCTTGAGACTGCCACGGGTCACGCCAAGACGGCTCACCAACTGTTCCTGCTGCCAGAGGCTGCGACCGCTGATCTCTCCGCGCAGGGCCGCTGCGTATTGCTGCACGCGATGCCTGCTCTCGGACGCCGATTCCTGCAGGAGCTCAATTCGAAACTGCTGCACCCCGGAGCGCTTCAGCTGCGGCAGAGCCTCAGCTGCCGTCTGGGCCCGGCTGTTGAACAAGGTGTTGCGGCAGCCAAGATCGGCCCGCAGCGGATGCTCGCTACCACTGCGATCACGCAGCATCACCGTGTGTTTTTCGCAAGGGCGGCCGCAGTCGGTGTGGTCGTGCCCGTCTGAGAGAAAGGCGCAAAACAGGCAGTGCTCCATGTGGAACAGGGGCATGTGCTGGTGAACAGTCACCTCAACCTGCCCAAGCGGGCAGCCCCTCACCAAGGCGAGCATCTGTTGCAGATCTAGGTCGTAGCTGGCAGTGATGCGTTGCAGCTTCCACTTGTCCAGATACCAGGCGGCTGTGAGTGGGTTGGCGACATTTAATGAAAAATCGCCGTAACAGGGAGCCAACGGAGTCAGGACCTCGAGCTGGTCGGCGTTCCGTACCAGATAGCCATCGGGCCGGGCACGCACGAGGGGCTCCAGGGTCCAGCGCTCATCCGGGCGAGTAATGCGCGCTCCGGCCAGCCAGATGCCTCCAGGCCAGCAACCTCGTCCGATCGCCACCGCTTCGCGCAGCTCTGCCGGCTGGTCGAGATCGGCAATCACAGACGCCACTGGCTGATCGCGCATGGCTCGCAGTTGCTCAAGGCTGCGCACCAGCACAACCAGCTGCGACAGCGAATCCTCGGCCCCACTTAATTGAGAAATAGAAGCTGACGACCCACAGGCTGCGCTGGAGAGAAGCTGCAACACAGCAGCGAGATCGGCCTTTTGTTTGTCTGGAGGGGGAGTCACCGGGCAACTGGGCACGGGCTCGAGTTCGGCGAGAGCATCGACGAGCTGGCGGCGCAGTTGGTTGAGCTGGGCCAGAGGCAGGAAAAGCGCTCCATCTAGGGCCAGTTCCAGCTGTTCCAGCCGCCAGCTGGTGCCGCCGAGGCGTCCAAGTTGGGCCAACAACCTGGGCCGGTCGAGGGCTTGGTCACTGGCGGCCTGCAGGGCTGAAGCAGAACGCAGGCTGATTTGAGCAGTAGCCGCCGGATCCAGGCCCTCGGCGCCATCCACCCAGAGCTGCAGCGGCTCGCCAACCTGGCCATGCAATCGAAGCCACAGGGCACGGCTGCGCTCGGGGTTCGGCTGACTGGCCAGTCGCTGCCATTGGCGTTCGACCAGTGGATCACTGCTGAGCCAGCAGGGGCTGCCCGCTGCCAGCGGGCGGCCATCGATCCTGCCTGGACCAAGCCGTAGGGCAATCCGTCCCTGCGAGCGGTGCTGTACCGCCATTACGCGACCACCGACCTCCAGTGGCGGCTCGAGCGGCCCAGCCCCAGGGGCTTCAAACACCAGACCATCTCCAGGCTTAAGGGCTGCCTGGGTCTGGAGGATCCACCAACCGTCGGCATTGCATTGCTCAAGTTTGCCGATTAGGGGCCCACGTTTTTTGCTCCAGCGGCCATGCACCAGGGCCTGGTGGTCGAGTCCCCCTAACCAACCGGTGGAGAGCCCTCGCGAGAAGCTCAACTCCAGGGAGCGCCGCTGCTCAGCTGACTGGGGCTGACTGGGCAGGCCCTCAGCCAGGCGATCGAGGCCCTGGCGGTATGCGTCGGTCACGGCAGCCACGTAGGTGGCGTCCTTAAGACGCCCTTCAATCTTGAGGCTGGCGATGCCGATCTCCTTGAGCTGGGGCAAAAGCTCCCAGGCAGCTAGATCCTGGGGTGAAAGCAAGTAGCGCTGGTCCTCGAGATCCCGCTCTTGACCGTCAACTATTAATTGATAGGGCAACCGGCAGGCCTGGGCACACTCGCCCCGGTTGGCACTGCGCTGACCGAGGGCTTCGCTGGTGAGGCACTGGCCTGAATAGGCAATGCAAAGGGCGCCATGCACAAACACCTCCAGGGGCATCGCCAACTGTCGCTGCCGCAGCTGAGACTGCAAGCGGCCTAGGTCGGTGAGGGTCAGCTCTCGGGCAAGCACAACGCGTACACAGCCAAGCTCGGCTGCCATAGCCACTCCGGCAGCGGTGGTGATAGACATCTGGGTAGAGCCATGCACAGCCAGCTCTGGCGCCAGGCTGCGCGCCAACCGGGCCAGACCTACGTCCTGGACTATGAGGGCATCCACCTGGGCTGATGCTGCCGCCCGGATCAACCCTGCCGCCTCAACCAGCTCATCGCTAAACACGAGCACATTGACGGTGAGAAATCCCTTCACACCTCGCCGATGCAGCCATTGCATCAGCTCCGGCAGCTCCTCCTGACGGAAATTTGCGGCCCGCATACGGGCGTTGAAAACTTCCACGCCGAAATAAACAGCGTCGGCACCATTAGCCACCGCAGCCCTCAGTGCCTCCCAAGTGCCTGCAGGAGCCAGCAATTCCGGATTCGCCATCAGCGTGTCAGGCGTTGGGCCGGCTCAAACAGCTGCAAAGCCTCAGCGCTGCCTTCAAAACGCCAATGCCATGGCTCGTAGCTCACCCCCTGGGGATTGCCCCGGGGAAAAGAGAGGATGAAGTGGTAACGAGCGGCATTGGCTTGCAGCCAGGTGTAGGCAGCAGTTTGATCGAAGGTAGGAGAAAGGTTGGTAGCAGGGGCCCGACCATCACCGAGATCTATGGCATATCCGGTGCTGTGCTCGGAAAACCCTGGCGGCGCGCTCACCATGGCCCTCTCCTTGGCGCTCTGATTGCGATCGGATTTCACGCCAAAGAAAAGATCGTTTTGAAGGCTGAGGGAGCGGAAGGCACTCAGCACCACAAGGTCGACCCCGCTGCGTGCTGCATCCCGCTGCATTGCTAGCAGGGACGCTGCAGCATCGCGATGCAGGCTGAGCCCCGGCGCGATCGCCACGCGCTCGGCAGCGGGCAGCTCGCTGTACGGGAAATGGCCAAGGAGTCGTCCATCGAGGCCAGTGCGGGCATTAAGGCCCTTTACCGGTGGCGGGGCCAGCAGGCGCTGCAGCGGCCCCGGGCGCCACACGACGACCAGCCCCAGGGCCAGCAACAACGAGCCCACGACAGTGCTGAATCCAACCAGCCAGCGATTGGTTTTGGCTGTGGGCGGGCTGGTGCGGCGGGCGACAGGAATGTCACCGATGGCGGCGGCCTGGCCTGGCCTGCGGGAATTGGGACGCGTCACGCGGGTTCCCTGCCTGGCACCGATCAATCGCCCTAAACACGCGAGCAATGAAGATCCTAGGCGGGGAGGGGGGATTGGCCTCCACCAAGCCGGCCAGCGGTGTTAGCTTCCCACCAACATCCTTCCTGGCGGAGCGGTTTTTTCGATGTTGCGAGTCGCGGTGGTGGGTGGCGGCCCTAGTGGGTCCTGTGCAGCTGAAGTGCTCGCCAAGGCCGGCATACAAACCTGGATCTTTGAGCGCAAGCTCGACAATGCCAAGCCCTGCGGAGGAGCTATTCCTCTTTGCATGGTCGAGGAGTTCGATCTACCCGAGTCGATCATCGACCGCAAGGTACGCAACATGAAGATGATCTCCCCCTCTAACCGAGAGGTGGACATCAATCTCGAAAACGAGAATGAGTACATTGGTATGTGCCGCCGAGAGGTGATGGATGCCTTCTTGCGCAACCGTGCTGCCGAGCTAGGTGCCCAGCTAGTTAATGGCTTGGTTACCAAAATTGACACAGGAATTAACCGTCACGGTCCTTACACCCTCACCTATTCCGATTACGCCGCTGGAGAGGCAACTGGCTCGACCAAAACCCTCGAAGTGGACTTAATCGTAGGGTCCGATGGCGCCAATAGCCGAGTAGCCAAGGCAATGGATGCCGGCGACTACAACGTGGCGATCGCCTTCCAGGAGCGCATTAAGCTGCCTGCCGAGGAAATGAAGTACTACGAGAATTTGGCTGAGATGTACGTAGGCACGGATGTGTCCCCTGATTTTTATGCATGGGTCTTTCCCAAGTACGACCATGTGGCTGTAGGCACTGGGACAATGCAGCAGAATCAAGGGCTGATTAAGGGCTTGCAGGAAGGCATCCGCGAGCGGGCCAAAAAGCGCCTAGTCAACGGCGAGGTGATCAAGGTTGAAGCCCATCCCATTCCGGAGCATCCCCGTCCTCGCCGAGTGGTCGGTCGCATGGCTCTAGTTGGTGATGCCGCTGGCTACGTCACCAAGAGTTCAGGTGAGGGCATCTATTTTGCTGCCAAAAGCGGGCGCATGTGCGCCGAACAGATTGTTGAATCCAGCGCTAGCGGCAGTAAAATTCCAACCGAGGCCGATCTCAAAAAATATCTCAAGAAGTGGGATCGTCAGTATGGCGCCACCTATAAAGTGTTGGAAATTCTCCAAAATATCTTCTACCGCAACGATGCTGCCCGGGAAGCCTTCGTGGAGATGTGCGACGACAAGGACGTGCAGCGCCTCACCTTCGACAGCTATCTCTATAAGCGTGTCGTGACGATGAACCCCTGGCAGCAGCTGAAGCTCACCTTGCTCACACTTGGTTCGGTGCTCAGGGGTAATGCACTTGCTCCCCAAGGCTACAAGCCAGTAGACAGTGCGGTGCGCGATGAGGCAGAAGTCAATGCCATGCTTGCTGTCAGCACCATCAAGGGGGGCATAAAAGTTGGTGCGAAATCACGCAAGAGCGAACCGATGCTGGCTAGCAAGGGCTAAAGCTTAAATACGTCGCATTTCAGGCTTGAGATATGCTCACATTGGCTTGGTCCAATGTGAGCAATTTTTTTTCATCTGAGTCCCACAGTACATATTTAAAACTTCTGGGGAAGTCTTTTATGCGCAGTCGGGGACTATGCACAAGTAGTGCCGAATTCTCTTCGTGGCATTGGCGCAGGCGGTAGTTTGGAATCCGCTCGCATAGGTGATGAATGCTGTGGAAGGAGATGTCTGCCCAGAACCAATTCAAGAGACCTGGCATTTCCAAATTACTACTCCCCTCTAGGGCCCCGCGCAGGTAGTTCCAGCCTTCGCTGCCACTGGCGTAGGAGCCTTCGAAATTGTGCTGAACAAAGAAGATGGTCAGGAATAACGTCGCTGAAAGAGTCATCACCGTCAGGTAGCAGGCCCAGAACAGGCCATGGCCTAGCCAGGCTCCCATCAGCCACCAGCTCGTAAGCACCACCAGATTGTTAGCGACAAGGTCTAGGCACTCAGCTGAGGTGTACCAGTGACTAGAGCGGAAGTTGCGACTCAGCTCTGGCAATTCGGCGAGGCCAGCCAAGCCTTTTTGACCTAAATGGGATGCCATGACTCCAAGCCATTCAGCCCCACCGAGCACCAGCACCAGCCTTGGCCGAATCAGCAGGTAGTAGCAACCTCCCGGAAATAGCATCAGGGGATGGCGACTTAGCCCATAAAACCATCGCTGCCGAGGTGATAAGTCCCTGTAGGCGCTTAAGGTCAACAGCGCTGACGGCCCGCGGTAGCGCTCCCAATTGCCGTTGTGTTTGTGGTGGAAGGCGTGGCCGCGAGACCAGGGGTGCTGGGGAATTGCGTTGAGGCAGCCCAGCAGGAAGCCGACCGATTGATTTAGCCAGCGGGATTCGAAAAGTGATTCGTGGCCACAGTCGTGCATCAGCGCGAATGAGCGAGCCGAGAAAAGCACAAGTAGCCCCAGCACAGGCACAAGCAACAGGCGCAGGCCTGGCCCCGCAGCAGCAAGCGGTCCTACTCCTGCCCACAGAAGGGCTGTGGGCAGGATTGTATTTAGCAGCTGCCAGGTTGCAATACGGTTGTCGCTTTGGCGGAAGGGGTCGAGCTGAAAATCTCGACGTCGCGGCGACTGAGGCGGCGATGGGGCCTGCGGTGATGGGAGAAGGGTCATGAGTAACCCCCAATCTGGGCAGGCATTTGGGTCCCTGAGAGATTCACACCCTATGTAGGTCTCAGCCAACGATGCGACTGAAGTCCGCCAAAACAGAAGCCTGGTTGCGCAGCACCCCAAGCAGGTTGAGCCTGTTGCTTCGCACAGCCCCATCGTCTGCCAGCACCATCACGCTCTGCTCGCCATCAAAGAAGGCTGCCAAGGCTGGTGCACCCGCCGAAAGACCGTTGGCCAAATTGCGGTAGCGGTCGTTTGAGTTGCCGGCGGCGATGGGCTCAAGGTTGGTGAGCACGGCCAACATGCT
>Ga0105105_10000476_pt1 | contig 18341 bp, 25 predicted proteins | sample PPLLaktember2015_4_FD_79108 | JGI IMG/M metagenome (GOLD analysis project Ga0105105, IMG submission 79108) | Freshwater sediment microbial communities from Prairie Pothole Lake near Jamestown, North Dakota, USA - PPLs Lake P8 Core (1) Depth... | ecosystem: Environmental > Aquatic > Freshwater >...
AGCGGTTTAGCACATTCCAGGGCATCATAAGTACCCCTCGGCTTTGCTTGCTCTACGTACCGTATCTTAATGTGCCCGAACTCACTGCCAAAGTGCTCAATGATTTTTTCCTTTTTATAACCAACCACCATAATAACCTCCTCTATTTCGTCTGGAAGAATATTAAAAGTTCTCTCAAGGATCGGTTTACCCGAAACGACTACCATCGGTTTGGGAATATCGTTGGTAAGCGGCTGCAACCGCTTGCCTGCCCCCGCTGCTAAAATAACTGCCTGCATCTGATTAAATTTACTGTCTAGCTGATGTTAATCACTTTGTTCTTTGATTTCAATCCTGAGATTATCCTAACTGAAGAACGAGCAACCTTAAAATGATCAGCTAGTAACCTAATTAGCTCAGCATTGGCCTTACCCTGCCGGGCCGGAGATTTGACCGAAACCGCATAAATACAGTTGGCCCTATCGATTACTTCGGAAACTTTGGCGCCTGTTTTCACTATAACTGCTATTTTCATTGTCCTAAGGAGAAATGTGCAAGCGGTTTATAATAGACGCCACCCTGTACCTCCATAGATTCCATTAATGTTATCTGGTTAACATAAATTTGATCTCCTCTTTTAATATTGGGGCAGTGACCAATACTCCTAAGGGGCTTACGAGACCTGACCAGGGTAATATGGGGGATTCTCTCTTTGGTATTCTCACTGAATTTACGGAGAGCCTTTTGCAGATTATCGGATAGCTCGACAAACGCCTCGCTTTCTTCAAAAATTGCCCAGAGCATGGTTTTCGTTCTGTCGGGAGGGGCAAGTGTAATCTCCTTCAGCCGCAGAACAAAGGAACGACTACGAAGTGCAACCTGTCCGACAGAGTTCTGAATTGCTGTAAGGGTTTCTTCGCTGACATAACCGATAAAATGAGCTGTGATGTGATAATTCTCTGCCGGGACGATTCTCATTTCGCCCAGATCCGGTAATCCTCTGACGCAATCGTCTAGAGAACCGGCGATATTGTCATTCACATCAATGGATATAAAAAGCTTTTGCAACTTATTTAAAGCAGTTTCTGAGTATACTCAGGTTTTGCCTGTCCGGCCCATCATTGGCAAACCCCGGCACTTCCAATATCCAATCCGCATTCCACAGATTTTTTTCTCTGGCTAGATTTCTAAAGCCCTTCAAGCCGATATGTCCCCGACCGATGTTCTCGTGCCTGTCTATCCCGGAGGCAAAGGGAGTCCTTGAATCGTTGGCGTGAATAACTACCAGGTTCCGCAGGCCGATATGGGTTCGCCACTTTTTTAAAAAATCCCTGATGCTCTTTGGCGTATAGCTGATTTCCCCCGCTTCATAGGCGTGAGCGGTGTCCAAACAAACCCCTATCCTCCGAGATGGCACACCCTTAAGAAGTTCACCGATTTCTTCGGGGGAAGCACCTACTTTTCTGCCGCCTCCGGACGAATTTTCCATTAAAAGCATAGATTTCCCAGGCACGTTTTTTAGCACAAGTTTCATCCCGCTGATAACACGCCTTAAGGAAGAGTTCCTGTCTAAACCAGTATCCGAGCCAAGATGAAATATCAGGCCTTGGGCTCCGATAAGCTCGGCGATCTTAAGATGAGCAGATAGGTTTTCGACGGATTTCTCATACAAACTGCGATCGGCAGTCGCCAAATTGACCAGATAAGCAGCGTGCAGATAAACGGACTGCACACTACTTTTTTTTAGAGCCTCTTTATATTCTTTAATATCAGCACGGATCGGCAGCTTGGCATTCCACTGCCGCGGTGAGGCGCCAAATATCTGGATTGTCTCAGCCCCAAGCCTCTCAGCGTTCCTGATCGACTGTGATAAGCCGCCGGCAGCAGAAACGTGAGCACCTAAAAATGGCCCTTTCCAATTATCCTGCATCTTTCGCTGTCTTGTGCGCGCGGGGAATTATCTTTTTCCTGGTATCGCTGAAATAGAAAATGTAAACAATGTCTATTAAACCCGCAAGGTGTACAAGCATCAAAGCGACGAACCAACCCATATGCTTATTGCGGGCGGCTTTCCAGAGCGCTATACCCTTCCAAGGAAGTTCCCAAAGTTGGATGGCTACAAGCGTCCAAAAAGCCCCGCCTTCTACCATTAGACTTGACTCCAGGCCCTGAAACATATTTTTATCTTACTCCAGACAATTTCTATACACAAAAAGTCTCGTATCTTACTAAACTTTGGGATACAATGATTTCTGTTTTTAGATAACTTAGGGAATGCATTTTCTGCACAAGGAAGACGAAGTAAAAGAATTAACTTACGAGGACGCCTTTCTGCTACCTCAATACTCTGAAATAAGATCCCGTATGGATGTGGATATAACTCCGCCAGACGGTACCGGTGCTACCATCCCAATTGTGGTTGCTAATATGACCTCGGCGGCCGGTAAGAGAATGGCAGAGACAGTCACCCGCCGGGGGGGGCTGGTAATCCTGCCCCAGGATATGCCTCTGGACAGGATAGAAACCATTGTTCAATATCTCAAAACTCGTCACCCCATTTTTGAAACACCGGTTACCCTGGAGGAAACGGAGTGTATTCAAACTGGCCTTAGTCTTATCCATAAACGGGCGCACGGAGCGGTCATCATCGTGGACAAAAACAACAGGCCCGTAGGAGTCTTTACGGAGAAAGACGCCGAGGCTAAAGACCGTTTCGCGGTCTTGAGGGAAGTAATGTCGCGCAGCATTATCTCGGCTGATGAGCAAATAACCCCACGTGAAGCTTTTGAAAGACTCCACTCCGAGCACATTCCGATCCTACCTATCATTAAAAAATCAGGAGAACTCTCGGGTGTTATCACTGCTAAGGGTGCTGTACGCTCAACGATTTATAAGCCTGCTCTTAACGGCAAGGGTGAATTCCTAACGGCCGTTGCTATTGGTATCAGCAACGGTGCCGACAAACGCGCTGAGGCATTATTGAAAATGGGTGTGGATATTTTTGCTGTAGATACAGCTCACGGCCACTCTCAACGCATGATAGAGGCACTCAAAGCGGTGCGTAGTGTAATCGGCAAAGATAGGATTATTTACGCCGGCACGGTAACAACCGCTAAAGGAACGGAGGATTTAATAAAGGCGGGGGCAAACATCGTCAAGGTGGGTATCGGCGCCGGCGGCAGTTGTATCACCCGTATGCGCACCGCTCACGGGAGACCCCAACTTTCGGCGGTCATAGAGTGCGCCAAGGCTGCCCGGGCAGCCGGAGCCTATATTTGGTCTGACGCTGGTATCCGGGAACCTCGTGATCTAGCCCTGGTTCTAGCGGCAGGAGCTGCTAGTGCTATGTGGGGAACGCCTTGGGTAGGTACTTATGAGAGTCCGGGAGATATTCACGAAGACGAGGATGGCCGGTTATATAAAATAAACTTTGGCATGGCATCACGCAAGGCTGTTCATGACAGATCGCGCAACGATGATGTCTTCACCCAAGCGCTCAAAGAATATTTCGAGGAAGGCATTAGTGAGGGGAGGATTTATATCAAGCCGGGCCTGGAAAGTGCTGAGGATATTATTGATCTCATGATGTCCGGCTTGAGAAGTGCACTTAGTTATAGTGGTGTCAGAAACTTGAGTGAATTTCACGAGAAAGCAGTTCTGGGAGTGCAAACAACGGCTGGATTTCAGGAAGGTAAAGCTCTCCATCGATACTAAAGCGCGCCTTCCTTTTTAAGTTTAGCTATTTTCTCTTTAGTGCCGCCGCGGTAGCCACCGGGGGTGCCGTCAGACTTAATAACCCGATGGCAGGGAACTTTCGGGTCGTAATTTCTATTCATAATGTTGCCCACCGCCCGGCAGGCACGGGGCGAACCGGCCCGACGGGCTACTTCAGAGTAACTTAAGGTTCTCCCCTTAGGGATGCCAGCCACTACTTTAAGAACTCTTTTTTTGAAATCGCTCACGGCAGAAGTATTATACCCAAGAATGACATGAGGGGGTCAGCATTACCTGTTACCCCCTCGAAACGACTGCTTTTATTCCTCCTGGCCCTGCTCGTCTAGGCCGAGGTCGTGCCAGATATAGACCTCAGCAACTCCCTTCATCCTCTCGAGGAGGATAGCGGGGATGTCCCGAGGCTCAAGATCCTCGGTGTTTCTGGGGTCCGAACTCCGAAGCCGGATCATGGGCTCCAAGAAGGAAATCCTCCCGTCCGATTCGAGCTTCCACTCGAACACGACCAGGAATGATCCCTTCACCAACTTCTTCGCCAGGCGCCGGGGCTTCGTGGCCCTCGTAACGCTAGCGATGAACTCGGCGGTTCGGAGATCCCTCCGAATCTTGAGGGGCTCGATCTCCCAGGCTTTACGCCAGAGGAGCTTTTTCTCCCGCAGAACTGCGTCTGCGCGGCGGGCAGCCTCAGCCATCGCCCCCGGAGAAATTCGGACGGAGCGGGCGTTACCCCTTTGGGCGCCCAGCTTCTCCCTTATTTTCCGGGAGAGCGGGAAACGCACTACAACGTTGCCCTCTCTCAGATCCACCCACTCCCCCTTGAGGGAGTAGTCTAGAACCTCGATGGAGGCCATCGCCTCCTCCCTTCTTCTATTTCAGCGTCCTGAGGGAGTTTATACCACAAAAAGGAGGCTTTGTCCAGACTAAATGCCTCCGTGATTGCGTCCCTGGGCTAATCTAATTGCCCTATCATGTTCTTTAATAATCCTGTCCTTCACTTCATATGGTTTGGGCGCGTTCTTGATAAGGAACTTCTCCATCTCCCCGGCTGTCTGAACATGAATGTCGCCGAAACCAAGAAGAGTGGCTATCAGCCCGTTAACCTTGATGGTTATGTCTTGAACGCGATCCAGGCGGAATTCAGACACAACACGATTAAATAAGTTCAGCTGTTCTATATCAATGATGCGCTGATCGGTGACTATCCAAACATCCAAATAATAATTAGTCCAGATTATGAAGAACACTGACCAAAGTATTAAAAGCCACCCAGCACAGAGAAAAAGAATTATGTAGAAAAGCTCGGAAGACAGATGAACTGTACTGCTTGCGCTCAAGGCGAAGAAAGGTATTAGGGCAAGGAGTAGGACAAAAGTAGATTCGGAAACAACAACAAACCAGTGGCGGCGGACTTCAAACAGAATTTTTTCTCCAGCTTTTAGTACCATTTCAGTAAAGCAGCGTAGCCATAATCATAATGAAGGTGAGGATACCCGCCACCACCAGATAACCACGGAATATTAAATTGCTCTTTCGGGCATCGATAGCATATTCACGCCAATGATAAGAAAGCGCTATCGCTACTGCTACCGTAAAAAGCATTATCACAAAAAAGAAGACCCACAGGATGCCCGGAGCAAACTTCTCCGCCAGATCCGCCAATTCATTCATTGTTTAAATTCTATCACAAACTTAGGCATTAGGTTGGGCATCTTAGGAGTGACGGAAAAGCAGAACATCTCCATCCTGAACTATATAATTTTTGCCTTCAGTCCGGATCAATCCCTTAGCCCGCGCTTCGTTCCAGCCCCCAGCTCCAAGCAAGACATTCCAAGCAACTGCTTCGGCCCGGATGAACTTTTCTTCAAAGTCCGTATGAATTGCACCCCCTGCCTGAGGAGCACTACTTCCGCTACGAATAGTCCAAGCACGCGTTTCTTTCGGCCCGGTGGTGAAAAAACTAATAAGATTGAGCGTCTTATATGCCTCCTGAATAAGCTCATCTAAGTCCACATCTTGGCTTAAATCAGCAACGATACAATGAAAGCCCAACTCGCCTATCGTTTTTATCAAATTCTCTTCGCTCTCATCGGTGTTTCCGTTCAGAAGAAGAATTTGCGGCTTGGCAGTTAAAAGACCTAACTCTGAAACAACCGGTTCCTCCAGGATATCTTCTCCGGCAGAAATAACTAGATTACCACTATCTAAAACCTGCTTTGCTCTTCTTAGAAACTCGAGGTTCCTGAGCATCTGTTTATCCCCAGTCTTGGCTTCTTTCTCGGCAGTTGCCAAACGCCTGTCGAGAGTCTCCATGTCTTTGAGCATTAATTCAGTGTTAATAATATCTATATCCCGCAGTGCATCTACTGAACCGTTTACATGAATAATCTCATCTGATTTAAAGGTCCTAACAACGTGCACAATGATCTTGACTTCCCGGATATGCGATAAGAATTTGTTCCCAAGGCCCTCGCCCAAACTCGCCCCCTTGACCAGACCGGCGATATCGTAGAATTCAATAACTGTCGGTATTTTCTGATCTGAATGGGACAACTCGGCCAGCTTGTCCAGGCGCCCGTCCGGGACTACCACTATTCCCACGTTCGGGTCGATAGTCGCAAAGGGATAATTGGCAACATTAACATCAACCTGAGTGAGGGCTTTGAAAAGAGTGGACTTACCAATGTTCGGCAACCCGACTATACCAACAGAGATTTTGCTCATTTGTCCGTTCTAGAATAATACATATCTCGGAAGCCGACTAGCCTAGATCAACTTCCCTGAATTCCTTTAAAATTTCCTCCGGCAACGGCTCACCCGCTTCCGTCTTACCCGGATACCGCCAAGCCGATATAATTTTTCGCTGTTTATCCTTATCGGCGACCATCACCCAAATTTCATGCTCGTTCTTGCCGGAACCGGTTCTTTGCATCAAAGCAATGGTATCCTCGGCAATGCCTTCCTCTATTCTTTCATAGGATTTAATCACCCGTCTGACTCTTGACTCGGGCAGACGATAATACTGCATCTTATCCCGCGCGTGTTTTGTCCAAAAAAGTTCTTTCATGGGGTATAATTGGATTATAAATGAGTTCGCTTAATAAAATAATCCTGGGATTGATTTTGTTAACGTCGTTAACTCTTATGGTCGGCGCATCCCGCCACGAGTCGGCCACTATGGATGAACTGGCTCACATCCCGGCTGGCTACAGTTACGTTAAGTATTTTGACTATCGGCTAAATCCGGAACACCCGCCCTTAGTTAAAATGATGGCAGGTCTGCCCCTCTTGTCACTTGATCTGCAATTTCCCACAGATAGTCCAGCCTGGCAGACCGCGGTCAACGGCCAATGGGACGCTGGCCGCCTTTTCTTATATGAGTCCGGCAACGACGCTGATCAAATTATTCAGCTTGCCAGAATCGGACCGATGATATTGATGCTCCTTCTAATTTTTGTAGTTTATGTTTGGTCGGCAGAAGTAATGGGGGGCTGGTGGGCATTGTTGCCCGCCTTGGCGACTGCCCTTTCGCCTAACTTCTTAGCCCATGGACACTATGTAACGACGGACATCGGCGCGGCATTGGGGATTATTCTCTCTCTCTTATTTTTCACCAGATATCTGGCTACTCCTACCAAAAAAAATATTGTCTGGGCGGGTATCTTTTTTGGTATTGCTCAGTTGCTGAAGTTCTCGGCTATTCTTTTGGTGTTCCATTTCTTGATCGTCAGCATTGTCGTCGCCCTTAGCAGAATATCCAAAGCGGGCGGGCATCCACTCAAGCAAGCTACCAGACTCGTTACCCGATATCTGGGAAGGATGGTAATCATTTTTGTAGTCGGAGCTATTACTATCTATCCGTTTTATTGGTTAACTACTCTGAACTATCCACCGGAAAGGCAACTCACCGACACTGCTATCACTCTACAGAGTTTTCCGGCTCCCCAAACACCTGAAGGACAAGTCTGCCATCCTCTTAGGTGTTTAGCAGACCTGACGATTTGGGGAGCCGACAAGCCATTCATTAGACCCTACTCCCAGTATATGCTGGGACTTCTGATGGTCATGCAACGGTCGGTAGGAGGAAATATGATCTATTTCTTAGGAGAGGTAACCAACGCGGGGGGGCCTTTGTACTTTCCGCTCGTATATCTGATGAAAGAAAGTTTGCCGATGCTGATATTAATATTCCTAGCGATGTTGTTCGGCCTTTACAGCATCGTCAAAGCAATCTTGGCTAGGAGACCAAAGTTCAATGAGTATCTTATAACCAATCTGTACGAATTCTCAGCCTTGGCCTTTATATCTCTCTATTCGCTCTATAGTATTACCAGTTCGCTGAATATCGGCTTTAGACACTTGATGCCCATTCTTCCCCTGATATATATCCTCACAATTGGTACCCTGAAAAAGTATGTTCACACCAACTATTATAAACAACAGCTTAAGCTGGCATTTGTGGCTTTCATGTTTGTCTGGCTGGCTTTTGGATCGCTCACGGCCTATCCTCATTACCTCTCATATTTCAATGAGATAATTGGTATTGATAACGGCTGGAAGTATGTCGTTGACTCGAATTACGACTGGGGACAAGACCTCAAACGTTTAGCTAGCTTCGTTGAGGAACACAATATAGACAAGATTGCTGTTAATTACTTCGGAGGCGGGTCTTCGAAGTACTATCTGGGCGAAAAAGCGGAAGAGTGGTATTCAAGCAAGGGCAATCCGCTTGACAGCGGCATAAGGTGGGCGGCGATATCCATTAACCAGATCCAGAATTCAACCGGCGAGCTCACTCCGGGATTTAACCGCACCGCCGCAGACGAATACCGCTGGCTCAAGAATCCAACTTCTCCGGATTTCGTAGTGGGAAAGTCTATCTTTGTCTTTCAGCTAGAACGCCCCGCCTAACCGCTGTAATAAGCACGATTGAGTACTCTTAAGTCCAAATATTTGATGATACTCCATTCGCCGCTTTGACGAAGGGAGCGCACCACCCCCAAGCCGAAGTGGGGATCTAGCATAAGGCTGAAATATATGTCCGGACCGTTTTTGGTCCTGGCCACAGCTTCCTTAAACTTAAGATCCTCTATCCGGAACTCCTGCACTTCCACGTCTATCTCGTCTAAAAAATTAAAGACCGTTATAAGGTAGGTAAAAAGCTCACCGTCCAGAACTTCGTCTCCTAGAGAAAGATCACGGCCCGAGTTATCTCTAACCAACCGGGAGATTAGGGGTCCCTGCAGATCCGGTGCTTCACTGAAAGCAACCCCCATATTATCTACCCAGAAACATTCGTTCTTGCCCTCTAGGCACCAGATGGCGTATCTGTCCCGGGACTCAAGATTAATGATAATTTTACGCTCAAGATAATTTTTCTCTATGTTAAAACCAGATATTCTGGGGAATTTTTCCAAATCAATATCCGGCCTCCAAAAAAGAATGTTTCCGCCCGGTGTTAGGTTCAGTTCTTCTCTTACCACATATTCATCCCCCACCACGTCTATCGCCTGAATTTTACAAATATCCGAGAACCAAATTAAATACGCTCCGCCCGCCAGCACAAGCCCGCCAATTACCAGAAAAAGGGCTGCTTTAAGCCCGCTTCTCCCTCTTAATCTCTTTTTTACCGACATAGGGCCGGAGAATTTTCGGCACTTTGATACTGCCGTCCTTAGTCTGATGATTCTCAAGAATAGCAATGAGGGGGCGCGGTGACGGCAAGGCAGTCGCGTTTAGCATATAGACATACTTCGTTTCGCCTCCCTTATCCTTATAGCGCGCATTCAGACGCCTTGATTGCCAGTCAAGAAAATTTGATGCCGATCCGGTTTCTCCCCAGCCGTTCCGGCTAGGAGTCCAGACCTCATAATCAAACTGCTTGTATTTACCGGCCGTCAGATCCCCGGTACACATCCGGATAATCCGATAGGGAACCTCCAGATCGTTGTGCAACTCTTTGGCCAAATCAACCATCTCCTCCTGAAGCTTATCAGCTATTTCCAGGTCAGCCGGTGTGATAGCTACTAATTCGACTTTCATGAACTCGTGGACGCGGTATAGTCCCTTGGTGTCACGGCCATAACTTCCGATCTCACTCCTGTAACACTGGGAAAATCCGCAAAGTTTTATCGGTAAATCACTAAAGGGTATTACTTGGTCGGCAAAATACGCCAGCAAGGAAGGTTCGGCGGTACCAATAAGGAATTTATTCTCTCTCTTCGTAGTACCGTCGGCTAGTTTCTCGTCATTGGCTATTTTATATACCTCATCAACTTCGGGATTGAACTGTCGTCCGGCGAAATAACCACTGCCATACAGAACAAACTCCCTAACCAAAGTGGGTGGAACAATAGGTTTAAAGCCGTGCTGAATAGCCTTCTGGAGGGCGTGCATCATCAAACCCATTTGAAGCATAACCGCTTCGTTCTTGACATAATATCCACGGTAACCGCCCACCTTGGCTCCATTGTTAAAATCAATCAGATCAAGTTCTTTTGCCAGCTCAACATGATCTTTTGGAATGAACCTGAATTTAGTCGGTTCTTGCGAGCGGAAAATCTCTAGATTGTCTTTCTCGTCTTGCCCCTCTGGAGTATCGGGAGCAGGAACGACGGGAACCTTGACCATCAATTCTTCAAAGCTTTCCTCCAGGGCGGCTAACTTACCTTGCTTTTCGGCAATTTCATCTTTCTCCTTCTTCCCAGACTTAATAGAGCTATCAACATCAACCGCCATTGAGGGCGAGGATGACGGTGAAGGAGATAAAGAATCTGAAGTTCTCTTGTGCTCAGCTCGAAGATCATCGATTGCTCTGATGAGCGCTCGGCGTTCCTCGTCCACTTTAATCAATTCATCTAAATCAAGTTTAATGTGTTTCTGAACGATTGCTTTCTTGAGAGCCTCGGTATTTTCCCGAATGTATTTTATATCCAGCATGTAATATTAGTTTTTCTTTTTTGTCCTCAGGGTTGGAAAAAGAATTGATTCTTTAACTGAACCCCCGCCGGTTACAATGGCAACCAGGCGGTCTATACCTACCCCTAAACCAGCAGCCGGCGGCATCGCATATTCAAGAGCTTCCATAAAATCATTGTCCATTCGGCTAGCTTCTTGATCGCCTCTGCGAAATAATCTTTCCTGGTATTCCATACGCTCACGCTGATCAATAGGATCATTAAGTTCCGAAAAGCCATTAACAATCTCTGTCGAATCAACAATAAACTGAAATCTCTCGGTAACTTCGGGATTGCCGGGTTGCGACTTTGAGAGGGGCGATATCACCTTAGGGTGCCCGTAAATGATGGTGGGGTTCTTTAACTTAGGCAGAACTTTTCTTTTAAAAATGTCGTCTATGGACTCTTTATCTCCGATCTGAGATAAATTCTTGCCGGCATATTTCCGAAATGCTTCGGTGTAGCTTATCTTTTTCCATACACCTTTAATGTATGGCCTAAGCAGCTTTTTGGTAAATTTGATCAAGCCATTGTAGTCTTGATATGCCCAGTATAATTCGAGCATTGTGAACTCTGGATTGTGATCTTTGTCCATACCTTCGTTCCGAAAGACACGACCCATTTCAAAAATTTTGCTGAAACCACCGACCAAAAGACGTTTTAAATACAGCTCGGGTGCAATTCTCAGATAAAACTCTTCGCCTAAGGCATTGTGATGTGTCTTAAAAGGCCTGGCTGTTGCTCCCCCAGGTATAGGATGCAGAATGGGAGTTTCAACTTCCACAAAACCCTCTTTCCACAAGAATTCTCTTAATTGTCTAACAACAGCTGAGCGTAACTCAAAGGACTTCTTAACCCCTTTGTCCATTAGAAGATCAAGATATCTTCTGCGAAAACGTTCCTCTACGTCCTTGAGGCCGAACCAACTGTCTGGCAGCGGCCGCAAACTCTTAGCTAAAATATCTAAGTTGGTACACTTTATACTTTTCTCCCCCCTTCTAGTTTTAAAAAGCGTCCCTTTCGCACCGACAAAGTCACCTATGTCTAGGACTCCTTTCCAAAAATCAAAACGTTTTAATTCCTTCTTAGACGCAAAAACCTGGATCTTGCCAGTACCGTCGTCAATGTCAAAAAAGAGCAATTGTCCCTGGTCACGCAGAGAAATTATTCTACCGACTAGATAAATTCCTTTCCGGCCCCTGCTTAGAGTATTGAATCCTGCTGCGACTTTCTCCAGCGGGATGTACGTCTTGACCCTTGCTGGAAAAGGATTAATCCCCCCCCTCCTGATTTTATCCAGTTTTTTTAGCCGTTCCTTGCGAATATCACTCAACATCTTGGTATACCTCCATAGGATACCATACCCAGACTGAAGATATCCAAAGGATTAGCTAATCCTTTGGATTTTATACTCAGATCTTCCCCGAGGAGTCTTAAAGTCCACCAAATCTCCTGCTTTGTGTCCAAGCAGAGCCTGCCCTAACGGAGATTCGTTTGAAATCAAACCCTCTTCCGGCTTAGCTTCGTTGCTGCCCACGATAAAAAGGGTCAATTTTTCACCGCCGTGAACTACTTCTACATTTGAGCCTACGTCTACTATATCTTTCTTTTTTGAGTGCTGGCCGATAACCACTGCGTTCCGGACCATCTGCTCCAGTTCTGCAATTTTTTTCTCGATCCTCTGCTGTCGCTCCCGTGCTTCTATATATTCAGCATTTTCGGAAAGATCACCGAGCTCCTTTGCGGTTCGCAAATCCTCAGAAATAGTTTTTCTTCCCTTTGTCTTTAAGATCTGCAGCTCTTCCTGAAGTTGTGTAAGTTTTTTCTTAGTTAAGAAATAATCCATATTCAGGCTGGTTCATACAGCCAAGCGTAGATTTTACCCCAAAAGAGAGGTGGGAGTAAAGAGTTATCTGAGGGGTCCTCCGGAGCGTTGCTTACGCAGTCCATAGATATCAAACCAAAACCAAAAACGTAATTTGGTAACATCTATTAAGACTTTTATATATGAGTTGGCGCCAACTAACTTAACGAGAGAGGCGGCATCATTCACCCAATGAATGGGTACCTGCTTAATCTCATAACCAAACTTTTTAGCTAAATATAGTGCCTCGGGGTCAAAACCAAAACGCTTAATTCTCGCAAGGGGGAAAACTTTTTGGACGGCCTCCTCGCTAAAGCATTTGAACCCACATTGAGTATCCCAAATGCCCGGTAGAAAAAGCAGTTGTATGTAGATGTTGCCCAAATTACCTAAAATTCTTTTAAAAAGAGGCTGAGGGGGATCAACTACGGCACCCTTTATGTCTCTTGAGCCGATTACCACGTGGTACCCTTCTTTCAAAAAAGGCTGCATTTTCGAGAACTGATCGACAGTAGTTGAGTTGTCTGAGTCCATAAAGAGCCTGTATTTCCCAGAGGCCTCCAGCATACCCAACTTTACAGCATAACCCTTGCCTTGATTGTGCTCGTAATTCACAAGTTTCAAGTGGGGTATAAGCTTAGCCATCTTTGAAACCACGACAGCCGTATCGTCCTTCGAACCGTCGTTCACTACTAGAATTTCATAGCTAAAGTCGGCCCGAGAGAGGTGCTTGTCTATATCCACAAGTGTTAGCGGTAAACGCTTTGATTCGTTATAGGCTGGGACTATTACTGAGAGATACGGTTTTGGTGTCGCCATTATCGATTATGATAACGGAGCTTCACAAAAATAGCTAAGGCTAGAGCTCCCAGCAGGTCAAATAAGAGGTCCCCAAGGGTGTCTCGAAGCCCAAATTGCAGTGTGTCCAGGTTAAAACTATATTTCGCAATTAGAAAATCATAAAGAAACTCAACAAATTCCCAAAGAATGCCGACCAGAGCCGCAAACCCAAGGACCATCAACAATGTCACCCAAAAATGCCGACTGGCATCAAAGTGGCTCGGAAATCTTTGAAAAAACCAATAGAAGACAGCCGCCGAAAGAACGCCTGCTAAAAAATGCACCGGCATATCTACCCAGCTCATAGATCTATAGAAACCGCCCATAGAGACAACCGAATGCAAAGCAAAGAAAGACAGGAGGAAAAAGGTCAAGTTGCGCCTTAGCACCAGTCTGGTCATTCTATCTCTTTCTCCACTGCGGTGCTCGGCGTGCTTTTTTCAGACCGAACTTTTTTCTCTCAACCCTGCGGGGGTCACGCGTCAGATGCCCCATAACCCTCAGCTCTTTCTTTAGGTCTTCATCGAATTTTACCAGAGCCCGGGCTAAGCCCAGAACAACGGCTTCAGATTGCGCCATAATCCCTCCGCCGCGCACCCTGACCTCAACACTAGATGTCTTACGCAATGACCCATCCAGAACTTTAAGGGGGGCGACAACCAGCTGACTTAATCTTTTAACGTCGAAATACGTCTGATAGTCTCTGCCGTTAACTTTATAAAACACTTCTTTGTTACCTGAAGAAAAACGCACCCGAGCTACGGCTGTTTTGCGTCTCCCAACCCCTTCAAAATATTTATCGGAATCTGTTTTCTTAGCCATCTTTTTCAATTATGAGTAGTTTCAGCCTTTCATTCCTAAGTTTATTCCGCGGAAGCATGCCCTTGACGGCACTAAGCAAGATGCGCTCGGGAGTCTCTTGGAGGACCTCCCGAAACTTCTTCTGTTTTAAATGCCCTGGTTTGCCGCTATGCCGATAATAGACTTTTTGAGAGGCTTTATCCCCAGTCACCTTTAACTGTTTAATATTCTTAACAATCACCCGGTTGCCACCTATCTTGTTGGGTTCGTAGCTCGGCAAGTTCTTCCCCTGCAATAACAGGGCGATCTGAGATGCTAATCTGCCTAAGGGTTTACTTTTCGCGTCTATAATATGGTCGGTCATGTATGATTAAACAAACTCTATAATAACTTGCAGAACTCCGTCTCTTACTCTCGTATTAGTTGTCTTCTTAATTCGTAGATACCCTCCGCTTCGGTCTTTATAACGCGGCGCTATCTCGTGGTACAGCTTATAGGCCGACGTCTTAGGCATTCTTTCTGTTAGAAGCTTGAGAGCGGCCAGGTCGTTCTTTTTAGCCAGAGTAACCAGCTTTTCTACCCGCGGGCGAATTTCTTTAGCTCGCGCTTCGGTAGTTTTAATACTGCCCTTCATGACAAGGTTGTGTATTAAAATGCGCAAAAAGGACTTACGCCTCCCGGTAATTAGACCGAATTTACGCCCTTTCTTGAGGTGTCTCATCGTTTTCTCCTACCCCTTTTTCTTGGTTGTTGCTTTTTTCCCATCAGCACCCTTGTTGGCCGGTTTTTCCTCACTTATCTCTATTTCCGAAATCTTTTTGAGATGATCAATCAATACATTGGCCGCTTTATGCAAAGCGCGGGACGGTGAAATCGTACCGTCGGTTTCTATATCCAATTTTATTCTGTTATAGTCGGTCCGATCACCAACACGCATGTTCTCCACGCTAAAATTGACATTGGTAACTGGTGAGAAAATTGCATCAAGAGCAACCGTTCCGATGGGCAACCTTTCACTCTTTTGCGTCTCAATAGGAACATATCCTAAACCCTTCTCAACAGTCAGTGTCATATCTATCTCAGCGCTTTTAGTCGTAAGGGTGGCTATATGCAAGTCGGGGTTCTGTATCTCAACCTGAGAATTCCCCTTGATGTCCTTTGCCTTAACCTCCCCCTCTCCTTTGAACTTTAATGACAGTTCCTGGGGTTCGTTAGCATGAAAGTTAAACCTAACCCCTTTCAGATTAAGCCCTAACTCGACGACATTTTCTACCATCCCAGGGATGGTAGTGAACTCGTGTCCTGCCCCCTTTAGACTAAATCTGGTTATGGCTGCACCGGGCAAAGAGGAAATCAATACCCTCCTCATGGCATTGCCGATGGTAATGCCATATCCCCGGAACAATCCTTCTACCTCGAACGAGCCCCGAGTAGCGCTTTCGGCGACCTTTTTAATTTTAACCGTCTCACTTAGATAGGTGTACTCCATGTTTATCTTTTAGAATAATAATCGACTATTAAACTTACATTAAAAGGTACTTCGACTGTTTCCGGACGACCCACAACTTCCCCCTCCAGCTTAGCTTTATCAATTTTGAGCCATGCCGGGGGTTCATATTTCTTAATACCATCTCTCACTCCGTCAAAATAGGGTGCGTTTTGCGATTGAGGTCTGATAGAGATTTTATCGCCAACTCTAACTTTATACGAGGGGGTTTTGACCCTCTTGCCGTTCACCAAGAAGTGACCATGAGATACCATCTGTCTGGCTAGAGAGCGGCCCTCTGTCAGACCTAACCGCATGATTACATTGTCCAAACGCCTCTCGAGAATCTCAATAACAGAGCTGGTCTCGGAGGCACCTTGACTCCTAGCTTTCTTGAGGGCGGCTTTAAATATATTTCTCAACTGGCGTTCAGTTACTCCATAGCTGAATTTAACCTTCTGTTTTTCCTGAAGTTGCTGACCATACTCGCTGACTTTTCCTCTGTATCTTTTTCCTTGTGGCCCTGGACGATAGGGTTTTCTGATAAGGGCTGCCTTAGGGGAATTGGCCCTCTCACCTTTGCGCGAGAGCTTAACTCCAAGACTTCTCTCTTTTTTTTCTAAAATACGTGGCATATTTTAAGTTCTTCTTACCTTGCGAGGCTTAGGACCGTTGTGGGCTATTGGCGTTATATCCCTGATCGATTCTATCTCGAAGCCTTGTGCAGCCAAAGACCTAACTGCCGAGTCTCTGCCTGGACCGATACCAGATATATACAAATCAACTTTTTTGGGGCCCGTTTTGTCAGTTTTCTCAATAATAGCAGCGATAACTTTAGAAGCGGCGAATGGAGTAGCTTTTTTCGGACCAGCGAAACCCATTGAACCAGCGGTTGACCAAGCTATCACATCACCCTTCTCGTCTGTCGCGGTAACAGTAGTGTTGTTGTATGAAGATCTTATGTAGATCCTTCCCTTCTCTATTCTCCCGCGAGGCTCTGCTTTCTTTCGCCCGATGCCAGCTACAACGTCGGGTGTCTTCTCAGCCCGACCTTCGGCCGTATCTAATCCTTTTTCAACTACTTTTTTCTTGCCCATGTTACTTCAAAGAGAGTTTTCTCCGTCCGCTTCCCATTGTATTCCTTACATTACCCCTGACTGTTCTTGAATTCCTCTTAGTGTTTTGACCTCTTACGGGCAGGTGCTTTAGGTGCCTGATACCGCGATAGCTCTTAATGTTTTTGAGGCGGCCGATGTCTTGTCTTATATCCTGCCGTAACTCTCCTTCAACTCGGTATTGCTGTTCGACTACCTGCTTAATTTTACTCAGTTCATCTTGGCTAAGATCTTTGGTTTTTCTGTCGGGGCTGATCTTAACTTCTGACAATATTTTAGCGGCGCTTGTCCGCCCGAGACCATAAATACTGGTCAGGGCAATACCTACTTTTTTTTCGTCGGGTATGTTGATTCCGAATAGCCTCATCCCTGTCTTTGTTTATGTTTTGGGCTCGTCTTACAAATAACATAAACCCGCCCCTTGCGACGGACGGTCTGACACTTTTTACAAATTTTTTTGACTGACGCTTGGACTTTCATAAATCGGGCGCTACATCCGCCAGGTTATTCTGCCTCTGTCACCGTTGGATTCAGGCAGTTCCAGTTTAACTTTATCTCCGGGCAGAATCCGAATGTGGCGTATTCGCATCTTGCCAGCGATGTAGGCCAAAACTTCCCTTTCATCGCTCAACCTTACTCTGAAAGTCGCTCCTGGCAGAGCCTCCACAACTATCCCTTCAACGGTCATTTAGCGCGGGGTGATACTAACATACGAGTTAATCAGCGTCAACGGTAATTCTATTCAAATCTTTAGGTGCTCTATTCACCCAAAGTGGCCACATTTTCACCTCCCCCCTTACAACTCCAGGAGTCGAAAAAACGGCTTCTTTAAGCTGATTCTCAGTCATGCCCGCTATCTTCTGCTTGAACTCATCCTGGTCAAACGGCTGTATCCACTCGGATTTCAGATTAATGGCAGAATCTAGTACTCCGGCCACCAAATCAATCGTAACCTGACCATACTCAATCTCACGACTAAAGTTCATTAGCTCTTTCCCAGATTGTTCTGAGAAACGCCTGCCCAGAGCTGTTAAAAGCTCTTCTTCATCAAAACCGATAAGGGACGTCTCCCCGTAAAGAGTAATACTGAACTCGCCATTCTTATCAGCCGCCTCATCAACTTCTTCTTTATTCACCACGAAATTATACGCACCCTCCAATACCTTAATGTTCTCCGGCATATTCATCAGAATCTCTGTTTCAAGCGCTGCCATGAGGGTTTTCTCAATATCTGCACGCGCTCTCTCGATATCTTCATCTGTGGGAGTTTTGACCTCGCCCGTGGAACCGCCCTTCATGGGCTCTTTGGACTCGCCATAAAAACCTTCGAATTTCGGAGAGCCTCGGAAACCGGGAATAGTAAACTTGGGTACAGGACCGATGTTATAACTTTCCCCCGGCTGATCCGCCGTTACAGCAGCCTCTATATACGAAGGCGTAAGCACGCCATCCTTTTTCTCTGCTCCCGGAACCACGATATCCTGATCTAATCTATATATATAGCCCTCGGGCGTTTCAAACCGGGTAGATTTTACCAGCGACTGCGATTCTGTGCTGAAATTATTGTAAAT
>Ga0105105_10000478_pt1 | contig 18307 bp, 6 predicted proteins | sample PPLLaktember2015_4_FD_79108 | JGI IMG/M metagenome (GOLD analysis project Ga0105105, IMG submission 79108) | Freshwater sediment microbial communities from Prairie Pothole Lake near Jamestown, North Dakota, USA - PPLs Lake P8 Core (1) Depth... | ecosystem: Environmental > Aquatic > Freshwater >...
CATAGTTAAGGGAGATGCCCGCTTTTGCATTTACCCCACTTATATAGAAACCATATAATGAAACAAAATCACTTCTAATGGTAAATGCATTTGAATTTTTATTTGGTTGGATAACTGAGCAATTTTGGTATCCATGTTGTGACATGAGAATTAATGATTTATCGATATTAACACTTTCTCTATATTGGCCATCTCGTACAATTATTGTATCCCCTGAGGTTGCATTTTCAACGGCTGATTGAATGGTACGATAATCATCTGGAACATAAATAATATCTAGATTGTTTTCAATAAAATCTTCGTAATTAATTTGATTGTAATTCTTATAAGGTGTCTCTACAAGTGATATTTTATTACTAGATTTTTTTGGTACACTTCGTGTTCTATTTATGTCATTCCTTATTCCAAGATTATAATCATAGACCGGGCATAAGCTTACATTATTATCTGAATACGGATCAACAAAAGGACCCGGATTTAGTTGTTCTTTAACTTCGTAATTTAAATCAGGAATATGGTTTACAAAACTAGTTTTAGCATAGATTAATGGAGCACAGGCTACCTCAAGAAACAAGAAGATAACGACTATCACCAAGACTTGTTTTGTATTCATTCTCATCATCTATATATAATAATACCAGATAAAATGGTAATCTCAACGAGCAAAGGAATGATTCCAACCGTCGAACATTTCCTAACAAGAGGATTTCCAACCATTAATTTCCTGCCCCTATGAAAATAAATTACCCTTATCTATTTAAAACCTTTGTCCAGTAAAAAAGTATGCAAGGGACAAGATTTGAACTCTTGGATAATAAAATTAATTAATTTTTTCTTTTAAAAACTAACCGTGTTAATAAATAGCATGCTCCCGTCGGGGACCGTACCCGTTCTCTCCTGTAGAAATTTTCGAAAAAATGCCCAAAATCAGTCTTTTTGATTTTTTCAACTCCTCTCTCTCAACCCTTTTTTCTTTCTTTTTTTGTTTAGAGGTTTTTCTATGGGAAATCCATCGATTTATGAGCGGATGACGCACTCTGAACGGAAAGTCGCTGATGTTTTGAAAATGCTAGGAATTCGTTGGTCTTTTGAACAACCGGTGTTTGTCTGGGATGAGAATGATCGACCACGTGTTTGGACGCCTGATTTTTTCCTTCTTCACTTTGGTATCTATGTTGAGGTATGCGGTTCTCATGTATTTGATTATGAGTATCGACGGGGTATTTTTCATAAGAACGGATACCGGGTGATATTTGTCCATTGTTACAAGGATGAATGGATATGGAAGTATCATCTTTTATCGTATCTGTACATTTTTACGAAGGAGAGAAATCAGAAACTGCAGAAGATTTATCGAGAAAATAAGGTATTACTTGGGAAAGAATAGATGGTTTTAAACATGTTTCAAACCATAAAATGTGTCATTGAATGATGGAAGAAAATTTATTAGTTTCAATATTTGTCTTAGGATCGGGAATGAATTCGGAAATCGTTCTAAGAACCATTCGATGAACCTGAAATGTGGTGGTTCATAGGAGAAAGGCATGGTGATATCTAGGGTCGACCAATTACTTTCTAGGCCAAGTACATCTTGTGTTTTTGCTTTGATGATATAGGTGCCTTCTTTCGCCCAGCTGTGACCACGCCCCGTTGATTCACCTGATGCACACCATCGCGTCTCATATGTTGTTCCATCTCCCCAGTCGATGAAAAATCGGACAGGATTATTATCTGGGTCTACACCAGAAAAATGATAACCATACACTGTACCTGCTTCTCCGTTATTTGGCCCATCGATTAATGGGTCATTTGGTGGTGCATTGGATTCGATTATTCCGAAGGCATGAAGATATCCGCTACCTCCCCCTGTTGAACCAATATAGACGGTCCCATCCGCGGCGATCGCCGGGGAGGAATCCACCTTTTCATCCGATATGATTTTCCGCCAGCGTTCTGTCCCATTCGGATTCACTGCAAGAATCTCGCCACCAACGCCATTACCAATACTCACACCTACATAAATAGTGCCTTCTGCTGCAATCGCAGGGCAGGACATGAAAATAAATCTTTCAGGGCCTAATGCTAACGACCAGCGCATCGTCCCATTCGGATACACCGCATACAATTCATCACCACCAACATAGATGGTCCCATCTGTTGCAATCGTCGGAGTGGTTTCCGTCCCGGAGCCGACACTACAGCGCCATCGCATCGTCCCATTTGAGTTAAGCGCATAAAGATATCCATCCCAGGATCCGAAATAGATAGTACCGTCAGGTGCGACGGAGGGAACTCCTTTGACATGATTACTAGTGGGGAACCGCCATTTCAAAGTCCCATTCGGACTGATAGCGTTCAGGTAATTATCCCAGGTTCCAACATAGATAGTACCATCAGTTCCTAACCCTGGATCACCGTACATCCCGCTCATTGCATTATAGCACCATTGGGCCGTCCCATTAGGGTTGACTGCAAATAGTTTCCCCTCCTCAGCAGTGCAAATATAAATCGTTCCATTATTGGCAAGCACAGGCGAGGAAAATGAGATATATTGTAGGTTAAATTGCCATTTCAGGGTTCCGCTAGGATGTAAGGCATAGAGATAATTATTGCAGGAAGCAATGTAGATGGTACCATCAGCAGCGAGTGCTGGTGTTGAAAAGATTGAGCCCCCTGTTTTGTATTTCCATTTCAACGTACCATTTGGGAAAAGTGCATATACTCGATAGTCTTTACTTCCAAAGATTATAGTATTATCATCGGTGACAACTGCACCAGAATCAACACCACTTATCCAGGTTTGAAAACGCCATTTTTCAAGTCCAGGATTATCAGCAGAACTATAGGTAGTTCGACCAATACGCTGCGCATTATAGGATTTCATCGGCCAGGACGAGTTCATTGGATCACTCATTAACACTGAGGATGAAACTGAAGAAGTAGGATACGATTGCTGTTCTACCGAATCAAATATCGTTTTCTCAAATGAAGCATCTTCCTGAGCAACAAATGTCTTGTATTCATAGGGATACGCCTTCCGAAGAAAAAAAATCTCATCAATTGACATCTGCTGCTGTTGTTCATACAAAGTCGTATCCATAGAAACTATTGCATGAACAGGCATCAGGGTTATAAGAAGAAGGGTAAGAATCAACAACAATGGTATACATGATTTTTTTTCCATAATTCTAACCGTCCCTTTAAAAGAAACTATATATGATGTCTCTTAAATAACTTTCTTTGAATTAATATTCTGACTCTGGATATTCATTCAAGAGATTTTTTTTAACAAATAATTATAAAAAAGAAAGCATTAAATAATTATACGCCATTCATATTTGCAACGGAGGATTTGAGAGGAATGAAAGTAAACAAAATAAGTGTTATTTTTGTTATAAGCACGCTGGTCATCACCTCACTAGGTGTTGTAATAAACAATGATGATGTTCTTGCAACCCCGGATCCTGAAAACATCACCTTTGACTATCAGTTAATATACGATGTCACACGAAATCTCTCAGAACGAATAACGAAATCCTATGATATCCCACATGGGGAGCTTGCAAAGGGACGTGATTTCGGATCACAAGGTGAACGCGATGCTGCTGAATATATAGCTCAGATAATGGGCGATTTAGATCTCTTTGATCCTGACCTTGATCCTGATTGTGACAAACCATATCATCAACAAATCAAAGATTCCGAGGAGGTATCGCATCTAAATCTTACTAAACCAATACCAAAGAATAACGACTCACTTGAAGTACTAGATAAAAAACTCATACTCCATAATCTAACTAGTAACGACACTATTGACATTCAAGACTTCTATATTAGCCCTGAAATGGGAGAAGCTGATTATTACCTCAAAAGAAAGAATTTCGATTATAATGACCTCACAAAAGATATTAACTATACTAACCTCTCTATTTTCCCGACCTCATTATATAGTTGGTCATTTGTTAATGTTTTTCTTGAAGAAACCATCAATGAAGAATTCATTGACACCCTAATTGAAAACCCGAATCTTACGGATGGAGACGCATTCGATGAATACGTCACTAGCCTCTTCGAACAATACTACAACTTCACCTTTGAAGACATAACCGATAATCCTGAGAACATAACCAATCTCTCCTTCTACAACGAAACATTATTCGGCCACAACCATAACTTTGTTTTCCTCGACGAATTACAAAATTTTAATCCCAAATTATCTTCAACTCCTGGCTTAGATTTGTTCTTGGAAATTTTACATGAATGTTTAAAATCAAGACTTGGTTGGGACATCGATTTTGAAATCAATGAACTTCATGCATGGGTTACAGGAGGACTTAAACCAGCAAGACAAAGGCTTATAACAAATTTAATGTATAGAATACCATTTTGTGCAGGTCTTATTCTATATGATTACAACAATGATAGTTACAATGTTCCAAACAGTGAGTGTGCGATTCCTATCATCTACATCAATGGTAGTCTTGGTAACGAGATAAAGAAAAATAGTGACAATTATAAAATAGACATCCAACTCAATCAAAGATGGAACGAATCCGTTGAAAGCTATAATGTCATCGGACAAATCAACGGTAGCGACCCCAACCCTAAAAAAAGCATACTTATTGAATGCCTTTTTGACTCGGTCTGGAATCAGGGGACCGCGGATTCAGCGATTGGCGTCGGCATGGTCCTTGCACTCGCTAAATACATGAAACAACTAGAAGAAAATGGTATAAAACCGAAATACAACGTGACGTTCGCTTTATTTGGTGGGGAGGAACGTGGTTGCAAAGGAGCATTTTATTATGAGATAACCCTGCCAGATAGTGACAATATAATAAAAACTGTAATTGACCTCAATCAACTCGGTTTCGAACAACGAGATCCACCCCTCCACTTGATTATGAATATCGCTACCAATAGGATTCGCCTCTTACCCGTCATAAAGCACATAACGGACATCACCGATTATGAAGAAAGGAAGAATGATGGTACAGAATTCAAGCTTTCTTGGATTCCATGTGGTTCTGTCAGTGATGAAGTTGTATTCGCGAATCCGTTCACTGGTAGTCCATTAAAAACGAAGACAGTGATGTTCCTGAAAGATTTCAATTGGACCCGTCATCATAAGGATGGCGAGAATCATACCAAAGGTGACACCATGGATTACTACGACGCGGAGGATATCGAATTAACCCTGGAGATGATCTGGAACATCACCCGCACATTCGCTATGAACCCAAATTGTTGGTTAGAAGATGATCCGCAATATTTTTACACTGACTGTGATGATCAGAACAACATACCGGATGCCGTTAACGTCTCCTTCACCATAAAAACTGTGCTCCCCGAAGATAAAGTCACCGTCCGACTGATCCTTATCCCAACCTATCCATCCCATCCACTTCACCCTGGGTACCCCATCCTCTACCGCTACCGCACTGAAAAAGAATTCATCGTCACCCCTGATGGTACTACTGGATACATACAACTACAACTCCCCAAAAGCGCACCAGCAGCCCTCTACCGGATCCACCTCGTGCTCTTAAACTCCACTGGTGATGCCTATGTGGACCTCTTCGGCAGAGACGGGGTTCTCAGTCAGGCATTCGAAACAATCGATGACGTCTTTGAATTCTTCGAAGACGAATGTGACATTGATTGTGAAACCGCTTTCCTTGAGAACGCTGAGGAAATCAAAACAGACTTCAACCTTGACATCACTGATTTCCTTGATAGACACCCTCGACTACGAGATATCCAGGACTTCATCCAGGATCTCCTCGCCATCTGGCGTCTTCAAAACGATAGAGACATGGATTTACAAGTGTTATCTCCGCCAAATAACCCACCAGAACCTCCAGCTAGACCGGAAGGGCCACCAGAGGTCTATGCCCATCAGGAATACGACTACACTACAAGAACAACAGACCCTGACAATGATCAGGTTGAATACAAATGGCGGTTCCACCTTGGCGACCTCTTATTTAACTATAACAAATGGAGTTATCCACCAAGTGACTCCGGAGATGATCATATACAGAGTAACATCTGGGACTCCACCGGAAAACGCTGGGTTTATGTGAAAGCCCGCGACATCTGGCATAGCCATAACATCCTCAGTGATTATTCAGAGCCTCTCGAAGTAAACGTTAAATCAAGTTCTTGGTTCGACGCACCCTCTGAAGCCTTGGTTGGAGAAACGGTACAATTTAACGGCTACTTGTACGGCGTGGAAATGAATCAAATACAATGGGACATGGGTCTCTCAAAAGGTTGGCAGAATAAAAGTGAGAACAACCCCACTGAAAACTTTACAGGCGAAGGCAATTATAATATTACTGTGAATGTAACCGATGAACAGGATAACGTGTATTTGTTCACAAAAGAGATCGAAATCAAATACGTCATCTCAAATTTCACCGGCTGCTCGGGTAACATAAACCAGACGCTCTGGTTCAACGATACCTCCCGTCTCTACGAAAACTACAGGGTCACGAACTGGACCTGGGATTTCGACGACGGCACCATCGTCCATGGAGATAGCAATGTTAATCATAAGTTCAAATCGCCGGGTGCGTATACTGTGACGCTCACGGTGAGAGATGATCATTTCAATGAGTACGATATCTGCTCGCAGACGTACTACATCGAGAATGATCCTCCGGTGGTATTGGATGTCACCAGTGAACCTATATTTGCCGCGTCGGATCAAACCATTGTCTTGTACGCGGATGCCGTTGACTCCATCTCCGGGATCAATAATGTGACCTTGAACATCACCCTCCCGGATTCCTCATGGCAGACGGTGACCATGGAGCCGACCGTTGAAGCGGATTTAAATGACTCCGATTATGATTATACCGTTGAGTTCACGGACACGGATCAGGTCGGCGCGTATTATTATTCGATCCTGGTGCAGGATAACGCGGGTAACAACGTGAGTTACGGCGGATTCAGTTTCACGGTTTCCCCGTTCGCATTCGACGCTGAAACCCCGTATTACGGTGCTCGGTCATCCAATAACCTCCCTGTCAATCTTGTCTCCTCCATTGATGCGAATCGGTATTACGCGTTCACCAGTCTCGCAAATGACATTGTCTTGTGGATGCCGATGGACGCCCTGCAGGGTGAAAACCCTGCAGATATCAGCGGATATGACAACACTGTTATATGTCGGGGTGGTGCGAATCAAACGGAGAACGGGATGTTCGGGAATGGGTTCATCTTTGATGGAACCAATGATTATCTCGAAATAGAATCAGATGCGTCCCTCCTGTTTAATGCATCTCAGCCGATGACCTGGTCCTTCTGGGTCTGCCCTAAATATTCAGTTGTAAATACGACTATGGGGTTGTTTTCGAAATCCTCCTCGGCAGCCAATGGGTCCGGGTTTTCCTTTTGTCTGAATACGACTGTGGATGATGCATCTTTTGTCATTTGCACCCCGGACCATGGTGTCTTGCGGTATTCCGAGATGGTTGATTTAGATCTGGGGAACTCCTGCTGGGCGCACCTCACAGTTATTTATAATGGGAGCTCAGGCTGGGATGTGTACGTGAACGGGTCGAAGAAAGACACTATTATTTTCCCGGTTTTTTCAGATATGGAGGAGGCATCGTATCTCTTGGGTGCGGGACGAAACGCGACCGGTGATGCCGCTGACCTGTTTTACCATGGGATGCTTGATGATGTCGTCATGTTCAGACGCGGGGTAGACGCTGATGAAGTCACCTCGCTTTTTAACGCTTCAGATGATCCGTATGCGCATAATTTCACGGGACTATCGGATGGAATGTATGATTTCACAGGATGCGCGGGGTATCCCGGTGGATTTACGAATTCGACGGAGACACGGACTGTTCTGATTGACACGGTTGCACCGCTGATCTTTAATGTCTCAAGCTCTCCGGAGACGGTGGGTTTCGGAGGCATGGTCCAGATTAATGCGACCGTGACGGAGAACGGGAGCGGTCTGTTGCTGGTGGCGGTGAATATCACTGATCCGAATGGCACCTCCTGGAATTATTCCATGACCTGTATCGGTGAGGATCTGTATCAGCTGAATTTCTCTGACTCCTGGCTGGTCGGTCAGTATGATTATTCGGTCTGGGCGATGGATAATGTCGGGAACACCGCCTGTGATTCCGGTCATAGTTTCAATGTATCTGCAGACGCATCCATGAGTATCGCCACCCTCAAGAACAGCTACAGCGGTAACCAGTTCATCAATATCACAGACCCACCGAACCCCTCCGAGAACTATACCCTGGTTGACCGTGGGCTGACCTGGAATACCTACTACAACGCAACCTCTGGAGAAAATATCCTGGAGACGTACCAAGGACCGGTGAACTACCAGGAACAGAATGGTACCTGGACACCCATCAACAATACCATCACCCAGCTTACAGAAAACCATCCCGCGTATGTGTATGGGTATCGCAATGGGAATAATCATGGATTATACGATGTATATTTCAAATCCAATGCACAGCAGGAATGGCCAATTGCTTTCGCCTATAACAAGTCAGATGATCCAACAATCCATACAATACGAAGCAAACTTGTCGGTGTTGGATATGTTGACTCGCAAAGCAACTGGTCCTACCAGTACCTGCAGAATGTGCAGAGCAGCCAGGGACAAACCAATGATTATTCTATTACATACCCAGGTGTCTTTACTGGGACGGATGTCACCTGGAGGTACGGCAATACCGGGCTGAAAGAAGAGATCACCTTGAGTAACACAACAAAGGCCGTGCTGCAGAATCATCCACCATCACAGTACGGTTTGAATAATGCCAGCTCGTATCTCGTGTTCATCACCAAATTGGACCATCAAAACCTCAATTTCTACAATGATTCAGGATTGCTCGGAGGGAACGTCACAATCTCTGACACCGGAGTCGAATTTAGAGACATTCTTGGGCGATTTAAATGCGCCCTCCCGCTTGGCGAGGCGTACGAACTGAATAATGAAACAGCGCGACAGAAACTGACCTACCGTATCATCCACCTCAATGGGAACACCTATCTCCTCTCAGGATTAAAGGTCTCTAACTTGAATGCGATGACGTTCCCCGTGGTGATCGACCCAACCTTGACGGTGTATTCGATCTCCAGCGATGGTCACGTTTACAACTCAGGCACAAGTTACTCGACAGTACATGCTGCGTCAACTGGGACCGTGGATGGCTCTGGAGCATATATCACAATAGGACAAAAGAAGATATTCCCAGGCAACTACTATATTTACCGCGGGTTCGTCTTCTTCAACACCTCTACATTACCTTCAAATGCATATCTTGACAACGCCACACTCTCCCTTTACAAGAAAGATGATTACTCGACAACAGACTTCGACATCACGATCCAGAACGGGCAGCCGACCTACCCGCATAATCCTATGCAAACCGGAGATTATTTCAGAAACTATTACTCAGGGAATGGCGGGACATTGGGAACTTCCAGGTTCACAAGTGGATATAATGCAATAACAATGAGTAATCTCAGTTGGATCAATAAAACTGGGATCACCCAACTCTGTCTGCGGAGCAGCAGAGACATCGGTGGAACTGCACCAACAGGGAATGAATACGTTAACGTGCATTCAAGCGAATTTCTCGGGATGTGCCCGCCGAAGCTGGTGATCAACTACCGGAACCAGTCAAAGATCAAGAACACGGGTTCGACGAACATCAAGGGAAACCTGTTGATTCAAGTCCAGTTCTACAACTCAACGCAGGGAAAATGGTTGGTGGATAATGACACCATCAATGAGACCACACCTAGAACCATCACCAGCGGTAATCAACTCGCTCTCGACACCATCTTCAACGGACTAGTGCAAGCATCGGACCTGATATTCGGCACGGGAACGTATCGGGTCTACACCGCATTCCGGGATCCTGAGGGGAATATCCTCCAGACCGATGATGAGACCTTGTTAGAATCCTGGTGGCAATTCAGTAAGACCTAAGGAAACATTATTGATAAATTAAAGGAAATCAGGTTAATTATTACCTGATTTTTTCCTTTTTTTTATTTAGACATAAAAAATATTTTTTTAAAATGAGTCTTTATAAGATATTTTGGATAAATCGTTAATTATCAACTTTAAATGATAACTGAAATTCATGATAAAATTTTTATAAAACAAAGATGATAACAATATTATGATAAATAACATTATTACGGGATTTTTAATATTGAATATAATATTTAGTGCTTCAATAATTCCTTTTGCGAAATATGAAGAAAAAAAACAAAATTCTCCCGTCCTTGAAGATTCGCCTGGGATTCAATGGAGTAAGCAATATGGTGCTATCGGACAAGACCATTTCAGACAGGTACGGAAGACTGCTGATAATGGTTATCTTATGGTGGGTGATACCAAATCGTATAGTCCTGATGGTTTTTATGCAGGGTGGCTGATGAAGACCGATGCTTTTGGGAATGAGGAATGGAACCATACGTACAGTTCCTTTGCTGTGTTTGGGACTGATTGTCAGCAGACATCTGATGGTGGATATGCGTTTTGTGGTGTTGATAATCAATCTCGGTATTGGTTGGTGAAGACTGATTCACAAGGGGTTAAACAATGGTGGAAGTCCTATGTGAACGGGACTGCTTGGTGTTTTACTCAGACGTCCGATGATGGTTATATTCTTGGGGGGAATACGTATATTGTTGTCAGAACTGATTCTCAAGGAAATATGGTTTGGAAAAAGGAGTATTTCAATGCAACCGGTACGGTTATTTGTTCCATACATCAAACGACGGATGGGGGTTTTATCATTGCTGGGAAAACGAATTGTTATAGTGGGAGTTATCTCTATGGTTTTCTTCTGAAATTAGATAGTAATGGTACGGAAGAATGGAACCATAAATTCATTGATTTAGAGTATTCATTATTGTTTTCTAATATTCAGACTTCTGATAATGGATATCTTGCGGCAGGAGGGTTTAATGGACATCCTTGGGTAGTTTGTATCGACCAGAATGGTAGCGAAATGTGGAATAAAACTTATGAAAATATAGAAGGAGCCATTGAGGATGTTGTTCGTCTTCAGGATGGGGAATATGCATTAGTGGGAAACGATGGGGGTGATAGTAGTTTCATTCTGACTATCGATACGAATGGGACGGAACAATGGAATTTAACTATCAATACATATTTATTATCTCTTCAACAAGCATCTGATGGAGGCATCGTAACCGCTGGTACTAATGAATCCGTCGATACCATGGGAAATGGAATCCTCATCAAGGTTGGTCACGTCCCACATATCGAATTACTCAAACCAATAAATGCAATCTATATATTTGATAAAAAAATACTAAATTTTTTCACAACCCTCATTGTTGGGAAGATTACTGTTGAAGTGAATACTTTTGATACTGAATATAGTATTGATCGGGTAGAGTTCGTAATAGATGGCATTTTAAAAAATACCGACACCGTTTCACCATATAACTGGCAATGGACGACACATTCTTATTCATCACACATACTTACAGTAACAGCTTATAATACTGTTGGTAATTGTTCAAAAACACAAATTAAATTATATAAATTTTTATAAAAATTACTTTTAAATAATAATTGAAATTTATATAAGAGATAACAATAAATCATTGATTAATAGAAAATAGTCTAATCATTTATTATATTTTATTCGCTCCAGGGATTTCTGTTAATTTTTTAGCAATCCTAACAAATTTTTGTTAAATAAAAAGAATAGTTTATATTAACATTTTTATTGTCATTTTTTATGAAAATGGAGGAAAATATATGATATATCAAGAGATCAAATCAAAAAAGATTAAGAAAAATCTAATGAAAATTAGTGGACTCATCCTTCTGATGATATTATTTATACCTTCCATTTCCGCGTTCCAAAAAACATACAATATCTCTGTTATTCCATCGTATACATTCGATAATGAAACAGAATTATTATATATAAACGCAGAAAATCATTATCAATACGGTATTGAAGTAGGTAAAAGATATCAAACATTACTCTCAGCTTTAAAGATAATATCTAATCCAATGACTAGCGAAGAAGAACAAGAGAATCAGGATTATTTAGATAATTTAGATGAAGACTTTGAGGAAGAAATTAATGGATTAGCATATAGTGCAGATGTTACTCCAGTTGAAGTAATTCATTTATTGAATACTTTTTGTCAATATATCCAAGCGATGAATTGTACTACATCGTTATCGACTGGAATGGCGACATTATACGGAACAGACACGTTTTTAACTCAAAATCTTGATTATAAGACAAAAAATTTATTACCGGAACAATTAGAATATCTATCAAATAATCGATTTTACGCGTGGTGGTGGATTAATCACCCTCACGTTTCTAAAAATGCTAATGAATGTTATCGCTACCTTTTTTTCGGATTGCCACTCTTCTATGAATATCGTGTGGTGAATGAAAAAATGTTATGTTGGGGAGGAAATGGTCTGAATGAAAATCCAGATGGAGAACCTTTTGATGCCGGACTCGGAAGAACAACAAATGCATTGGAACGTCATTCAATATTGTACTTCGATAATGTCGATTCTGTAAGAGAGTATTGGAATGATTCTGAACGGCAGGCGAAAAGACAGGGAGGACCAGTGCGAGATTATATTCATCTTTGGGACAATGCAATCACGGAATGGTCCGATAAAAATGGTGATATTTTGATGATAGAACAGATGCATACTTATTTTGCTTTTCGAGAGGGGCGTTTACATGGATCCTGGATAAATTATTTATGGCATACAAATCATCATTTATGGAATGATACTTTTGGTCCAACGGGGTCTATTGTACCAACTCAAAATGATTCGACGTGGCAACGGGCGAATGAATCATACCATTATTTTCATGATAATTATGGGTTAATAACTTACCAAGTAATAAGAGATTTTACAAGGCATCATCAAGACGATTCTAACCCGTACAATGGTGATATTTGCCGACATTCTGATTTTGATAATGAAAGTGTCACAATCGGTGCATGGATTATTGAACCAACAAAATCTTTATTACATCATACAGATGGAGTAAACACTCCATGTCAAAGTGAGTACTATTCTATAGATTTAAATGAGAAATTTACTGATGCTCAGAATCAAGGAAATATGCAAAAATACGTTTCATTCAATCCTTCACCCTATGACTATGAGGTAGGTTCACTCCCGTTTCTCCTAAAAAATTCCCAGATGAACAATAATTTTGTAACCGAGAGATCCACGAAGAATGAAAACGCTAGCTTACTCTTAAACTCGTTTATATCAGATCTCACCACTATCTCAAACGATCTCCAGGCGGACCATGAGTACACACTTACATTTAATGACCTTGAAAAAAGTAAAACTAATAACCTCACTATAACCGCAAATGGCGTTATCAATGCAAGCCTGGAAACCGACGATGTAGCAAACAATACCTGGAACTCCATCCAAAAAGCAATAAACAACCTCTCAACATTAGACATCCTCGTCATCGAAAAAGGTATCTATCGTGAAAATGTCACCATCAATAAATCATTAATCATCCTCGGCACCAATGAAAACGACGTGATCATCAACGGCTCCCTCACGATGATCAATCCGCATGATTACATCCTCCTGAATGTCACCGATCCCATCATGAAGGTCAACATGACAGGAATACAATGTCTGTTTCATTTCGACAATACCTCAGACACAGGTAGAGAATCCTCAGGATTACCAGACATCGTCCATGACTACTCACCTCTCGAACATGATGGCACAAACGATAACGCGACACTTGTCACAACGACCATTAAAGGAAATGACGCATTCAGCTTCAACGGGGTGAACAGTTCCATCAATCTCACTGGCATCCCTGCGTTGAGTGGAAATACTACCACGATCAGCGCATGGATCTATTGGAATGGCAGCAACCATTCAATCAACCCTATTCTTTCTCAAGCGAATCAGACAAAAGGATACTGCCTTTTCATTGATGGGACGACAAACACGCCGATGTTCCAGCTTGGAAACCATACACTCAATTCTAACATAACGATTGATGACGGATGGCATAATATCGTCGGAACCTATAATGGGACTGTTTTCCGGCTTTATGTTGACGGTGTGATGACCAACTCCACCAGCATCTCAGATACGGGAATCGACACAACGACGTTTATCGGTTCCGATAACATGACCCATTATTTCCATGGGATCATCGATGAGGTCGCGGTCTGGAACCGAACCCTCTCTTCTTCAGAAATTAATCATATCTATGGTCTTAATTACGGGGTGGTCCTTGATGGGGTCACGATCGTGAATAGTGACATTGGGATGATACTAGTGAACCATTCCGATATCACCAACTGCCGTCTTATAAACCACAGCACCGGTATTATGATCGATAACCTCTGTGACCTGAAAATCCAATGCAATTTCACCGATTGCGACACTGCGTTGAATCTCACCAATTCAAACCCGGATGATGATAACCGGATCCGACTCGTAGATAGCACCATCAACCAAAGCACGAAAGGTTTCCATATCACGTCCTCATCCAACCTAGACCTCGTTCGAACATACTTCAACTGCACCACAAGTCCCTTGGTCTTCACCCAGTGCAATTACAGTACGATTAACATTCGAGATACCTGGGCCTGGGGAAACAGCTCCCCTGATCAACCCAGTCTCTCCGGGCCCTCGTTAGGGACGATCAATACGTCGTATTCATTCTCCTCGTGTACAAACGATAGCGATGCTGATTGGATTTTCTATCAGTTCAACTGGGGCGATGGGAACACCTCCGGCTGGCTCGGACCATACATGTCAAACCAGACTATTAACGCGACTTACTCCTGGCCCCATCATGGTGGATACCATGTTCAGGTGCAGGCGAAAGACATTTTCTACAACACCAGCAGTCCTTCGGAAGATATTCTCTTCAAGACCGAGACACTCCCGCCTCTCATCCATGCGGTCCAGTGTGATCCGATGTTGATCCCCACAGGATGGAGCACCAATATCACGGTGAACGTCTCGGATGACACCTCGGGGAACTGGAGCGGGATCTCCCGGGTCTGCATGAACATCACGTACCCTGATCAGAGCTGCCGGAACCTTACCCTGAGCCAGATCACAAACGATACCTATGCGTTTCTCTTCCCGGAGACCTGGTTGTTCGGTCAGTATAATTTCACCATCTGGGTGATGGACAACGCGGAGAACAGTAACAGTTCATCGGGATATCATTTCACGGTGTCTCATACCTTGGGGGACACCAGTATCGGGTCCTCCAATGCCTCCGTGGAGAACATCATCTGCGGCTCACGATTCAACCTCACCGAGGATGCTCTGGTGCACAATATCACCGCGTATGTACGAGGGGTGGAATCACCGACGTTCAATACCCCGACATATCAATGCATGATCTACCGTGCCAGTGATGGAGCCCTGATGGGTTCCACGGCCTCAGAGGAACAAACCATTACCGGATGGCATACGTTCTCTTTTGATCCCTACCCCGTCCTTCTGAATAACACGCAGTATGATCTCTGTGTCTGGGGGGATAACGCGTTCGCCACGGTGAATTGCTCCTTTATGAATCCCGGGAACGGGTACAGCAACAGCAGTTATACTTTCGGTACCCCACCTCAGACGATCGAGTGGAATCAGACCGCCCTCACCCAATATTCCATTTTCTGCACCTACACAACGGATATCGACCCGCCGGTGATCACGGCACTCAATGCAACCCCCGATATCGTGGGATTCGGGGGGAACATCACCATCACCGCGAACGTAACGGACAATGGAAGCGGCATAGACTTCGTCATCGTCAGGATCACTGCTCCCGATAACCAGACGGAAAATTACACGATGACTCCTGTCTCGGGGGATACCTATGGGTATCTCTTCTCGGATACTTGGCAGACCGGGCAATACGATTTCTTTGTCTGGGCGCAGGATAATGACACTAACACGAACACCAGCAGCGTTTCTCATTTTCATGTCTCCGCGGAGGCATCCATGAGCATCGCCACTCTACAAGACAGTTACAGTGGCAACCAATACATCAATATCACCGACCCGCCAAACCCACCCGAGAATCTCACAATCGTCAGCCGGGGGCTCACCTGGAACACCTACTACAATGCCTCCACGGGGGGAAACATCCTGGAGACGTACCAGGGGCCGGTGAATTACCAGGATGAGAGTGGTTCTTGGACGCCGATCAATAACACCATTAGTCCTCTTTCGGAGAATCATCCCGCGTATGTGTATGGATATCGTAGTGGAAACAATCGTGGATTATACGGCGTGTATTTCAAGTCCAATGCACAGCAGGAATGGCCGGTTGCGTTCGCCTATAACAAGTCAGATGATCCCACTGTTCATACGATACGATGCAAACTTATTGGAGTCGGATACGTCGACCCGCAAAGCAACTGGGCCTACCAGTACCTGCAGAATGTGCAGAGCAGCCAGGGACAGACCAATGATTATTCTATCACCTTTCCAGGGGTGTTCACTGGTGCGGATGTCACCTGGAGTTATGGGAACACCGGGCTGAAAGAAGAGATTATCCTGAGCAACACCACGAAGACCATGCTGCAGAACCATCCGCCATCACAGTATGGTTTGAATGATGCCAGCTCATATCTCGTGTTCATCACCAAACTGGATTATCAGAACCTCAACCTTTGCAACAATTCAGGGGTGCTCGATGGGAACGTCACGATCTCCGATGCCGGAGTTGATTTCAAGGATGTTCTCGGACAGTTCAAATGTGCGCTCCCACTCGGAGAAGCATATGAATTAAACAATGAATCTGTACGACAGAAGTTAACCTATCGTATCATCCACCTGAATGGTAATACCTATTTTCTTTCAGGATTGAATGTCTCTGATTTGAACGCGATGACGTTCCCGATTGTTATCGACCCAACCTTGACAGTAAATTCCCTCACAAACGATGGCTACATCTACCACTCAAACTCGAATTACTATAATGCATGGACAGCATCGACCGGTACGATCTCCGACACCGCGACATACCTCTCCATTGGACAAAGTAAAGTAGCCTCATTCCCTGCAGATTACCGCGTCTACCGAGGCTTCCTGCCCTTCAATACGTCTTCCCTTCCATCCAATGCAATCATCGACAACGCAACACTCACCGTTTATAAGAAAGATGATTATTCGACCACGGATTTCGACATCACGATTCAGAACGGTCAGCCAACCTACCCGCACAACCCCCTACAAGCCGGGGATTACGGGAAAGGCCACTACTCTGGCAAAGGCGGCAGTCTCAATACCTCAAGATTCGTGAACGGACAGAACAACATCACGCTCTCTAATCTTGACTGGATCAATAAAACAGGATTAACCAAACTCTGTCTGCGAAGTAGCAGGGACATCAGTGGGACGACACCGACCGGAAGCGAGTATGTGAACGTATATTCAACCGATGCTCTTGTACAATTATATAAACCGAAACTTATTATTGCATATCGGAACCAGTCGAAGATCAAGAACACGGGTTCCACCAGCATCCAGGGATACCTGTTGATACAAGTGCAATACTATGACCCTGGGAAAGGTGTCGCACCGCGATGGGTCGTCGACAATGATACCGTGAACGAGACCACACCACGGACCATCACCAGCGGTAATCAGCTTGCCCTCGACACAATCTTTAACGGACACGTGAGAGCATCGGACCTGACCCATGGAACAGGAACCTATCGCGTCTACACTGCGTTCAGAGATCCAGATGGCAACATCCTACGGACGAATGATGACACTGAGCTTGTCGCCTGGTGGCAGTTCAGTAAAACCTAATGATACAATAATAAAAAACTGAAAATCAGGTAATCATGACTCCAACCTGATTTTCTAACTTATTTTATTTTTCCTTCTTCGCCACAACAATCACGACAGTTTTTCCAGAATGTTTGGTCAATCCACCAACCTTTCCATCTTTGGTAACCGTTTTTTCCAGCATCTCCTCAACATTATCGATCTCAACTCGTCTCATAATATCGGAAAAGTAATGTATTTACCTTTATTTGACCTTTTTGAATACTTTCACTGACCCTCTCAAATACTTTATAAGACAGAAACGCCTTCTCAAATTAGAATATATCCTGAACAAGCTGAAAGAGTCAATAGAAGATGACCACCAGAGTGCGTCAACACTCTGGTGATCTGGAGCCATGATATGATTGCTATCACAGCCCCGTGGATGATTAAGGAAGAAACCTGTTATAAATATTGTTCTCATCAGAAATTCACCCA